>Ga0100381_1003890_pt1 | contig 12776 bp, 16 predicted proteins | sample CryGeymeta201505_FD_80416 | JGI IMG/M metagenome (GOLD analysis project Ga0100381, IMG submission 80416) | Groundwater microbial communities from Crystal Geyser aquifers in Utah, USA - Crystal Geyser metaG 2015-05 | ecosystem: Environmental > Aquatic > Deep subsurface > Groundwater | place: USA...
ATCAGCCTTGAATATAAAACTGAGAATAAGACTCTTTTTAGTGAGCTTGGAAACATTGTATTGGGCCTCACTCTTGCCAAAGTAGCCAAATCTACACTTTCTGATGCCATCTTTCAAATCCTGACAATAATTGGCATGAGAGACACCAAATTCAAGCCTACTTCTGATATTTTGAAGATAGCTCCAGGAGGCTACACAGACAAAATTGCATGGGGGACAGCCTACAATCCAGTCGCTCACCTCATCAATGATACTGCTGGAAATGGAGGCCTCTTTTCAACTACAGCTGACGTGACTACCTATATACAGTTGCTTCTCAACAAGGGAAAGATGCCAACAGCCTTTAGAGTTTTTGAATAAGCCACTGTCAACAAATTCCTCAACGTCACAAAATATAAATACACCAACACTAGAGCCTGGGGATGGGAGACCATTCCAACAAGTCAGTGTCCTTGTGGAAAAAAATTCAGTGCCAGTCCTGACTCCTTTGGAATGAGCGATGTTCCTTCAGGATCATTTGTCTGGGCAGACAAGAAGAAGAATGTGTCAATTGTATTGTTGGCGAATGGAGCTTTTCCGGGAGGCCGAACAAACGACCCGACTGCATACCAGGCTGCCATATCTGACGCAATAATGACGGCTTTGGGCCATTGAATGATGTTGGTTGGATGGAATATAATAAAAATAATTGTTAGCAGAGAGATGTCGCTGAAGGACTTCGTGATCGTGGCAAAACTAGGAGAAGGGGCCTACTCGAGTGTATACAAGGTCCAGAGGATCGTTGATTCCCAAATATACGCCCTCAAGAAAGTGAAGATGAACAACCTGTCCGATAAAGAGCAAGAAAACGCCCTCAACGAAGTAAGAATTCTGGCTTCCCTCAATTCACCCTACATTGTCGGCTACAAGCACTCCTTTATATAAGCCAACTCTCTTTGGTAATTCTCCCGTCATGCAGTATTATCATGGAGTTTCTCGACGATGGTGATCTCTACCAGAAGATAGTCGCCCATCAGAAGAACAACACTCATTTTGACGAAACGACCATATGGAAGACTCTTATTCACGTGACTCTTGGCCTCAAAAGACTCCACGATTTCAATATTCTTCACCGGGACTTAAAAGTAAAACAACTCTTAGCTAGAGCGCAAACGTGTTTCTCGACAAGGCAGGCATTGCAAAACTAGGAGATATGAATGTGTCTAAAATAGCAAAAAATGGACTGCTCTACACCCAAACAGGAACTCCCTACTACGCCAGTCCCGAGGTCTGGAAAGACAAACCCTATGACTCCAAGTCAGATATATGGAGTCTTGGTTGCGTTATATACGAAATGACCACCCTGAAGCCTCCCTTTAGAGCTGAGGACATGGACGGACTTTACAAAAAGGTTATCAAGGGAGCATACTCCAAAATAGGTGATAACTTTTCGAAACAACTCGGACAGGTCATCAAGGCAATGCTGCAGGTGAACCCCTCCAACCGACCTGACGCCAGCCAGCTCCTCAACAGCATCCGTATCAAGGCTGAATAGATGGGTGTCGATATCGATCTAGAGGCTCCAAAACATAACTAACTCCTGAAGACCATCAGGGCTCACAAAAACCTTCACTACCTAACTGACCGTCTTCCAAAGTCAAACTACGCCAATGGACACGAATACTAGAAAGTTTCCAAGCTGAGCATGAGCACTAAGGACAAAAATCCCATATCATTGGCCCATTACCCTCAGTCAAAAAATATTAACCTCCCTCGACTTGACAGGATCATCCTCAGAAACGCAGCACATCGCAACATCAACAATGATGAACCCAAAAGGCACGAGGTGGTCAGCTTAAAACCTCACCAGGTCGACATATCGAATATGTTGAAGATTGAGGGTAAGGGGAGTCAACAGGGGCCGAGGTATGATTATGAGTATGAGCTGGCTCGGAAACAGGCAGACCGAGATATTCGTGCTGAGCTGCGGAAGATATACAATTTGAAGCCATCCCCCAAGAAGCACAGCAGAAGGATAGTGGAGCTTCCCAGGATAAGCTGATTCATTTTTGATGTGGTGACCTGATAATAATTGCACCTTTGTTATCATCTATCCATTATACATTATTGTATGCGTAAAAGAAGCGGAGCCCTGCACTCGGAATCATAGTAATAGTTCCTCCTGGTACTGCCTTATTTACCTAGTTAGCCGAACTCTCTCACGAAAAAACAGGTTACTTCTATGATGAAAAAGTCCACTCGCAGCTAAGTAAGCAACTTAAGCAGCATACCCGACAAAGCAGTCCCAAGGAGGAAAGCAGAAACCCTTTCTCGGGTTTTGAGTTCTCATCAGAGGACATCTAGAAGAGGGAGGAACAACAGGAACTTTAGATTAAGGGAGAACACTCATAAATAAACATAGTAATAGTTTGCAGTCAGCCCTCAGAGATAAAGTCAGTCTTGCTCGATCTGTATCCCTCCAACACTCCAAAGGAAGTGGATTCCCCAACTGCCAGACAAATGGATCTTTTTTTGATCAAATAAAAGGATCGACTTGGTAATCGTCGGTGTTATAAAATATGGATAATAGGCTCCCAACACGCCAGTAATCCCATCTATAGCACCTACCTCCGAAAGGCCTTAAGAGTCCTCAATTTCAGTCCAGACGGATGGGCAGGTGGCTAGGAGCATCCGTCGGGAGAGGCTCGAACCGTATTGGGGGAGTTGCTTTCTAATTTAGAATAGTGATTATTATTTTTTATATGCAACAGGTTAGCCTAGTATCAATTGGAGCCACTCTCCCTCTCTTAAAAAATCTAAAAAAAAAGAAAAGTCAGCATATTAGCAACAGGCTTCTTGACAAGTCTAGGAGCCAATCCTCGGAACCATCCTCCTTCTTTCAGAAATTGTCCAAGCTGGAGTGTTATCTGGTGCTCGCTGAAGGAATGCTGCTAGTGTAAGCCTTGAGTCTGCAGTCTGGCCCGAATGATCTCCAAAGGGTGAGTAATGCCCGTCGCCAGCATACCTGAAGACACACCAGCTAGGACCTTTCCGACTCCTAAATCCTTGAGTTACTAATAAAACATATAGTGAAAGCCTCCAAAAGTGGCTTCTTTGAGACAGCAGGACAACCCTCCGCTGAAAAAGGCCTTGAGACCTTCCTTTTGGTAGATATCCACCGCTGCTGAATAGACAGAGGTATATCCGTGAAAGTATGCCAGTTAGAAACGGGTCTCGATGATACTCAGAGGATTGGTAAGGAAGGTGCTTACAAGCCTGGATACGGACGATGCTATGAAGTTGTTGTAAGCGGTCATGGACTCTTTTTCAAAGTATCTAAGACCCGTGAAGTAGATGTAGCAGCCGAGGGCAGCTTTGAAGCTAGCTGCCACGAGTCCCTTATAGAATCCTTTGAATCCATCTTTTTCCATGATGTATTTGCAGGATGTGACTGTGTTGTTGAAGAAATTATTCTGGGCATGAAGGTGCTGGAGTCGTCGAGGAGGGATCATGAGGGCCATCTTTATGTTTTCGAAGGGCTGCAACATGATGGTGGTCACTGTTCCGCTTATCAGCCCGTAAACACCATTTTGATTAATCATAAGTAATTAATACTAAGCCAACATTACTAACATTATGTCTCAATCCTCATGTAAGGTCCTACGTTATTTCCCTTTGTTGGTGCTACCCTCCACCTTTTTTTGCTTCTTTCAGTTCCCTTAATTATATAACAATGAATAATAGAAAGTCAATATCGCTAGTTAGACACTTCCTGAAAAGTTCACCACACTCACAGCTCGCCCTCTACCAGCAAATGTTCAAGCTGTCCCCTTACAAGGCTGTCATGGCAATACCTGACAAAACCTATCTTAATAACTTCCTCAAATCAGTGGAAGTATTTGGCACTCCGGGTTGCCAGCTGGGAAAGTATCGATCTCCCAACATGCCTAACATACTAAAGAACAAGCATGAAGGAATCCCGAGGTTCCGCTTAGAGGGCAAAAAGGACAGTTAAGTGGATCAATTAAAACAATGTATCAAGGAACTTAGTGCCCCGACCTCACCCAGTATTACTAGCTATCAGGAGCTATAGCAGAGAATCACTCTAGCTGAACCAGCAAGTATCACAGCCGTGCGCACCAAACTGACCTACCTATTCAAAATATTGCTAAACAAGAGAGATAAGATGGCTCCCTAGTCTTTCGAACTAGAGGCTAACATCCTTTTGAGCTAAGCCATTATTCAAAAGTTTGGTCAAACCAGCGAGTTTGGATAGAACATCAAATAATGGAATAAACTCCAAGCTATGGAGAAGCTATTTAGAGCCAGAGAGTACAAGAAAAAAGGGTTGGGGAAGATTGCCTTCAACGCCTGTCAATAAATTTTCAAAAACGAAGATGCAGCCTACCAGACCAGACTCTAAGCTTTGAGATTCTTATGTAGCGAAGGCTAGGAGGAAGGAAATGCCAGCTAATTAGAGTCTTTGGTTTCCGTAGCTTCTCAGAAAGGAGAAAAAGAATATGAGTAGTACCTGAAAATAGTGATAACCCGTATCAAGAACGGAGTGGAGAACAAGGCTCCAGAAGAGTGATGATATTCCGAATATTCTGACACAATATTAAATATCACTTGTCCAAAAAGGCATACCTATTCTTCTCTCTCAGCAGCTGCAGCATCATCTTTCTATTACGCTTGAATTCTTCACCCTATTTCTTGATCAGTTTCTCTGGGTTCTACAGATTCTGAGGTTCATCTTCATTTACAAAGGAATAATTATTCTTTCTGGCTATTTTCTAAGTTGCTAGGGGCTTCTTGAATTCAATGAATCTGGGGCCTCCTCTATTGCATTTGTATGCTTCTAGGCCGACGATCGAACTGCTGCCAGGTACTTGAAAGCTGATGAGATTTTTTGCTCTGTTGGCTGATGATTTTGAGTGCAATTGAGCCATTCTATGAGGGATTATTTCCGGCAATTGAACATTGTGTTCATATTTACCTTTCCTCTACTTTGGAATTTCCTTTGAACTTTTGAAACTGATTTCGTTGGCTTTCGGGCACAGAAGATATGAATTTCTGTTATTGTCTGATTTCTTTTCATCATTTTACTTTGCTTCACTTTTTATCCTTTCGAAAAACTTGCCATTTTCCTGCTTTTATTTTTTTCTCTGAGGCCTCACAGGAGATAATCCACGAATCTACTAAACAACTTTCAACATCTTCGGATATTTGTTGTAGTATTATTTTCTGTAGATCTCGACCTGCTCCTTTGCTTGCTTGTTTTTGCTTTCAATCAATACTTCAACAGCTCTCTATAGATTGTCCTATCTTTCAAATTAATTGTTCTTGCCATGAGTCTTTCTGATGCTTTTGAGAAAGGTAAAATCCACCTCCAGAGAAACAGACTTATAGAAGCAGCTGAGATTGTCAAGAAAGTATGAGTAAACTGATTCCTTGTTGCTGAAAACAACCTTGGGAGGAGCACTCTATTCATGTTTACAGGTATGCGAAGATGATGTAAGAGGGTTATGAGGGGATTTTTATCTATGTCCAGTCCCAACGTTGCTCTTCGTTAAAGTTGTATTTCTTTATTCACCCCTTTTTAGCTCTGCCTCCATTGCTTCTTTTAAGATGCTTGAAAAATAACTCCTTGACCACTCACAAACCCATCCCATCAGGACAAATGGACTCATTTCTAATATTTAGACAGTAGCTGCTGTACTCAATTGCTTAGATCTTAGCCTTGAAGGTAAAATCGAGAGGAAAGAACTGTAAAGCTATTTCAGGCGTTGCTCTGCCGTCTGTCCACTTGTCACAGAAGAAAGAAATGCAGGATCATGACTGGAGAAAATTGCTAGGTTGGCGGTATAGAACTACTTCAAAAAACTAGTACATTTTCAATAACTTTGCTATGATAGAACCTTAAGCCTTTAATTTATTCGAGCAGTTGCTGTTATTTTTTAATCCTTTCCTTTTATTTCTTTTTATCCCTTGAAAATCGTTGAAGGTTCAGGGGACTACTCTGTGCTTCTGTTTCTATTGATGAATCTCTGAGCGAGGGTTAAATATCTTTGGCATGTTGTATCCTTTCGATTATAAGGTTCTGCAGTTCAAGCATGTATAAAATTATTGAGGATATAATGGTGTCTAAAGTTTGTTTCTAAGAGAGTTGATCAAGCAACCTCAGATCAGGAAACCTTACTCTATTTTGACTCTTTCTAGAAAGGTGCAGCTATCAAGAGGCTGTCTTCGCTGTAAGAGTCAACAGACATGCCCACAGCTTACTTTATAGACTGCCATTCCATGAAATTCCATTTATGGGTTAATGATTGGATAGTAATGGCTAATAAGCTATTTGAATATGTGAGAATATGATAATACATTCGGATCATTATCCTCCACCGAATTTCTTGCCGAACATCATGACCTGGAGCTTGTCGTAGAGGGTGAGAACACCAGCACCAGCAACACCTCTGAGGATGTTGGCACCGGCTCCCTTGAAGAAAGATTTAACACCTTCCTTGGCAAGGATCTTCTGGGCACAGTCGATTGAGCCACTGTACTTCTCGGCCTCACCGGAAGTCATCATCATTCTTCTTCTGATGGTGTCGATGGGGTAAGAGGCAAGGCCAGCACCGACGGTAACACCCCAACCAAGGAGGAAGTTAGCCATCATGCTGTCTCTGAGGTTGGCGGGAAGGATAGGCTTGAGAGAGTCATAGATACCGAAGTAAAGACCTCTGTAAATGATGATACCGACACAGGATATAACGAAGCCTCTATAGAGACCGGTGAAGCCGTCACTGGCCAAAGTTTTCTTGTAGACATCGATGAGTCCGGTGAATTGTTTTTCTCCACCCTTTTTGGCGTTTTTGAGATCGTTGGAAAGACGGGTTCTAGCATAGTCGAGGGAGTAGACAAAGAAGAGGGAGACTGAGCCAGCAGCACCTCCTGAGGCAAGGTTGCCCAAGAACCAGACCAAATATCCGTCTTTCTCCTTGCTCTTTCCGAATAATCTCTTGAAGTAGTCCTTTAGAGAAAAGTTCAAGGCTTGAGTGGGGAAGTATCTGATGACGTTGGTTCCATTTCCTTTCCAGAGAGCTTTCACACCCTCATCCTTGACAATGGTGGTGGCGCAATCCATAATGCCACCGTAAGGCTTCTCAAGAGAGCCAGACTTGAGCATGGCATCAACGTTCTGAAGACGGAGTTTGACGACTTCGATGGGGGAGGCGCAGGTCTTGGAGACAGCTGCGGAGACACCGCCCATCAAGAAATCGATAGCAAAAGTGGTGAAATCGTTTTTCTTTCCACCGCTGGGAAGAGATTTCTTGACTTCAGCTTTAGCTTGTTCTGCCATTTGTTGAAATAATAACTATAAATCCAAAATCTTCTCCAGAATTAAAACCTGATTTATTTTATTGAACTAAATCAGTTACAAGGCGTTTTATCAGCTATAAAAAACTGCCCTTACAAAAGAATCACATACTCATCATCGGAGACCTCTGTAGGGCCTCTTCGAACATTATCACCATCTATTCCATCGTTGCTGACTTCTTCATCATCTCCACCGCAGAAAAGTCAATGTCCAATAATTTTTTCTGCAAAAGAGCTATCACCACCATTATCTCGATCTTTGTGAAATACTCCTCAGGACTGTTGCCCAAGCCCTTCAGCCAGTTGTTCTATAGCTCGTACAAGGGAATACCAGGAGCAATAGGAGCATAGGGACTGCCTCCTAAATTGCTGGATATTCCTTGAGCCACTTGTGGATATTGCTGGGAAAGCATGCCCATCACGTTGGTATAGTAGTATTCAAAAGCTTTCTGCACATTGCCCAAAATGCTGTCAAGAATTTTGAAAGAATTACCAAATTATTGGGTCTGAGTAAACTCCATCCACTATGGATGGTTGATGACATTATTTCGTTGCTGGGCCGACCCTTTGATTCTGTTGACTTCTGACAAGCAGTACTTGAGGAGATAGAGAGTGGCAAGGTTGGAGTTATTTTTTTTGCCGAGGTAGATGGCCACCTCACTAATGAAGTTATAGGACATGATGTAGCTATAGTATTGACCTTTGGCTGTTCTTCTCCTCAGCTGACTCTCGCTCAGATGGCTGGACTTCTAAACCTCACGAATCATCGCACATACTCTATCTCGAACACCATTGAACGCGGGATGGTCAGCTATAGTCTCAGCTCTGATTCTCCTATTTTTGTCAAATTCCAAGCAGCCCATCAGCAGTTGAGCAGTGGGTTATGAAATACAAGACCTTTGTTTGGGTGATAGCTCGTATCTCGACTTGAGGACTCTATGCTTGACTTTGGCTTAGGTAGCATCCATGAAATAGTGCTCCTTGAACAGAATGTAGTGAACGAGCAAGCCATATGCCCATACATCGACTTCTGATCCATAAGGCTCTTCTCTGAATAACTCCGGAGACATAAAGATAGGAGTGCCCACGATATCTTGATTGATCTGTTTCTTGACTGCAAATCCAAAGTCTCCTAATTTGTATATCATGTGGCCTGAGTCCCTCTTGTTAAAGACGTTGTCGGGTTTTATGTCCCGATGGACTACTTTTCGTCTCGAAATAAACTGCAAACCTCTTGCAAGTTGATATGCTATTATAAGACCTTCTTGCTCTGGAATTGGCCCTCGCTTCGAAACGACGTCCTAGAGATTACCGTCGGGGCAGAATTCAAGAATCATGACGACATTATGTTCTGTGAGAAAGCAGTCATAAATTTTTGTGGTGAAGAGGCAGTCCGGGTCTATTATTTCGGATAGCTCCTTAAGGACGCTTACTTCCTGACCTAACATTAGGAAAAGACTTACTGATGATACTTTTGATTTTGTGACCAAACTGTTTGATGAGCTTGAGGGAAAGCAATCGGACAGCAATCACTCTTTGGGTTTTGACGATTATACCTCTGTATACTTTTGCGAATGAACCTTCTCCTAAAAAATCGCCCTCTCTGTACTCGTATTCTCCGTTCTTTAGAGATTTCATTGGATTTATTATAGACCCTATTATATCGCAGCCACTTTCAAATAGTATCAATATCAGTCTGTCAGTCTGTCTCTTCTTTTCGGATGATCTCCTCAATCTCCTTTAGAGTCTTGTCCTTTAATATTTCCTCCAGCATCGCTTTCACCTCGCCAGTACTGAGGGGAGTGCTTAGTCCCAAAATTTGCATCGCTCTTCTTTTTTTTATGAATTTTCCCTTGATCCTCAGTCTCTCTTATGCTACTTTTTGCCTGCAGTTGTAGCAAATTTTTTTGTCCCAAGTTTTTTTCCTTCTTTTCTAGAGATAACGCTCAACTTTGAGCCTCCGAATCGATTTTATTTATTTCTGGCCACGCACAAACAGCAACCCTCGAACATATTCGAAGGGAATCTACTTTTCGTGAAGTAGTCTGGCCAGTTCTTAAGGAAGATACTCGATCAGATGATAATTATGATCAGAGGGTTCCTCCTCTTCTTCAATTTTTACATCAGAAGGGAGACCTTCTGGCGGGTAGGAGTCATTCTAACTATCGATCTGGTCGATAGCTGCGTGGTGAACTCCTGCCTTAGCAAGTTTTGATCGATCATCATCGGTCAGCTGCAAAAAGTTCTGGATGGGAGACTGGGTAAACCTGTTGATATTAAAGCTGGAGTTGAGAATGTCTAGAGATTTTTCGACTTTGCTCCTCTGTAGCAGACCATTATGTGATTACTAGATCGGAAGGAGCATACGTTAAGGAGATTGACCAAATCGAAGGATGACTTGCGGTTATTATTGGGGAACATTTGTGAATCCGTCAGGTTTTTCAGGTTGTGCTCCAAACTCAAGCTGCTCAAAGACTAAATTTAATTTTTATGAGTATTATTGCTCATCTGATTTTTCTTTTATTAAAAATAATTATGGCGAAGCTACCACAAGAGTACATTATCGCCGACCCTGCCAATAAATCCCAACTGATCACTTACTCTTTATTTGTCATCACTAATACTATATGCTTCCTACAACCAACATCAATAACCATCTGATGGATAAACAGGACAAAACAAAGAGGTCACCAATTTGCCTGAAAACCTTTGCCTTTGAGAAATTCGCCTCCAGTAGTTTGGCCCATCTTGTCAACTACAGTCAAACGCTTGAAAGCTTCCTTTGAAGCAAAGACCTTCTCGATGGCATCCTTCGAATGTAACTATCTTTGGAGCTCCTATCTCTTCCGCCTTTCCTCTTTCACTTCATTCTACTTCTCAAGGTAGGCGTCATGGAAGACTCTTAAGGCCTCGATATCTTCAGGAAGAGATGTTCTCTGGTTGATGACCTTTTTGAGCTCCTAGTATTACTTTTCAAGGGTCGTAATTCTGATTTTATTTTTCCTCATCAACTCCTATGTTTACTGTTTGATCTTCTCTGCGAACTTAGCCATTTACTTGTTCTTCACGACGATCCTTTCATTCAAGTTTGCCCTGAGGTCATCCTATCTCTGCTTGCTATCTTCTTTGACCTTTTCTATCTCATTTTTTAGCAACAAAATTTGAAATTCATAATCGTTTATCAAGCTCGATTTCAGCTTTTAAAGATCCAGTATTTTCTACTGAAGTTCCTCTATCTCAGTCTACAACCGTTCGTTGGCTTCCATCATCGACTCAATCTTCATTTGAGACTCCATTTTCATTCTTTCAATCACTACCTTCATTTATGATTTTCTCTTCTCATACTCAGCTATTCTTTTCTCGTAGGCTTTGGCCTTTCTCTCACTTTCTACGTATTTCTGCTTAAGCTGAATTTCAGTGTTCGACCTTTGATCAGTAAGCATTGCTTAATATTGGGCAGTTAGCTTATTTGACAGACCTATCTTTTATTCCTGAAATTTCTTCTGCCAATTTTACATATCAATCATATGCTTGTTTTTGAGACTCTTGATCTACAAAGTAGATTTGTTAAGCAAATTGTTGAATTATCTTTTGGCATTTTAACCAGAAAGCTACCTTTCATACTCCTTCCTTTCCTGAAGATTATTTACCTCAGCCTAGTGCTCCTCCTCCATCTATTTGAGTCTCTTTTAGTAAGTTTCCTTGACATGATTGTATCTTTCTTCCAGCTCTTTGAATTATCCTTGTAGCATTTCGTATTTTTTGATCTGCTGAAACATTTCTTAGTATGCCTTCACTTCAAAGCCAGACAACACTATCTCCTGCTCCTCTAGCATGGTATTTTTTAAAGTATCAACCTAAATTCTATGCTAAGTATTCATCAGATCGACTGTTTCCACAAACTTGTTGTCCTTCTCTTCAACTGTCCTTTTGTATAGATCCTGTAAGGCTGATAGTTATTCGTTAAGCTTGTTTTCAGTTTATTTGGCCTTTACTTTGAAAGACTCGAATTCATCAATTATCTTTTGCTGTTCTTGCTGGCTTCTCTATCTGATATTTTATAGCTATTTGAAGGTGCTTTCAAACTGAATTTTGAATCGACTGTGCTGTGAAACTTACCTTTCTAATTCCCTAAATAGGAAAATATATACAGAGTCAGCCTACGGACCGCTAATTCTTCAATATTAAGTTTATTGATCAATTCACTTTTCTTCTCTTTCAGCTAGTTGATTTTATCAGTTAGTTATTTGGTCATACTGTCAAATGCTTCATCGTTCTAACTTTTGATGTTCTGATTAAACAAACAAATACATATATTCTTTCTTCATACTTCTTGATAATTTTAGACTTCTCCTTACTTGTCTCTAGAAGTATACTGTTTTTCTCCTGCGAAAAAATCTCCTTTTGCTGCTCAATGTATTGCTCGTGCTACTTGCGCTCTTGTTAGAGTTGCTTCTAATGTGCCTGCTTCATTTATCGCCTGCTATCACTTAATCTTTCATTCCATTCAAAACTGAGCCTTTAAATTTACTGGATAATCATTTGGGTACTTTTTAGAATTTTTTTACTGTCGCCTTTGATTATTTTTGCAGTCGACTGATCTCATCCCTAAGTTCCTGAGCATCTCGTTAGAACATGATCTTCTGCTTCACCATTTAGTTATCCTTGAAAGCATAATCGCTACGAACTTTATTGTTTTATTTCTCTAAACTCTCAATCTTCTCTTTTAAAGTTTCAATATCTGAGCTGGCGACAAATAGCTCTCTTGCTTTTTTTGCCAGCTCTTTGTTTATGGGAACCAACTCTCCCTTCATGAATGCTCTTAGCTATTCGGTTATCTTTGTGGTCCTTTCTTTTCTTCTCTCTTCGGGCAGCTAGGTAGGAAGAAAAGGCTCGATGACCTCAAATACAAATCGTTCCATTTTTTAGTTTTATTAATAATCCGAATGCTAATCATGCTGAGAGATACAAACTTTGGCAGAATACGATATCTCTCTTGATGCTTTCGATGCCTTGGTCAATTTTCTTCTCCAAATCGCTACTTCCCATGATTCTGCATGTGCTTTTGATATTGTTTAATAGCATACTCAATCTCATGATTGACCTGACAATAGTTCCTTCTGGGGCCTTGCAATCTTCTTTTGCCTCAACGAAATCCCAGCCATCAGCCCACTTGTATACAGTATCAACCATGTTGAAATTGATAATTGAGAACAGGTGCTGGTCCTCAGGCAAGGGATTCAGGAAAGCTTCATGTTCCATCTCGTATCTGACCACTCGAGATACTGTCTGATAAGTCTGGTTTAAAGCTTTCTACAAATTTACAGTATATGTATCGTATTTGCTGAAAGGTGAATATGAAATGTCTTCACCTTTCGGAGGTCTTGGCTTGAAGTCGCAAACAAAGGCGCTCATAAGAGCAG
>Ga0100381_1003902_pt1 | contig 12750 bp, 15 predicted proteins | sample CryGeymeta201505_FD_80416 | JGI IMG/M metagenome (GOLD analysis project Ga0100381, IMG submission 80416) | Groundwater microbial communities from Crystal Geyser aquifers in Utah, USA - Crystal Geyser metaG 2015-05 | ecosystem: Environmental > Aquatic > Deep subsurface > Groundwater | place: USA...
AAATAGCGAACAAAAGATTGGGCCTTTGGTTGTAGAACTCGGATCTTTTGTGAATGAGAGTACCTTAGTTTGTTATTTACCATACTCTCAGAATCATGTCGTCTCCTGTGGTATAGAGAATTGAGCCTGAGATCAGTAACATTGAAATCATGGCTTGGTGGGCTGATATTACTCTTGCTTCTTTGAGGTCGAGATCAGTCAGATGAAGCTCGCCTTGACAAGTACCTAAAATAAGGCGATTTTTAGCTGTCTTGATATTGAAAATAGGAAATTTGCTCCCACTGTCATAGCTCGTCACCACCTTTCTACTATTTAGATCTACTTTCAATACAGCTCCACTTTCAGTGCCCAGATAAGCCGTTGAATGCTGGCAGGTTAAACTACAAACAATATCTTTCGAGTCAATATCAATAGAAACTTTATTTGCTGGATTGTCAACAGGAATAGTCATAATCTCTCCGGCTGCAGTAGCAAGTACGAAATAGGTCTGCATTCCATCGTTTACGCCCTAAGCCGCCACAAAGCCTTTATCGAAATCTGCTATATTACAGTTGAGTTTCAAAGATGAATTGATTACCACCTCGTATTTTTTGAGAATGGTGTACTTCGAGATCTGCAGAAGAACAATATAGACCATTTTTTGTTCTTAGCAATACACCATTCTCACCATTCTAAGAGGTTCAGGTCCGATATTAACAGTTATGCTATCTTTGATGGTGCCATTAGCATTGAACTCAACTATCTGAACCTCAGATAGGCTAGATTGATAAGCAAGATAATTTTAACAACTGTCAAAACATTGAGGTTTGTAGACAGCCGAGGCCGGTAATTTATCGATTGTTTACATTTTGATTATTTTAGATATTTTAAATTATTGATTGTCTGGCATATCGAACATGACTTATGCATGAAAAATAGTAAAGATAGGTGATAATTAGCTGATGAAGTTTATATGATGGATGCTGAGTTGTCTATAATTTTTATATTGATCGAATGGAGTTAGCTAACAACGCCTTGTACATCTTCAGATAAGGCCCAGAATTCGCCAAAGTCCGGCATTAGAATTACGACGGCAACACCAAATGCTACCAAGCTTACGAAGAGTTGACCGAATGCGTCCTTAAACATAAACTCAACGTCCTCCAACACGACAGTACTGACCTTTATATTCAGCCGTCAGAGCAAAATGCAACGTTGACAACTGGCACACCCAATGCCCCGGAGCCATTCGCCGTAACCACATCGAATCTCTGTACCGCCGAGGAATGAACCAAAGATTGTATACTCAAGATCAACTCGACAAGTACATGGAAAATCGTAACAACATGCCTCACTATGGCATCCTGGACTCCAGATATTGAGCTGATAATAGCACAAATAAGCAATATACAATTATTCACAATTTATTTTTAAGAGTGTTTTGAGTGGGATGCCTGTCTATTGGAAATGGCTCTACCGCCCCAAACGTTAAGGCTAGACAGAATAAGACAAAATCATCAGAAAATTGTCCTTCAAATTACCAGCAGTATTCAGGTACAACATGTTCTTCGCATTTTTCATTGGAGTCATTGGATACTTTCGCACCAAAAGACCAGCTACCATACTCTACTTCTTCCGCTTCGTGCCATTTACTATGACAGCACTGTGCTATGAATAGATCTACCGATACTATCTCTATAAGAATGGACTGCCTCCACCTGTTGTCCAATCGCTGACCATGGCAGATATCGTCAAAAATAAAGAAAAACCAAGCAATTACGCATGATATACAATCAATTGATATAATGCTTTACATTTCAATAGATAAACCTATGTTTTCATGAAAGCATCAATAAGTAGGTAGTAAGGGTGAATCAGAGACCAAAGACTCGGAATTTTGAACTAGAGCGGGTCTATCCTCCACTACTGTTAGGACATTGCTATCCAAAGAGCAAATTGGCGGCTATCGGATCTGCACTTCGAAAAGAGAACAATTTCTCCCTACTTTGCTTGTTCTTCACAGGACCTTTCTTTTCGAAGTAGCGAAAGTACTCATTCAAAATTCGATTCTATTTGATCAATTCTTGGTTCTGTTTGAGCAATTTTTTCACATCATCATTTGTCCTTCGGTAGTACTAACTTTCAATTGGAGTCAAAACATTTTCCTTTTTCTTATGTGAGCATGATCTCTTTCTTTTCGAAAGTGAGCTTTTGGCATTTTGATCGACATTTGAAGAGAGATGGTGACTTCTCGTGATACAATCATGTAGAGGAAGGTTGATGCCAGAAGAAGAACGAGAGCTATTGAGCTTGGTCTTGTGCTTATGCTTGTGGTGGGAGCTGCGAAGAGTGAGATGAGCGTCTCCTTGATGCAGGTGCAGGCGAATTTTCATGAGCTATAATCAGAAGAATATTATTAGCTCTGACAATGTCAGATAACAGTCCGAGAATAGGCCAAAATACGACTGCAAGCTAAAAAAAATGACTGAATCAACTATAATGACAATCGATCATTTTGTTAAGCAGCTGACCGAGAAACTTGTCTTATCTATCCATAACTTGACTATCTGTATCTCTGAATAAATTTATTCAACATCATTCTCACATGATATTATCCATTATTATCTCTTTCTTATTCCAAGTCATTCAAACAATCACTAGACAATATTCCGCTACAACCGATTTTAGATCCAAAAATAATGTGATTAATCCATTATACAATAAATTTATCGATGAATTTTGGATAAAATACTCAAGATGGCAAGAAGCGTGTAGGACAATATGCATATGGAACGAAGGATGTTCTAGGCAAGGGATACTCAAGTGTGGTATACCGAGCTCACAATTAAACCAATGGTACACCTTGAATCACCCAGGTAACCCCCTCGCTCTTAAACTGATCGATATGAAAAATATCAAAGGCGAGGTCCATAAAACTCTCCTCAGCAACGAAATGGAAATCCTGAGATTGCTAACCAACATCGAAAACATCATTAAACTTTACTAAATAATCCCCATGAAATCACATACCTGCATCGTGACTGAACTTTGCGACGGTGGAGATTTAGCCAAAATGATCAAAATGCGGAAGACCATCCCCTAGAAGGAGGCAGTTGCTATTCTCAAAGAAATTATTAATGGATATCGTGGGATCAATAAATTTGGCATAGTACATCGAGATCTCAAACCAGCCAATATTTTCTTTAGTTAGGGAGTGGTCAAAATTGCTGATTTTGGATTTGCTATCAGAAATTCTGATCTGAAGAAGAATAGCAGTTACAATGTTGGTTCACCTGTCTATATGCCTCTGGAAGCACTTAATGATAACATGTACAGTGCAAAAAGCGATATATGGGCTATTGGTGTCATTTTCTTTGAAATGCTGACTGGACATACACCCTGGAAGGCTAAAACAGAAGCCGACCTCAAACGACAAATCAAAGCTATCTCGATAAAAAGTCTCATACCTGGGCATCTATCCAGATCATCTTCTGATTTTCTGCTGAAATCACTACAACTCAACCAAACCTTGAGGATGACCACTGAATAAATGATCAACTTTTTTGACACTGATAACACCTAGTCTTCTCTGATGTCTACCAACCTACGAGCCACCAGTTTATTCAGAACCAGAGCCATCAGTCAAGACAGAGAAGAAAGGCGAGTATCTAACCCTGAATAAATTATGAAAAATACAGTGACTGCTCCGAAGAGCTACAGGAAAATGACTCGATTGGGATAATACAATGGAATTTAGAAAAAGGTCTAACAGCCTAAAGTGGCCTTCGACCATACCGGTTTCTAAAAATTCGGTGAACATAAATTAGGAGTATTGGCTAGGACTTCAGCAGGAATAGGAGATGATTGGGTACCAGATCATAAAAAGACATCAACTCAACTCCTAAGTCAAATTCATTTCTGCCGATTTTTCTACAAACTAATAGAAAGAATGGAAAGATTAAACATCGGCTCAGATCGCCTTAAAACTATGATGAGCACCATCATTAAAGGAAAACTCACATAAATCAAATAATTGACCATCATCAATTCGAAATACGCTGTCTTGTATCAACGATCAAAATAGTGCGAACGCATTCAAGATGTCGTGGAACAATACCTCACCAAATATTAACCCATCCTCCAATGGGCTCATGATGAAAGTTACCAACAAGCCTTGACCGAAATCTAATCCGAACTCACCTCTTAAATCATCAATCTCTACCACAGAATCAACCAATACGACACCTTCTAAAATCATGAAGAAGAGGTCATTCTTTTAGACTACCTCATCACCACCAAACAACTTGTGCTCATAAATGCCAAGAAAGATCTTGACTATTTCCACAGAAAGTCAAAGATAGAACAAATTGTGGAAGGCCGACCAGCCAGGAACATCACTCAGGATCATTTTGATGCCATCGTGCACAAACTGAGGGTATTCAAAATGATTAATTGATTTATTTTTGTGTCAATGCTTTAACAAATATCACAACTATGATTACAGCCTGACTCTAGTAAGAGGACGATAAAACTTGGTCTAATCGTAATGAAACCTGGTCGATATATCCACAAAGTCACATTATGCTTTGAAAGGTTTGAACATCTGTCTCAAGTTCTACATAGCTTATGTGAATGCTTCATCCTAGAAAACTCCACTTTCAACTCTGAATAAAGTCAAGTGGTATTCATTGATCTGGAAGAGATCCTCTTCTTTATTGTAACTTACATGCATTCTGCCGAAATCTTTCTCACTGACTATGTTTGCTCTGATCATATTTCTGATTATTTTGTCAGTGATGTGCTTTAGTTTCTTGAGCTACTTGTCCTTTTGAGGTTATAAATAGATGACTGTCACCTCGTTAAGGTTGGCTTTGCGGTTTTGACGGGTAAATAAGCCGATTTGGGAGAAAGTTAGGGAAGTGTGGCGCATCTCCTTTTGGATCTATTGCTGCAGTTGGTCGTAAATATCGATTGCTAAGGCCTGAGTTTTATTGTCGGGCAGGTAGAGCATGCCAAGGGTGAGGTGCATTAGCATATTGCTAGCCCTTCGCATTTTTTTATTCTCAACACATTTGCCCAAAACATTCTCCACTAGATCTTGCACCTTCCCAATAGCCTCTCTTTGAGTTTTCCTGATGAACGGCAAACTAGCAAAGTGAGTAAAATCTCCTCCTCTGCCTCGCCCATGATGCCTCTACTTTTACATAGCCCGTAGTAAAAGAATATAAAGATATCATTTGAGCATTGTTTAGTATTTTAATATTTAGCAGATAATGTTGCGATTGGGGAGAGCGCCTGGTGTAATTTCGTATTCGTGATCTTTGGCAAAATCTCTGTATACTTTGTTTGTTGCTAAGGTGTCTAATTTGGCGGTTTATAGGGATTTCCAGATATTCTTTTTTATTTATGGATCGCTTGTGTTTTTTAGTTTTTAGCAAACCTCGCTGTTGGCTTGTTTGATCAAATGATGGTATTTTTCAATGTTTGCCTCTGTATCTTTGACTCTCTTTCTCCTCTAAGCAGATATGTTCAATTTGATGATACTGGCAATGTAGTTCATGTTTCCTAGTAAACCCTCATTTTTTTCCAAAATGTCCACGATCCTCAATGGATCAAAATAAGCTATATCTATGTTACACTTGTGATAAATCTTGGCTATATAGTCACTGTACTAAGCTTGGGAAATTAGTGTTTGTATTTTATTGAACAGATGCTTGTTGGGAAGATATCTCAGCATTTCATGTTGAATTTTTTAGAAGAAGCGACATATCTACATGAATTCAACAATATCATCTTAGTATTACTTTACTCTTGTTGAAGATATTGTCTTTTTACTGCTGGATGTCACCCTAGCGCTGTTTATTGCTGATCCTGATTCTGACATTGAACCTTTTTTGCTCATCTAGGGAGACAGTCTGGGACTGGAGGATGGTGTATCTGACTCAAGGGTGATCTCCATGGCTTGCTATTTCTTTTTTATTATTGCTATCTTTTTATCAAGTTGATTTTTAATATAGAGCGGATAACTTTTTTTCTGTGTGGCCTTGGCATTCATATAAATTTATAATCTTTTCGTATCGTACTTCTTGTATTTTCCCTATCTTTCATTGATTTTTAATGTGTCCACCATATCCTGACAATGAGTCTCGACTGTCAGATTCATAGAAGCAGCATGCTATCGACATTTGGTTACCTCTTTTACCAGTTTTTTCTTAAAAAAACGATTAAAATCCTTGCCGAAGGTGTGATTGAATGATTATGCTATTTTTTGCTGTTTTTATTTTATTAGCTCTAACTCAATTCCTTAGCTCTTGGCTCTCACATGGCAGCCGAGTTGCTTCCCTTTTTATTTTATCCGCTTAAGAGTGTTAGCGTATTGAATTTGCACTTTCTTATCTCGCAATTTGTGCTCTTTACAAAATTCTCTCAATCCTGGAGGCAAATACAAAGCTTGTTGCTCATCTCGACTCAAATTGAGTCGTGAATCCGAACTTACTTTCTTTTTCTATCCACGACATGACTAAAATAAAGTCCTTACGCCCTTGAATATATCTTCTTTCTGAGGTAAATCTCTGTCAGTTTTTGACCTGCATAGTTGCAAATTCGAAATGATCGATCTGCTATACGCACTGCTATCATAATCACTGTTCCTGAACTGAGAAAGTCCCTCTTTGCCATTGGATATTCCCTTACTTCCAAGAGCAGGTACTTGAATAGTGGGCGGATTCGTGTTAAAACTAGCTGCTGAGGCGGGAATTTTAGTGAACTTGGACATTTTTGCGAATAATAATAAAAATGTAAGTTCCGTCAGGATCCGACAGTCATGGGATGAATGCCAGAGACAGTAATTGAAACCTGATGTTTTGAGGCCGAATGCTCCCAACCCAACATGGAGGTTGTGTTTGGTCTCAATATTGGCCTTATTTTGACCGATGATTGACTATTTTAAACCTGGACATTAGTTTTACTCCCACTTTATGGGTCACCTCATAATTGTTATACTAATTACCATAACCAGAAGCAACCAAAAGACGAGGTATGTTTGGCAAAATCGCTCAACTCAAAAATTACATTTCACAGGCTGTCACCTCCCTAACAAGTCAACGACCTAAACCTCCCAGTGATCCTCAACTCGATCACAAGCTCAAATTCATCCTTGATTACATTCTCCGCAATCCAGTCTAATAACAATTCAAAGCTTACCATTCTCTACAGTCTCCATAGATGACTCTGAACTAGCTACTGAGACAGATCTACTACTCTTCCTCAGCCGATACGACACAAATAGCCAGTATCATTCATTTTTTCACTTTTTTGCTAATAAATTGCAACAATGAGCTGGTCCTCTGCAAGATAGTTTCTGACAGTTTTGTGATAGAGTTGACCTAAGTATGGCAATAGACAGTCAGCAAGGCCGTTGAAAACAACAACGTATAAATCTAGTAAATCAACAGCTACAAGATAGCACTTATTAAGGCATACGTCTCAAGGATGAATGAATAGACAATCAAGTACATGATCGTCAACTAACACATGAAAATATTCTAGAACTGTGTCAGTCTCTATGAGCAATATTTAGAAGTATAGGAAGAGTAACAATTTGGTGTGTAATCTACCTGCATTAGCAACTGTATTTTGCTAATAGTACGCTTCCTCTCCCATCCCAACCATTCTCTAACCATCTGCAATCAATAGAGCTAAAAAGGGCTGATCTATCTGCTGATCACGATGGTCCATCGCATTCATAGCCTCATGCTGACAATCCTCAAATCAAGTGAATAAAATATCCTCATGTTTTAATTGCTCAAAGATAAAATAATGTTCCTGATTGATATATTCCACTCTATACCAGATCAAGAAATCAAGCAGAGGATAGTCGAGGAGACTAGTAAAGAATTGACGGATTTGAGATAGTTTTTCAGATAGATCGTGTTGCAACATACAGCTATTCTCAATCAGGATTAGCAAAATTACATCAAAAATTTAGAGTTGATCAAAGTCATGCTGAAATTGTTGGCTATCTATCATGATTCACAAGCTTTGATACCTGTCTTCCAGGAATGCTTGTTGCCTTTGTTAAACAAGTTCGCCAATATTTTCAAGCATAATTGCCATGGAATCTACCAATAATCGAAGAGGGTCATCGAAAGTGAGGAAATTAATGATAAATAATTGAATGACTTACTCAATGACAAGATCAGAGTCAGCTGTATCTTCTGCTGTAACATGGAAATATTGGCCTCCATCATCAAAGGCGGTCAATATCTCTCCCGCAGAAACAAAAAAGACTAACCAGAAAAATAGTTCAAAGCCATAACAACCAACGTCCTAATTGATGTGATTGAAATACTACTTGGAGAGTAAGGTGAACCCATTCAAGAAATGATCTGCTTCAAAGCTATCAAATGCCTGCTGATGTCTTTGATGCAACTAACATTGTAAAACGAACATACAATGCATGAGTACAGTGTTTTGAAATTCCACCAATTCGCTATAAATCGCCTGAAAAAACACCTGAAAAGAGCTGAACTATGGGATTATGTCGTGTTGCATTATGAATCGATCCTCACCATGATCAGCCACAATCTGTTATTGATCGAGGAAAGCTAACCTTACTAATACTCCTTTTGTCAATTCCACGATCCAAGCAAACACAAAGAACCCACTCATTTAGATGCCCTTATCAATGCTATTTATATCAATTAGTGCTCTCGCGATTTCAGGTAAAAATAATGATAATGTAGATTCATGATAGTCGAGAAGACTAAAGTCAGTGTGCAGGACATCAAATTGTAGAAAAATTATCATAGCAACTTCATTTCAAAAGGGTGGCATCTAGAACCTGGCAGCGAATTAACTGGAGATATGACAGAAGTATGTCAATTGACTCATTTCGTCAAAGGTCTAAAAATTCCCATGTATTTGTTATATTTTACACAGCTCCGTTATAGAAGATTAGGAATGCTTGCTCTTTGCCAACAAAAACGATCAAATCACCAAAATAATCTTGAACATTCGCTACAAAAGCATTTAAGGGTTTGTTGTTGAGAAAGATGTCATGCATATCAAGTTGAAAGGATTGCAGGAGATTTTAGTAGAAGCTGGCTCGAAAGAACAGAAATAAGATATGAAGAAATTTAGAGAGTATCTGAGCAAACGGAGAGATAAGTCGAGGTAGAGGGAGTTGAAATTTATCCATCACTATTTAGATATTTATGTCAAAGATAACGCCAGCGTCATGGAACAAATGGGGTAGGAAGAGATCGATTCTGTCCATCTGAGCCCATAGAAGACAGAGGAGGTTGAAAGGGAGGCTGAGGCCTAGACAGAAGCACAATAGGAACCCGAATAAGGACAAGAAAAGCCAGGGTAGAAGGGGACGGGTCAGGTTGTTGATGATGTATGAGTGCAATTGGAATAATTATGGAAATAAACAATCCGATAAAATAAGCCACAACTGTGGAGGTCAAACTCGAGGAATTACTATTCCTGACCTCCTAGCTACTCTCCGACCTGATCGAACAAGAAGGCGGACCCTGCGAATCCCTCTTCAATTCATCTAGCATTCCTAATATCTCACTCCATGATTTCCTCAAACGTCTGCATAAGTATACCAAATTCTCCGCGGAATGCCTCGTTATCGCTATCATCTACATCGATCGGTACAATCTTGAAATGAGCGAGTTTAGACTCAATGACCTCAATATTCACAAAATAGTACTGACCGCCATCTTGCTCGCCGCTAAATTTCAAGATGATTTTTACTATGATAACAAGGCCTTCGAGTTCGCAGGAGGAGTCAATGCTGCTCATTTGCATCAATTGGAGCTGGAGATGTTCGAAAGGTTAGACTACAATTTGTACGTTGGCGATGAAGCCTATGAAGAACTCGAGCTTAAATTATACGAAGTCTATGGGGCTTAATCAGAAGAAGGATGATTTCAATTTTTCACAGACTATTTTTTCCACAACAAGAGGCAATATATAGACCAATGACTCTATTGAGTAAACTATCAACAAGAATAAGAGGTATTTAAACATCCTGAGGGTTACTGATTGAGGTAAAGAGGAGCTTAGACCTCTCATATGAATTTGCCCATAAAGTGAGATTATTTCATATAAAAATCGCTTTGTGAGAGGTGAAAGTGGAGCCTATTTAAATTGATTGCTTAATTTGCGGAATTATAATTTTTCAACAAATGCAAGGTACCAAGCCTGCTCAACAGAGCGATAAACCTAAAGGGTTGGAAGAGAAGATAAAAGACTGCACTGAGCTCATCATCCAGAATATGGAGAAGACTCTCCAGCACAAAATGGTCTATATGTTCCTCAAGGACAGAAAGAAAGATTCCGAAGTCAAACAGTTCTCCGTCAACTCAAAGGACGGAATCGTCAAGATCGAATTCATTGACCACGAGAAAGCTAAACAATTCTACAGAGATGCTAACTTCAATGAAAAAATATTGTTGCGCCCTTTCAACATCTACTTCAATTTGCAACTCGCTGAAGAATAAATGAAGAAGTACTATCTTGAAGGTATCACTGAAGAAAACCAAAGAAAACTGTTTGAAATCGCTAACGAAATCAGCATCTGCAAAATCTACACCAGTTATGGTAGCGGAACCAGAGCTAAACTAAAAACTACAGGATTGCTCAGTTTCATCAGAAAAGATCCCATTCCTGAAGATAAATTCAAAGATCTTGAGAATAAACTCAACCAAATCGGCATCAAAATCTCCACCTACATCCATGATAAAGGTACCAAGGTCAGCCTCAACCTTGTCGACATCATCTCTGATGATAAATTTGACGAAGATGAAAAGGCTATTGAAGAAAGTGCTGAAAAAGAAGCTAGAAGAATTCTTGATCAGTATGCTAAAGGCTACAACACTCAGCATTTATCAGTCATGGCCAGAAAGAAAGAAGTCACCATCAAGAATTTTGAAAAAGCTACTGAGACTAAGGTCAATAAAGTCAAAACTAGTGCTCTTTTGGAGTTTGACTCAACCGATATCACATATGAGGTCTACGAAAAGATCAGACTTGGCATCAAGGATGAAAAACAAACTAAGGCTAGACTTTTCTTCCATAACGAAGAAAACAACTCTTTCTTGTCCCTCATCACTCAGGGCCTGGTCAAGCCAAAGGACAAAACTGAAAAACAATTTGAAGAAGACCTCATTCAAGGTTTCAAAAAGGTCAACAACAATGTTATTCAAGTCAACATCTATCCCATGCACCTGGCTGATACCTACATCGGTAGAGTCTACCTTAAAACTGAGGAAGAAGGAAAGAATTTCCTTGTTGACTACCCCAAATTCAGAAGTGAGCTTTACACTTTCTACAACAAAACTGGCAATGTTTCATTCAACATCGCTATTGATAGCAAAACGTTGAGAAAGATCAAGAATGCTGAGAAAAAAGCCAGATAAACTGAAGACAGAATCAAGAAAACCACAGAAGCTAATAAAAGAGAGAACAGAAGAGGTCCTGTTGCTAGTCCTATCTCTCTTCCTAATGGTCCTTTCAACGGCCCAATGGGTCTGATCGGTCCTAATGGTCCTATGATGGGCCCTCCTCCAGGAATTATGGGAGGAATGCCTCCTATGGGTGGCGATAATATGATGAGGATGGCTCCTCCTCCTGCCTTCAAGCAAGGCCTGCCTCCTATGGGTCCCCTTCCCATGGGTGGAGGTATGATGTCTCAAGGAAACAAAATGGACAACAAGGTCAAGATCAACAACTTGCTGAGAGATAAAGAGAGATTATTGCAAATGGATCCCAACGCTGCCAAACGTGCTTTAATGGAAACCTTGAAGATATTAGCTGAGGAGGAGGGAGCCGATTCGAACCCTCGACTTTTAAGTAATTTTTCTTTCTATTTAGATCTTTTAGCAACAAACAAATCTGTTGAAGAGCTTTACCGATATCTTGAAAAGACGGAATCAATCAAACAATCCATCGAAAGAATCAAACAATCTGAAAACTGACTACTGCCCAAGTGATAAAAATAAAAAACCCATCTTAAAATATTACTATCATCTACCCTTATTTTAAAGGGCATTAGACCTCATTAAGTGCTCGAGAAGAATGAGTAAGACGACACTAATGTGAATTATTAAATATTAAAATATTAAAATAATATTGTGGAAAAGATGGGCCGCATGCAATACAAAGGAAAAGGCAAGGGTATCAGCTCAACTGTCACCCCCTTCAAAAGAAGATCAGCTCGTTGGGTCGCACACACCCCCAGAACCATCAGTGATTTGATCGTCACCATGGCTAAAAAGGGTATGTCTCCCTCCCAAATCGGTGTCATCATCAGAGACAAGGAAGCCGTCCCCAGCATCAAGCTCCTCACCGGCCAGAAGATCGTCCGTCTCCTCAAGAAGAATGGTACGCATTTGTTGATTCAGGATGTGCTCCCGAGCTTCCCGAAGATATCTACTGTATGATCAAGAAGGCTATCAGCATCCGCAGACATTTGTAGAAGTTCAGAAAGGACAAAGACTCCAAGCACAGACTCATCAATCTCGAATCCAGAATTCACAGATTATCCAGATATTACAAGGGAACCAACAGACTTCCCAACAAGTGGAAATACTCCGCCAAAACCGCAACTGCTCTCGTCACTGCATGATCAGAATCTGTTTCATACAACATTCATCATTTCTAACTATCACAATCATACCATATATCCTATATCGTTTGATTTTCCTATCAACTAGAACATGCTATTGAGGGGTTGGGGTTGGGGTTGGGGGTGGGGTT
>Ga0100381_1003917_pt1 | contig 12726 bp, 11 predicted proteins | sample CryGeymeta201505_FD_80416 | JGI IMG/M metagenome (GOLD analysis project Ga0100381, IMG submission 80416) | Groundwater microbial communities from Crystal Geyser aquifers in Utah, USA - Crystal Geyser metaG 2015-05 | ecosystem: Environmental > Aquatic > Deep subsurface > Groundwater | place: USA...
TAAACTAATTTTATCTCTCTTATATGGGAAAATTTAATCATCTCAGCCACACACTTTTTACAATTAAGCCTAAATTGTATATATTTTGTATATCAAAAAATAACTAACGAAATCGTTAGTTATTTTTTTATTCTAAATCTATATATTGATCCATTCTTATTTGCCATACAAATTCATCAACATGGGAAACAAGTATCATACCTCATTCAAAAGCATCTAGTGCCTCAGCTATAATTGGAATATGTCTAAAGTTTATATGATTTGTAGGTTCATCAAGTATTAATATACCTGGTTTTAAAAATACTAATCTACAAAATGCAACAAGTCATTTTTGTCATTCTGATAAATCTCAAATCCTTGTTTTCATTATTTCTCATGTTATAAGAAATCATGCTGCTTGTCTTCTAAGTTCTTGTTCACCTATTTCTTCTGGTGCAGTTTCTCTTAAACAATCATATACTGTTTGATTAAAATCAAGATTTGAAAAATCTTGTCTGTAGTAACCAATCTTAACTCCTGGAGTAAGTGTACAACCAGATTCATCACCATTTACAATTTTTTCAAGAAGTGTTGATTTACCTATACCATTTGGTCAAGATAAAAGTAAATGATCATCTTTTCTCAATTGAAAATCTACATCTTTAACTATAACTTCATCATGTCTAATTATATGAACACTATGTATATTAAGTAAAACTCCTCCAATATCATCTTGAAGAGGAATTTTAAAGGCTCTGATTGTTTTATCTTCTCTTCTAGAATCAACTATATCTTCTTCCATTTCATCAGCAGCTTCTCTCATTTTTTTTGCAACAAGTCTAAGTTTACCTCATTTATGTGCAAATTTTTCTGCTTGTTCTTTTTTAGCTTGTGCTTCTTTTGCAAGTCTCGCATTTGCCATATTTTCTTTTTCTATTTTGATTTTAATTTGTTCTACTACATCTAAATAATTTCAAACATATTGTTCTACTTTTTTTGTAAATACATCCAAATACAAAACTCAATCTGAAAAACTATTTAAAAAATCTGCATCATGAGAAATAACTAAAACTGTTTTTTTATAATTTTGTAAAAAATCAGTTAGATGCCAAATACCATCTTTATCTAAATTATTAGTTGGTTCATCAAGTAACAATATATCTGGATTTTGAATTAATGCTGCAGCTAGTAAAAGTCTAGCTTGTTGACCTCATGAGAAAGCATTGATTTTTTTATCAAATGCAGCTTTTAAATTTACAACTTCTAAAATTTCATTTATTTGCCTATCTATATTGAAAACATCTTTATCTGGATAATATTTTCTAAAAAACTCTAAAACTGTTAATTCTTTATCTTCAGGTAAAACAACTTGATATCAAGTTGCAATAGTTAAATCTTTATCTATATTTATTAATCAAACTTTTTTTTCTAAATTTCAATTTATAAGTTTAAAAATAGTTGACTTACCTGCACCATTTTGTCACATGATTGTTATTTTACTACCTTTTCTTACATTAAAACTAACTTCTTCTAAAATAGGTTTTCTAAAATCGTAGTGAAAATCTACATTTTTAAAACTTATTACAGTCTCGTTTGAACTCATTATTTTTTAATATTAAATTTTAAATCGCATATAATATATACAAAATATGTAAAAAATGAAATTTAAGTAAAAAAATCTGCTTTTAAAGCAGATTTTTTATATATTTTCATATTTATCATTCATAGCATCAAGTACTCTTTTTACAGATATAACATATGCTCAAGTTCTAAGTGAAACTTTGTTTTCTCTTGCTTTATTAAATACATCAACTGTAGCTTTTTGAATTTTAGTTTTAAGCTTTATATCAACTTCTTCTTCTTCCCAATAATAATTTGAATTATTTTGAACTTGTTCAAAATATGAAACCATTACTCAACCAGAATTAGCTAAAATATCTGGAATAACTTGGATATTATTTTTAAATAATACTGTATCAGCATCTGGAACAACTGGTCAATTTGCTAATTCTAAAATAAGTTTAGCTTTGATTTTTTTTGCATTTTCAAGAGTTATTTGATTTTCAAGTGCAGCAGGAACAAGTAAATCACAATCTAATTCAAGAATTTCTTCATTTGATACTTTTTTAGAATCCTTGTAATCAACAACAGATTTTTTAGAAGATTTTAAATTAATAATTTCTTTTAAATCTAATCATTTTTCATTATAAATTCATCATTTTGAATCTGAAATTCAAATAAGTTTTGCTCAATTTAAAGTCAATATTTCTGCAAAAGTTAAACCTGCATTTCAAGCTCATTGAACAATAAAACTTTTTCAAGTAATATTTTCTCAAATAAGTTCTAAATATTTTTGTAAAACATAAACTCAACCTTGAGCTGTAGATCTTCATCTTCATTTTGAACCACCTGAAGTTAAAGGCTTTCATGTAAAACTTCCTGGAGAATAAACTCAAACTAGTTTTGAATATTCATCCATCATCCAAGACATAATTTGTGGAGTAGTATTTACATCAGGTGCTGGAACATCTTGTTCTGGACCTATGTATTTGTATAATTCTCTTACATATCATCTAGAAAGCCTTTCTAATTCAGTAATTGACAACATTTTTGGATTAACAATTACTCATCATTTTGATCATCAAAGTGGTATATCAATAACTCAAGATTTAAAAGTCATCCAAATTGAAAGAGCTTTTACTTCATCTCTAGAAACATTTTGATGAAACCTAATACCTCATTTAAAAGGACCACGAGCATCATTATGTTGACTTCTAAAACCTGTAAAAACTTTTATTTCTCAATTATCCATTTTAACTGGAATACTTATTTCAATAATTCTTTTTGGATTTGAAATAACTTCTAATTTTGAAGTATATACTTGACTATTTAATATTTCAATAGCTTGTTTTAATTGTATTTTAGCACTTTCAAATGGGTTTATATTATTTGTCATATTTTTTTATTATTAATTATTATTTAATTGATCTAATTTTCATAATCTTTGTATTTTATATTTTCAAGTTTCAATATCTAGTTTATATATATTAAACTCTGTATCAAAATTAAATTTATCATTTCTAACTGCAAAATTCATAGAAACTGAACCTTCAGGAGAATAATTTCTATGAAAAACTCAAGTTGGCCATCATAAAATTCATGGTCATTCTAATATAATTTCTCAATTCCATTTTATAAGTTCATGAGATATTTCAAATCTTTCTATTTTTCAATGTTTTTTAGTATATAACTCAATATATCTATTTCAAGAAAGTGTAATCAAATTATCTTCTTGCCCTGTATGCATATACCATAAATTATCTTTTCATCAAGCACTTCATGGTGATTTTGCTCCAGGTTTATGGGTAACAATATCAATTCAATTAAATTCTTGGTATAAAGACATAACATCAAAATCAACTTTTTCAGTATTCCTAAATTTTTTTAATGGTATTATATGAAATAATCATTCTATTTTTTTAACTATATCATTATTTTTTTCATGTATATTTCTAGACATAATTTTTTATTAATAAATATATGCAAAGATTATATCATATAAAATTAAGAAAACCTTAAATATTTACCTTTACAAATAAAATTTTGCATCAATTACTATACTTTCTATATCATCTGTAAATACTGGATTTATATCAATCTCACTTATTTCATCAAATTCTTTAAATACAAATTGTAATGCAAAAACTATATCAATTAACTTTTCAAAATCTATTCAAATTTGTCATCTAACTCACTCTAATATTGGAAAAGATTTTAATTCTTTAAGCATATTGAGTATTTCATCTTTTGATACGATTCAAATTCTCATAATTACATCTTCAAATACATTTACATATATTCATCAAAATCAAATAAACATAATATTTCAAAAACTCTTATCTCTTTTAAATCATATAAAGATTTCATGAGTATTTTTCTTTTGTGTTACCATTTTTGCAAATGTAATTCAAAATATCTTCGCTTGGTGACACTTTTTTTCTATATTTTCAAGTATTTTTTTATAAGCTAAAATTGATTCTTCTTTTGAAGAAATATTTAAAATAACTCATCAAACATCACTTTTATGAGGTATATCCGGAGAACTAATTCTAGCAGCAAGCAGCTTCGAATTTATTTTTTCATAAGCATTTTCTACATCTTCAACTTTTGTAACCAAAATTTCTCTTGAATAATTTATACCAAAACTTAATAATATTTCTCAAGTTAGATCATTTGAACAAAATTTTTGTTCTTTTTTTAATTTTTCTTTTAAATTTGTTAATTCATTTGGTAAAATAAAATCAATTTTATCTTCTGATTTTTTCAATTCCCAAAATTTTTGTTTTAATAATTTAGAATATAAAAATATAGGTTTTTCAGGAAAATCATAATGCAAAATATTGTTTTCTTTTAAAATTTTGGTTCACTCTAAAACTAGATTTCATCATATAAAAGATACAAAAATTAATTCATCTTTATATGTATTTTTATGATTTAAAATTACATTTGCAATATTTTCAACATCTGTAACACTTTGTGCAGTAAGAAGCAACAATATAGCTCTCTTTTTCACAATTTTTGAAAAGTTGTTAAGTATTTGTGAATAAGTTTTTGATGTTGCATCTCAAATAATATCAATAGGATTTGAAACACTTGATGACGAAGATAATCAAATTTTTAAGATTTCTTTTTCTTCATCATTAAATTGACTAAGAACAACATCGTTAAATTCACAATGATCTGTTGATACTACTCATGGTCATCCTGCATTTGTAATAATTACTAACTCTTTTGGTATATTTTTATAATCAACTTTTGAAAATATTTCTATCATAGAAAAAAAATCTTCTAGCGAATTTGTTGAGTGAATATTGCTATGTAAAAAAGCTGAATCAAGTATTTTTTTATCTGATGATAAAGCTCAAGTATGTGAAATTGCAGCTTTTTGTCATAAATTAGAAACTCATGATTTTATCAAAATAATTGGTTTAATTTTTGAAACTCTTTTTGAAATTTCATAAAATAATTCTCATCTTTCTAAACTTTCTAGATATAATGCTATAACTTTCGTTTTATCATCTTTTTCAAGCTCAAGTAAAAAATCAACTTCATCAATTCAAGCTTTATTTCACATAGAAATAATTTTTGAAAATCAAAGATTTTTATTACTGGCCCAATCACTTAAAGCAACTGCAATTGCTCAACTTTGAGAGATTAATCATATATTTCAAGATTTTATGTTCTTAACTCAAAAACTTAGATTTAGATTATTTATTACATCAAAATATCATAAACAATTTGGTCAAAGAAGTGAAATATAATATTCACTAGCTATATTTTGTAGCTTATTTTCTCCTTCTAAATTACCAATTTCTTTAAATCAAGCAGAGATGATTATAACTCTTTTAATTCAAAATTTTGCAACTTCTAAAAAAGATTCTTCTACAAAATTTGCTGGAATTGCAAAAACTGCAATATCTACTATTTCAGGCAATAAAGAAATAGATTTATAAAAAATTATTTCTTCAAAATTACCTCATTTTGGATTTACTCAATATTTATTTCAAGAAAAATTTAATAGATTTTTTAAAAGTGTATTTCAAATTTTTCATTCTACTTCTGAAGCTCAAATTATTACTACTGATTTTATATCAAAAAAATTCATTTTATTTTAGACTATATTTTAAGTAAGATTATTTTAACATAAATTTAAATAATTACTATATTTTCAAAACTATTTCTTCTTTACTAAATCTAACTTTTGGCTTAAATGCATTTTTATCTTCACTACTTCTATATCAAATAGGTAAAACAACTACAGAAGCTAATCAATGTTTATCTAATTCTAATATTTCATCATATTTTAAAGAATCAAAACCTCAAATTGCACATGAATCTATCTCTTTTTGTGCCAATAAATTCATAACATTTCAAAGTGCTAAAAATACTTGTTCACTTGCCCATAAGATTTTTCCATTTTCATCTAAACTAGAGAAATATCATTTCATCATACTTTCATATACTGATAATTGTTCTTTTGTTGCTCAAGTTATTTTTGAGTTATTTAAAAGAAATTTGTCTATATATTCATTATCTAAATTTTTAATTCTAGCAAAAACAAGTAAATGTGATGCTTTTGTAATTTGACTTTGATCCCAACTATGAACTTGCAATTTTTCTCTTATTTCAGGGTTTTCTATAATTATTAATTTCCATGGTTCTAAACCAAAACTTGATGGTGTAAGTCTAAATGCTTCAATTATTTCCTCTAAATCTACTTCTGATACTTTTTTTGTAGTATCAAAATCTTTTGTAGCATATCTCCACTCCAATTTTTTAATTAAATCTGACATATTTTTTATATTATATAATATTTATAATTTACTATACTTTATATAGTAATTACTACTATATTTAAGATAGCAAAAAAAGCAAGAAAAAAGAATAAAATTCAAATTGATTTTATTCTTTTATTAATTCTAAATAATTTATTTTTAACTTATGTTCCCTAAATATACTTTCAAATTCTGTTAGATTTTGTTTATCAAAACTTTCTATTTCATTTTCATAATCATATGATAATTTTTCTATATTCCACTTTGAAAAAACTCTTATAAGCTCAATAGTATCTTCAAAATATCATAAATGGTCAGTTTTGAAAATAACTCTTCATCAAGTTTTTGTTATACTATACAAATCACTTATAAATTTCTCACTCCATAATCTATTTTTTCTTTGTCTGTCTTTTTTATCCCATGGATCTGGAAAAAAAACATAAGTTAGAGAAACTTCTCATTTCTCAAATATTCTGTAAATATTTTGAGCCATAGATTTAACTAAAATAAAGTTTTTTCATCATTTTTCAAGTGTTTTTTCAGCCGTAAAATAAAGTCTCTTATATCTTATTTCAAATCATATAAAATTTTTTATAGGATTTTTTGAAACAATTCCTGAGAAAAAATTTCAAAGTCATGTTCAGATTTCAACTACTAAATCATTTTCATTTCAAAAATATTCTCACCAAAGTCACTTTTTTTCAAAAGCTTCATTTTCTTTATCTATTATTTTTTCATGGTCTTCTACTTTTTGTATATAAGCATTTATTTCTTTATATTTTTCACTCATTTTATATTTCTAAATTTTTATAATGTGTTAATTTATAACTTTTATCTTGTTTCAAAATTGTAATAACATCAAATCTAATTTTTTCAAAATTAAGATGATTTTTCACGACATAATACTCAATTGTTTTTCTAAATTTATATAATTTAGATTTTGTTATTGACTCTTCTGGTGTTCAAAATTTTATACTATGCCTATATTTAACTTCTAAAAAAACTGTTATTCAATCTTTAAAAGCAACTATATCTACCTCTCAAAATCTACCAAATTTGAAATTTGTATCTTTTATTATGTATCAATTTTTTTGTAAATATTTTATAGCAATTAATTCTCACTCATCTCACTTGCTTTTTGTTGATTGCATTATTATAAAATTAAGTGGAGAGACTTTTTATATTATATATTTGGTTTTTCTATTTTCTGAAACAAACGAAAATTGTTTGAGTCCCAAGTTTAAACAAAGTTTAAACTGGTCGAGTTTTTGAGTTTGTGAAAGAAATTAGATAAAACCTATTTTAATAATTTACAAAATATGCTTTAAAATTTCATCGTTTATTTCTTCTATACTTCTCATATTTCACTCAAATTCACAATCTATCTTTATCCAATCATACTTTTTTATTACTTGCATTGCTGCATTATAAGCATTAGTTAGATGATTTTTATCTTCTTCATGAAGATCCATTTTTTTTCAATCTTTTAAATATTCTCTTTCCTCTTTTTTAAGAACCAGTTTTTGGCTAGTTTCAGGTGTTACATTTAAAAATATAACTTTATCAGGTCTAGGAATATTAAAAATATTAAATTCCAAATCTTCTAACCATTCTAAAAATTCATCTCTTTCTGCTTCGTCCACAAGTTTTCCTGTTTGATGAATCATATTTGCAGAAACATATCTGTTGCTTATAACAAAATCATAAGTTTCAAAATCAGTTCTCAAATTAAAACTATCATCAAATCTATCAAGAGCGTAAAAAATACTTGCTTGTTTTGCAGATACATTTTTTCCATAAATTCAATTTAAATATTTTTCTACAAAAAAAGCTGATTTTTCCCCATATCTTGGATAATCTAAAACTTTTACTTTTTTACCAAGTTTTTTTAGATTTTCTTCAAGTAATTTTACTTGTGTTCATTTACCAGAAGCATCAAGTCAATCAATAACTACAAACATAATTTCATATTTTTAATTATAATTTTTTTTTATTATAGTGTAATTTTGAAAATATGGAAGTTTTATGATAAAATATAGTTAATATAATTAATTTTAAAAATATGGCTGGAGATATTGTACCGGATTTTTATAAAAATCAGTGAGAAATAATAAATAAAGGTCCTATAATTTGAGAAATGAAATCTAAATATGATAGATTTTTAAATTCATATTTACAAAAAACATTTGAAGAATGAACTGATAAATGATTACTTCAACTTGTAAAAGCTAACTGAGATAATATAAATTTCAGAATTTTTTTAGATTATTTACTTAAAAATAATCCTGAAAATTTAAAAAATGACGATCTTTATCAATTGGCTGCGCTTAGAAATGATGTAGTAAATCTAAGAGAAGAAATTGAAGATATGTGACCAAGAGATTTTCAAATTATTGAATGAAATATTTGAGATTATAGATTTATGTGAAGTGATAGTTTTGAATATATGTGAAATAATTTTTATGCTGTAAAAGTTGATTTTTCAAAAATAAAAAATCACAAAATTAATTCTTGGTTAAATATAGAAACAACATATAGAAAATGAGATAAATTTTTTATTCAATATGATTGAAACAATATAATAAAATATTATTCAGGCAGAAGTCAAGATAATATAAAATTACTTTGACATGAAGTAATAGATCATAAACAAGAAACGATTGTTAGATGATGAAAAATATATAACAGATGAGCTGTTGAAGAGATATATTTAAGAAAACTTTGAATGAATTTAAAAATAAAATTTTTTGAAAAAAGAAAAACTGATTAAAATCAGTTTTTTTCTTTACATTTAAAATAAATAATTTAGAATATAAAAAGAAATCTTACTAAAATTATATAAAAAATGGGAATAAGCGAAGATTTAGAATCCGCAATAGATATAGTAGATTTAGTTTCAAAATATGCTAGTCTAAAAAAATCTGGGGCAAATTACAAAAGTAACTGTCCTTTTCCTGGTCACAATGAAAAAACTCCTAGTTTTATGGTAAGTCCAGCAAAACAAATAGCATATTGTTTTGGTTGTCACAAATGATGAGGCCCTATAAAATTTGTAATGGATATAGAAAATTGTGAATTTAGAGATGCACTTGAAATACTTGGAAATTATACTTGAATAAAGGTAAATAGTAATTTCAATAAAGAAAAATTTGAAGAAAAAAAGAGTATGTACTCTCTTTATAGAGATGCAAATAACTATTATAAAGAAGCATTAAAAAATTATCCAGAAATCAAAAAATATTTATTTGATAGATGATTAAGTGATGATGTCATAAGAGATTTTGGTATATGATATAGTGATTCTTGAGTTGAATTATATAATTATCTAAGATGAAAATGATATGATGATGAACAAATTTCTGATTCTCATATTTTTATAGATACAAAATCTAAAAAAGATAAATTTATAAATAGGATAATCTTCCCTATTCAAAATGCTAGATGAGATTTTGTAGCGTTTGCTTGAAGAATTCATGGAACATGAGAACCAAAATACCTAAATTCTCCTGCATCAAACATATATGATAAATCAAATTTATTATACAATTTATTTAATGCTAGAACTTCTATAACAAAACTTGATTACGTTATAATTACTGAGTGATATATGGATGCGATTGCTCTATATAGATGAGGTTTTACAAATGCAGTTGCAGTTTCCGGAACAGCTTTAACAGAAAAACATTTAACATTATTAAAAAGACTTACAAAAAAAATCTATCTTTGTTTCGACTGAGACTGAGCTTGAGAAAAAGCAACAAAACTTAGTTTAGAAAAAATGAAAAACGAAGGTTTTGAAGTAAAAATCATACTTTTGAGTTGATGAAAAGATCCAGATGAAATAATTAGTTCATGAAAAGATTTTAGTGAATTTATAAAAAAAGCAGTTACTCCTATCTGATACTATATAAAAAAATCAAATTTTGATACAAATAGTATAGAAGAAAAGAAAAAATTATTATCTGAATTACTTGATATAGTAAAAAGTTACTCTGACAATATAGAAAAAGACTATTATTTAAAAGAAATTTCTACACTACTAAACATAAATTCAAATATAGTTTATGATGCTTTTAATAAGATTAGATTTACAAATCATGATTCAAAAAACAAAAATCTAGAAATAAAACAAACTCTTAGTTCTAGTGAAGTTGCAATTTGATATTGTATAATGGATGAAAAAAACATAGATTATATAAAGAAAAATATAATTTTTGAAGATGCAATTTGAAAAGATTTGAAATGATTTATAGAAAACTGAATTTGATATTTAGATGGCCTAGAATTATCTAAAAAAGAAAGATATAAAGCAATTTCTTTAAAAGTTGAAAATGATAATTCTATAACAAATTCAACTCATACAGAAGAAGAACTAAAAAAAATAATAGAATGACTTAATAGAGAGTTTTATAAAAGTGAAGTTTTAAAGCTAAAAAACTTGATAAATTCTTGAGATAATGATGCTCTTTTAAAATATTCTATCCTAGTATCAAAAGCAAAAAAAGCCAAAATAAAATAAATTTGATTATTTGGCTTTTTTTTATATAATAAATCGCGAAAAGAATATGAACTTCTTTAAAAAAGATGAAAAAATTAATATAATACTTTTTTGCTCCTTCTAAAAAAGAATAATAAGAAGGAATTTTTTGTATTATTTGTATAGATTTCTTATTTATATTTACTAATAAAAAGCTAAATGGCAGCTAAAAATAATAATAAAAAAGTAAAAAATAATATAGCAGAAGAAATATCTTTAGATGATTTAGATTTAGATATTTTGAAAGAAGTTTGAATAACAAATGAAGAAATTGAAAATTTTAATATTGAAAATAATTCCAAAAAGAAAAAAGAAACAAAAAAAGAAGAAATAATTATAGAAAAAGAAATTAAATCTAAAAAAAGAAAAAATATTGATTTTGATGATGAAGAATCTGTAGATAATGATATAATAAGTGATATAAATGATAATGAAGATGATTTTGATTTTGAACAGGAAGAAATATTTATAGAGCCTACACCTGAAGATTTGGAAGAATTAAAAGATATTGACATTGCTGAAGACTTTGAAGATATTGCTTTAGCACTTCAAAAAGAAAAATGATTAAGTAAACTACCAAAAGATAGAAGTGAAGATAAAAGAAGAGTTTGAAAATGATTAAATGAATTTATTGATGTGAATGTTCCTGAAAAAATGCTTGAATGAATGCCAGAAGAAATTCAAGAATTAATGAAAAAAGGTAAAAAAGAATGAACTGTTACTCAAGATGAAATAATGGTGGCTATTCCAAATGCTGAAGATGATTTAGACTTACTTGATGAAGTATATACTAGATTTCTTCAATTAGAAATAGATATAGTTGATAATATGGATAAAGAAAATCTTTTTTCTACTGATGAAAAAAAGAAAAAAGATAAATCAAATATTTCATTATCTGAAATAAGCGATGATTCAATTAGAATGTATTTAAACGAAATTGGTAGAGTTGAACTTTTATCAAGTGAAGAAGAAATAGAACTTGGTAAACAAATAAGAGCTTGAAGTATGGAAGCTAGAAAAAAACTAGCAGCTGCTAACTTAAGACTTGTTGTTTCAATTGCAAAAAAATATATGTGAAGATGATTAGGTTTATTAGACTTAATTCAAGAATGAAATGTAGGATTATTTAGAGCTGTTGATAAATTTGACTCTGATAAATGATTTAAATTTTCTACTTATGCAACTTGGTGGATTAGACAATGAGTAACTAGAGCAATTGCTGATCAAGCTAGAACTATAAGAGTTCCAGTTCATATGATTGAAACAATAAATAAATTTACTCATACTTATAGAAGACTAACTCAAGAATTAACAAGAGAACCTCTTATGGAAGAACTAGCTACTGAGCTAGATATGGATATAAGAAAAGTAAGACAAATCATGAGAATATCTCAAGATATCTTAAGTCTTGACTCTCCTGTTTGATCTGAAGAAGATACAAGTCTTTGAGATTTTATAGAAGATGATAAAAATCCAACTCCAGATGCTCAAACAAATATGAATTTATTAAAAGATAATTTATATGAAATGCTTGATTTTCTAACTCCTAGAGAGAGAAAAATCATCATTATGAGATTTGGTTTAGATGGTTGAGATGTACATACTCTTGAAGAAGTTGGTAAAGAATTTTGAGTTACAAGAGAAAGAATTAGACAAATAGAAGCAAAAACTCTTGAAAAATTGAGAGAACATCCAAATGCAGATAAAATTAAATTTTTCTAATAAAAAAATAAACCTTTAAAGGTTTATTTTTTTAGGCTTAATTGTAAAAAGTGTGTGGCTGAGATGATTAAATTTTCCCATATAAGAGAGATAAAATTAGTTTAATTTTTCTCTCTTTTTTTAATCCTCTATGAAGACTAATTTTAGGTTTAA
>Ga0100381_1003919_pt1 | contig 12723 bp, 9 predicted proteins | sample CryGeymeta201505_FD_80416 | JGI IMG/M metagenome (GOLD analysis project Ga0100381, IMG submission 80416) | Groundwater microbial communities from Crystal Geyser aquifers in Utah, USA - Crystal Geyser metaG 2015-05 | ecosystem: Environmental > Aquatic > Deep subsurface > Groundwater | place: USA...
CGCGCCTCGTTGCTGGCCGAGCCCGGCGCCGACGCGCGTGCGGCGGAGTTGGCCGACGACATCGTGCGTGAACTGCGTGCGCGTGGCGTCGACCTGACGGACGTCGAGATCGAACGTGCTTAGGTCGAACCGACCGAGCCACACGCGGGCGTCACGACACGAGCGAGAGCCCGCGTGAAGCGCCATAGGGGTCGCCAGAAGTCGCCTCCGTGGACATACTCGGTGCCGTGAGTTCGCCTCGCCCCTACCCCTACGAGCACTTACCGCGGATGAGCCGTGAAGAGGTGCGCCTGTTGCGGCGCGCCGTGCGCACGCTTCCCCTGGAGGCGCCCGAGGCGATGCTCCAGGCGGCGAAGGAGCTCTTCGGCGTGCGCCCTCGTCTGGAGCCCTCGCCGCTGTGCTTGGCGCGTCCAGGGCAGCTCCTCCAGTCGCTGGGCGATCCGCTGGTCGCTCTCTGCCTCGAAGGCGTCGAGGGTCGGCGCGACGCCATCGCCATCGAGCTCGACTGCGAGCTGGGCCTCTCCGTCGTCGATCGCACGCTGGGCGGAGAAGGCGGCGTCGCGGTGGGCTCGGGGCTCACCCCCATGGACGATGCACGCCGCGGCATCCTCGCCTACGCCGCGGGTCGCATCCTCGCCGCGAGTCGTGTCGCCATGCGTGTCGGCGCGGTGGTGACGACCCGGGCGGCGCTGCTCGCGATCCTCGGCGACGAGGGCTCGTGGGTCTGGCCGCTGCGCGTGCGTCTGGGCAAGGAGCTGGGCGCCATGCGCGTCTGGATCCCCACGCGGCTCCTGGATCGGGCCGAGCCGAAGGCGCCCGTGCGCAGCCTCTTCGCCGGGCTGGAGCTGGTCGGGTCCATCGTCGTCGGCAGGGCACGGCTCCACGCGGCCGAGTTCTTCGACCTGAGCCCAGGCGACGTGCTCGTGCTCGACGAAGCCAGCATCTCGCGGCTCGACTCGAGCGGCGAGGCCAGCCTACGTTTCGGACCAGGCGGCACCCTCAGGGCCGATTGCCTGCTCTCGGATGGCACGCTCACACTGAAGACCATCGCGCTGGACCCCAGCCGATCCTTCCAACAGGGGAAGCTCATGCACGACACGGACCGCACAGACACCTTCGAGGAGCCCGGACAGAGCGCCGACGCGACGCTCGAGGCCCTGGCCGACGCGCCCATCGAGATCGTGGTGGAGCTCGGGCGCTGCTCCCTCAGCCTGGGTGAGCTCTCCGCGCTGAGGCCCGGCGAAGTCGTGCTGAGCGGACAGCGCGTGGGCGGAACGGTGACGCTGCGCGCGGGCGATCGCGCCGTCGCCAGCGGCGAGCTGGTGGACGTCGAGGGCGAGGTCGGCGTGCGCCTGACGGACGTCGCACGCTGAGGGGCCGCGAGTCCGAACCTCAGTAGTAGAGCGTGAGTCCGGCGAGGGGTGAGACGATCAGCTGGGGGCGGCTGAATGTCTCCCCCTTGCTGCTGCCCATCACCTGTACGCCGGCTTCGATGCCGAGGAACTGATTGATCTCCAGGACCAGGCCGACGATGCCGTTGGCGCCCAACGTGTAGGTGCGCGAGCAGCCCGATCCGCAGACGCTGTCGCCCCAGCCCGTGAGCTGCAGTCCGACGCCGATGAAGGGCACCCAGGCCGTGCGGTTCAGGAACGAGTAGCGCAGACCCGCTCCGAGCCAGAAGGCGTTGAGCGTCTGGTCCGAGATCGTGCCGCTGTAGGAGACGTTGTTGATCATGGCGCCGAGGTTGATCTCACCGGACAGGCCCCCGGGAAACTCCCAGCCGATGCGGCCCTGAATGCCGATGCCCGGAGCCGCCCTGACCACGCCGACGTCCGGGGAAGCCGAACTCGCATTGTTGAGGTCGGTGAGCCAGATGGGCACGATCAAGTGGAAGCCGTACTCGATGCCGCGGCCCTCTTCGGCCGTGGCCGGTTGCGCCGCGGGCTGCTGCTGCACGGGCTGCGCCGTCGCGTAGGTCGGCTGAGCGTAGACGGGCTGGGCTGTGGGCTCGGCGGCGTAGCCGTCCGCGGGTGCGTCGCCATAGCCGCCCGGAGGTGGCTCGGCGAAGGCCGCGCGCTCGGGGGCGAGCAGCGAACAAGCGGCGAGGACGTGGATGAGGAGGAGACGCTTGAAGTTAGGCATGATAATACCCTTCCGACGCGGGGAGCCGCCGTCCATTCAAACGGCGGCGCCGGTCAATCGACGATGGCGAAGCGCAGCTCGCGCCTCTGACCTTCCCTCGAATACTCGATCCAGAGCTCCGAGGCGACGCGCAGACCGTTCCACACCGTGAGGGCCTGCTCTGGGCGCTCGACCGACTGGCCGTTCACCTTGAGGATGGTGTCACCCGGTCCGAGGTCGATGGCGCGGAAGCGCGGATCCTCGGGATACAGACGCGCGATGCGGAAACCCACGAAGTGCCCATCCTGGAGGTCGGGCTCGGTCTCGACGCCCTGCAGGAAACGACCGAGGCCCGCGTCGAGCACGGGCATCAGCGCCGCGCGGGAGATCTCTCCCGTGCTGACCGGCGGCGCGGGCGTGGCCACCTCGGCGCCAGAGGAGTCGGAGGAGTCGGAGGCATGGGCCGAGGACGCCTCGGTCGACTGGCCGCAGGCCGAGAGGCAGAGGAGCAGGCTGACGAGGACGGGACGCATGGCAGTCATGTGCGCCCAAGGGCAGCCAGAGGTCAATTTTCCGGCGGCTCGCCACGCGCCTGACGCACGGCGGCGAGCACGTCGGCCGCGACCTCTGCCATGGGGCGGTCGGCGTCGACATGGACGATGGCGTCGTTGGGGAAGTGCCGGTCGATCTCGCGATAGAAGGCGCACAGCTGCTGCTGCAGATCCTCGCCGTCATACATCTCACGACCACCACTGCGCTCGAGTCGGCGACGCGCCGCGACCTCGGACGGGACGTCCAGGACGAGGGTCAGATCGGGGCGACGCGCGTGCTTGTTCAGCTCCTTCACCCAATCGAGGGCCGCGTCGTCGCCGCCACCCGTGGTCGCCTGATAGGCCACGGAGGAGTGGTCGTAGCGGTCACTGATCACCGTCACACCATCGCGGATGTTCGGGTGAATCTCCGCCTCGAGGTGGTCCATGCGATCGGCGGCGAAGAGCAGCGCCATGGTGGTCCAAGACGGCGGGCGACCGCCGTGCATGCCCGGAACGACGACTCGACCCGACAGGATCTGCCGCAGCAGGTGCCCGACGGGCCCGTCGCTCGGCTCATGCGTCGTGTGCACGGGCAGCCCACGGCCCGCGAGCGCCTGGGCCAGGAGACCAGCGTGGGTGGTGGTGCCCGCGCCATCGACACCCTCGATGACGATGAAGAGACCTTCGATCATCGGCGCAGGCTAGCAGCTTCCCACCATCAGCGGGGAGGGGGTTCCACGGGCTCTTGCCCGGGCCCGCACAGGCTGAGGTCGCCGAGGCGACACAGGCCGAGGCGCGCCTGCTGCGCCAAGGGCGCGCCCGCTCCCACCTGGAGATAGGCTCGGTAGGCCTGCCGCGCGCCCGCTGGATCGTGCAATCGATTCTCACGCAGCCGCGCCAGGGCGAACAGGGCCGTGCTTCCGAACACGCCGCTGGTCTCGGCGTCGGCCGCCCGACGATAGGCCTCGCCCGCCCCGGCCCAGTCCTGCTCTCGCTCGCGCGTGTCCGCGACCATGCTCCAGGCCCGCGCCTGCTCCCTGGACTGCCCGCTGCGCACGATCGCGTAGAGCTCGTGGCGAGCTTCTTCGTACTGCCCATGCTCCGTGAAGCGCAGCGCGAGCTCGAAGCGGGCGTCCGCGTCGAGGGCGCGCGTCGGGCGCGTGTCGGGCGCGGGAGCCGCGACTGCGGTCGGGGCCGAAGGCGGCACCTCCATCGTGTCGAGGGCCGGCGCGTCCACAGCCTGGGCATGTCCCGCAGGGCTCGTCGCGATGGTGTCGGCTTCGTTCGACTCGGCCGCCGCGTGCTCCTCCTCGCCCGAGGGAGCGAAGGCCGAAGCAGGGGCGAAATCGCGCACAGGCTGGCGACCTCGGCTCTCCACATGCAGCGTCTCGCCCGCGAGCAGTCGACGCGCGCCACCGAAGGGCAACGGACCGACGCGCACGATGCCATGCTCGACCGTGACGTCGGTGGAGCCATCGGCCGCGACCCGCACTCGGAACGCCGTGCCCACGACCTCGACCCGCGCGCTCTCGGTCTCGAGCACGAAGCCCTCTTGCCCCGGATGCTCGGGGTTGAACTCCACGCGCACCTCGCCCCGCTCGAGGCGCATGCGCACATCCGACTGCATGCGCTCGGGCACCAGCAAGCTGTCCGGCGAGAGCTCGATCCGGCTGCGTCCCAGGCTCAGCCTCGCGCGCTCGAGCTCGCCCGTCAGCACGCGCATGCCCTCGCGCAGCCCGCCCGCGTCCACGCGCTCGCCGCCCTGCCAGCGCTCGATGCGCGCCGTGACGCCGGCTCCCTTCGCAAGGGACGCCGACGGCGCCGACGCGTGGGGCGCAGGACTCGCCGCGCGCCAGACGAGGAAGATCGCCGCCGCCGCCGCGATGCCGAGGCCCAGGCCCCAGGCGAAACCGGGCCCTCGCTTGCTGACACCGGCGCCTGCACGACGCGCCTCGAGCAACGCGCGCTCCATGCGTACGCGCGCCACGTCATCGAGCTCGGGCGGATCGTCTCGCAAGCTCTCGGCGAGACGCTCGCTCTGGGAGGGTCGCCGCGTCATCGCGGATCCTCCAGATCGAGGGCGTCCAAACGGCGTCGCGCCGCCTTCAAGCGTGCGTGCAGAGTCGAGATGCCGATCCCGGTCATCTCGCGTATCTCCGCGAAGGTGTGCCCTTCGACGGCGTGCAGCACGAAGACCGTGCGCTGCTCCAGGCTCAGCTCCGCCAGGGCACGCTCCGCTTGATCGAGGGCGCCGTGGCGAGTGTCGGGCCGGGACGCGGGCCGGCCGAGACCGACGCGCTCCCTGAAGGTGCGAAAGCGCTCGCGGCGCTTGCGGGCACGTGCCTCGTCGAGCGCCTTGCGCGTCGCGATGCCCAGCAACCACGTGCCGAGGCTCGAGCGACACGCGAAGCGCGGTGCCGAGTCCAACGCGGCCAGGAAGACCCGCTGCACGACGTCCTCCACGTCGGGGTCCTGACTGCCGAGGATGCGCGCGACACGCCGGTGGACCCGACCCACATGCGCGCGAAAGAGCGCTCGGCTCGCGCGCTCGTCCCCCGCCGAAGCCGAGAGCAGGAGCTCTCGCTCCGCTTCGGGGGACTCGGGGATGTCCTCGACCAGGTGCATGGTTGGCGCGCGCACGCCCTGGAGTCGGCTCGGACGCGTCAATTTTCCAATCCCATGCGCGGTCGCAGGCGAACTCCGAACACCACCCAGGGTCGCACGCGATCTTCGAGGTACACCTGTCGTGCGGCGCGCACGAACGTGGCGCGGGTGACGGCCACGTCCACGCCGCCCTCGAGCACGAACTCGAAGGGGCCCGCGACGCGCACCGAGCCCTCCAACGTCGTGCGCACGGCCAGATCGCTGACCACGCGACGCTCGGCGGTGTCGAGGTCGAAGGCCTCCCCGACCCGGCTGAGCAGGCCGAGGCCCGAATGCACACCGAAACGCTCTCCTTCCCAGACGCGCAGGAGTACGCGCAGGCCCGTGTCGACGGCGCGGAAGCGATAGCGGTCACCGCCGACGCGACGATCGTCCGGCAAGAGAGAGAGCCCCGCCTCGAGCAGAAGGCAATGTCCGCCCGTGCACATGCCGAGGCCGGCGCCCGGTCCGGCCAGGACCGCTCCCGTCAGCGGGGAGAAACCCAGCATGAAGCGCAGAATCACCATCGGCATGGGACCCGGGTCGGGTTCAGTCCGCCCGAAGAGCTCGCCGCCAGGGGCGAACTCGGGGTAGCGCAGGATGTAGGCCGCGGCGTCGGGGTCGTAGCCCGGCGCGACCGAGGGCAGCGGAGCATCCAAGAGCGCCTCGAGGGCGAAGACCGCGACGCGAGCGGAGGACTCCTCGCGCGGATCGAGCGAAGGCAGGAGCGCGACGCGATCGCGGCCCTCGGGGCCGATCAGCCTCACTTCGATGCCGCCGGTCACGGACCAGAGGGTGACCTCGCCCTCCGCGGAGACTTCGGGGATGTCACCCGCAGGGAGCTCGCCGAGGCGCGCCGGGCGCCCACGACGGCGCAGGGTCTCGACCGCGCTGTGGGCGAGGGCCCCGAGGTCTGGCGACGAATGGACGACGATGGGACGCGCCGGGGCAGCGCGGACGACGGCTTGGGCGTAGGCCGGCCCCGCCAGCCCCAGCAGGCAGACGCCGAGCACCAAGCACGTGCCCGAGCCGACCCACCAACGATGGTGCCAAGGAGCCCCGCGCGAGGATCCGCTGGGGTCCATCGTCCTCACCTCATCCATGAGTGTGAGTTTCTGCACCAATCATGCCATAGCCGAGCGTCCCAGGAGACGCTCGGCCCGACTTCGGCACCAGACCCGTCGAGTTCAGTCGCCGAGACCGAACTTGTAGGTGAAGCCCGCGCGGCCGTAGAGCTGCGTGTCGCTGAAGCCCGCGCCGAGGACGTCACCCAAGATGCGGCGATCGTGACCGGCCAGGATTCCGTCCATCATCACGAAGACGTTCCAGTGCTGGTTGAGCACGAACTCGAGGGCGCCACCCAGGCGCAGGCGCGCCAGGTTGTCGCGCGAGAGACTGGGCTCGAGCGTCGCGTCCAGCTCCTGACCGTGCAAGACATTGCGGTTGGTGGAGCTGAAGTCCCAGCGATCCGAGGTAAAATCGCTGGCGAGCCAGAGCGAGAAGGCACCGGCGCGGTTGAAGTGGAGCGACAACATCGCCTGCAGGGTCAGGAAGCCGGAGTTCGTCGGATGCTGCGGCGCCGGCACGCAGCCCGCGCCACTGGCCGTGCTGGGGATCGAGCAGAAGCCGCCCGAGCTGGTGCGCCCCTCGGTGCTGGTACTGGCACGCGCCGGTCCGATGCCGCCGCCGAAGCGCGCCTCGACGCCGAGGGAGACCTGGCGAATCGGACGCCAGCCGAGCTTCACGCGACCCTCGAACTCCGTCAGCACGCCCAGGCTGCGGATGCCGAAGCCTGCCTCCAGGAAGTCGAGGATGCCGATGCCCAGCCGCAGATCGGCCAGGTAGGGCCAGCCCACGGACATGTCGAGCACGGTCATGTTGTCCGGCAACACGCCGGCACCACGGCTCACGGCGTCATGGCGCTGGCGGCGCTGATCCGCGACCTGGTCCTCGCGCTGTTCGGGCGTCAACTCGCCCTCGTGCACGAGCGCGATGTTGAACACGCGCGTCTGATCGCTGACGCGCAACGCGACCTGCTCCACGTGGGCGGTGTAGCCCTCGGCGCGCACCTCCACACGATGCGACCCGATGGGCAGCGTGCCTTCCCATGGCACGGGGCCGACCTCCTCACCGTCGACGAAGAAGCGCGCGTCCGGGGCGTTGGCCTCGACGCGCACGGGAGTGCCGACGGCGTCGAGGGTGGCCGTGACATCGCAATCGTGACCGGGCGCGACGGTGCACGTCGTGCGGAACTCGCGGCGACCGGCCGCTCGCACGGCGATGGCGTGCGTCCCGGCCACGGCGTTCTCGACCACCACGGGAGGCGATCCGTGCTCCTCACCGTCGATCATGACGACCGCGCCATCGGCGCTCGAGTTCACGACGATGCGGCCCGGTGCACGCGCCACCGCTTGAAGCGTGATCGAAACGACCTTCTGCCGGCCGTCCTCGATCGTGACGGGCTGCTGACCGGGCTCGTACCCCTCGGCCGTGGCCTCGATGATGTGCTCTCCGGGGGCGATGCCTTCCCGTCCCGCGGGCGCTTCACCCAGCGTCTCGCCGTCGAGGCTGACGATGGCGCCGACGGGCCGCACGATGACGCGCAGACTTCCGCCTGCCGCACGGGCCGGACGCAAGGTCGGGTTGAGGTTCACACGCTCGCCGGCGATGACCAGCACCGTCTGTCGAAACGGAGTGAGGCTCGCGTCGTCGGGGCGCACTTCGATGGTGTGCTGGCCGGCGGGAATGCTCTCGAGCACGTTGGGTGTGACGCCATGGGGTGCCCCGTCTACGTAGATCGCGGCACCAGAGACGTCGCCCGCAACCAGGATGGACCCAGTCTGCGGAGCCTCGGGCGTGAGGGTGACGGGAAGCGTGAGCACCTGCCCGCCGTCGAGGGACGCCCACTGACTGAAGGTGACGTAACCTTCGCGTCCGACCTGAATGAGGTGGCGACCAGGCTGAACCGTGCCCTGGTAGGGGATGTTGCCCACGGGCTGTCCATCGACGCGCACGGCCGCGCCCGTAGCAGCCTCGTTGGTCGCGCTGACCTGAATGGTGCTGAGCGCGTTGAGCACGATGCGGAAGGTCTCGCGGCGACGGCGCACATCGACCTCGAGGTGACCCTCTTCGTGGTTCGCGAGGCGGAAGATCAGCGTGTGATGCCCACGCTCCACACGCACGTTGCGCATGGGTGTGGTCCCGATGGTGGGCTGCTGGGCCGAGTCGACGAAGACCTGCGCGCCTGCGGGCGTGGACTCGATGTTGATGGGGATACCGCGCCTCTGGGCGAGCGCGCCGGCGGGGACGAGGCTCGCGAGCAGCCATGCGGCAGCCATCAAAGGAGCGAATTGCTTACGTCTCGGCATGAATCCTCCAGCGCGTGGTCCCGGCCGCCCCCGTCCTCGGGAGAGGCGCGGGAGACATGGCCTCAATCAACGGGGACGGTAGGCTGCCGAGCCGTACACTTCAAGGTGTCGCTGCCCAGTCGCCGCCTGCATGCGCCGCTGCCTTGGTCGTCCGCCGCACACTCGCGCGGTCGTTGGCGGAACCAAGCCTACTGAAGCATCGGCCCTGATCCGCCGCCCACTCGGTTGCTAGACGTGCGCCAGCGGGTCACGGCACAGAACCGTCATCCGCGTCCCCGTCCTCCGGATAGTCGGCCTCGTCCGCACCCGCCTCCGTGTCGGTCGTCTCGTCACCATCGGTCGACCAGCCCAGGGCCGCGGCGCCACCGCTCGCGCGATGCCCCAGAGTCACGCCGGGCTGGGCGAAGTGAAAATCGTCGATCTCGGCCAGTCCATCGGCCAGCGCCAGCTCGTCGATGCGCCCCCGCTCCGCCATGTGCTCGAGCAGGTGGCGCATGCGGGCCGCCGTGGAGTGGGTGAGCTCGCCAGACACGTACATGGCGTGGAACCGCTTCGGGTCGGGCAAGATCGTCGCCAGGAAGGCCGCCTCGGCGGCGCTCAGCTCGGCGGGCTCGCGGCCGAAGTAGTGATTCGCGGCGGCGCGGATCCCATAGATGCTGGGGCCGTATTCGATCAGGTTGAGATAGAGTTCGAGGATCTCCTGCTTCGTGCGTGCGGCCTCGAGCCACCACGTGAGGATGACCTCTTGAGCCTTTCGCGCGAGGGTCTTCTCGCGCCGCAGGAAGAGATTCTTCGCCAATTGCATGCTGATGGTGCTCGCCCCCACCAAGAAGCGGCCCGCGCGGAGATCTCGGACCAACGCATCGCGGATGGCCCAGGGTGCGAAGCCGGCGTGGCGGAAGAAGGCCGCGTCCTCGTGGGACACGATCGCGTGGACCAAGAAGGGGCTGATGGAACCGATGGGCGTCCAGGCTGGCGTGCCAGGGCCCGTCGTCATCTCGAATACGCTTCCGTCCGGCTCCACGACGGTGTGCACGAAGGGACCGGCGACGCGGCGCAGATCGGCGATCGCGGGTACCGAGACGAAGCGACAGCCATCGGCCACCTGGACCCCCAGCTCCGTATGCTCGAGATCGCGGGAGTCGAGCCGCAGATCGACCCGGGCCGCGATGCGACCGTCGAGGGAGAAATCCGCCACGTCGTCGAGCAGATCGCGTGGGATGGCACCGAGCGCGTCGGCGCAGGCTGTCGGTGGCAGCGTGCCACGCAGGGTGGCGGCGTAGTGATCCGGCGTCGCCTCCAGAGAACCCGTCAGCGTCACCGAGGCCTGGCCCTCGGTGAGCCGGACCTCATCGAGCGTCAGCCGATGCGCCGCGGGATTCCATTGCGCACGGCCCGAGGCGGCCAGGGCGAGACCCCCGACGGGATGCGCCGCCACCTTCGGGGACGTCAACTCGGCGTTGAGCACGTTCAGCTCGCCTTCGATGGCCACTTCCTCCGCGATCGAGCGGAGCTCGAGGTTGAGCGAGAGCCGTCCCCGCTCCGCGTGGGTCAGAGGAATCGAAGGCAGGATGGGCGCCAGCAGATCCAAGGGGAGTTCGCTCGCGGCGACGCTACCTTCTCCGCGAGCCTGGAGCGGGTCGAGGCGAAGATCCCAGCTCAGTCGACCGCCCGTGTCCGCCACCCCGCGACCATCCAGCTGCAGACCCGCCGCGGTGAAGCCAAAGCGCGCGGAGAGTTCACGAACCACGACGCGATCTGCGCCTGCCTTGTGCACGCGCAGCTCGAAGCGATCGAGGCTTATCTGCGCACCGGTCAGCAGAGTTCGGGCTCGAGCCAACGTGGACCAGGCGCGGCTGAGGGCGCCAAAGGGCGCCGGCTCGCCAGCCTCCGAAGCACCGACGGCCGCTTCAGGCGGCGCGGGTGCGTCATGCTGGGCAGCCTCGGCCGCGTGCACCGTACCGGGAGTTCCCGCGTCCTGAACCGGGGGAACATCGGTCGCGGGTTGCGCGGACACCGCCAAGGCGCGCGCGATGGCCAGGCAGCGTTCCAGCGTGCGCGCACCCACGGCGCTGTCGTCCGCCGGGGGCGCGACCACATAGCCCGTACCTACGTCGATCCGTGCGCCGTCCGCGCCCCGACCGAGCGTGGCATGCACGGAGACCTGATCGAGGCTCAGCTCGCCGGCGCTGGACTCCCCTACCCCGAGCGACCCGGTGAGCATCAACGCCCCGTCGCTCTCTAGCATGGCGTCGGCGATCTGAAGCTGCGCCAGAGCGCCACCCTGATCCCGGAGCGCCACACGTGCTCCCGTGACTCGGATCGCTGGCCGCCCGTGAGCCGCCGCGGCGGACTCCGAGCGATGCCGCCGGCGCGCGCGAATGCGCTCGAACCAGGTTCGGAATGGGCTGGAGTCCAGCTCGGCATCCAACGCGGCGTCGGTCACGTGCGCACTCGTGATCGCGCGCCCGCCACCAAAGGCCAAGGAGAGGGGTCCCGGCGTCAAGACCACGCTGCCAACCTCACCGTGGAGGCCCTGCTCGACGCCACCGAAGGAGATCCCATCGACCACGACACGGGAGAAGCCCAGACGAACCGACGCAACGCGGCAGGGCAATCCGAGTCGTCGACTCAACTCGTCTTCGACGCGCGTCTTCAACCACGGACGTAGGGCTATCGCCCCTACGCCCAACAAGACGACGACTACCCCGAAGATCCACAGCGCACGGCGCCGACTCATCGACACCCGTCACCAAGGCGCGGAGCTCGCGGCCGTCCAGCCCTCACCGCGACCGAACACCGCGCCACGCGGGGCACAGCGCCGACTTCGCTCGAGCGGAGATCGACCAGTGCCTCACGGCGCCCTCGCCCGAGGGCCCGAACTCGGACGCCGCCTGTCTCGGCCGGCATACTGGGGGAATGCGCCACGCCGCAGTATGACCACCCCGGCCGTCAGAATCGAGCGCTCGCCGCCAGGAAGCCCAGGTGCATCGCGGATCCATCCGACCGATGACGCGTGGGGACCCTCGCGGGGTCCGCAGCTCGCAGCTCGAGTCTCGGCTGCATGAGGGCCGGGGTGCGCGGCTGCCTCGACGCCCACACGCGCGACTCCGGATGCAGGTGACGCCCTGACCAGAAGTCCACGAGGACGTCGATCGGCGACCCATCGGCAACAATGACGATCAGGCTTCGACCGGGAAGGCGAGCATGTCCCGACATGAAGCCCCCGCGCACCACACCGCGAACCCCTGACGCCCGCATGGCTGACCCAGTCCTGGGTCACACGCCTCGAAGACTCTGCCACAGATCGAACAGGGCGTGACTTGGTTGAACACAGCGTGGGTTAAAAGCGAAACCCCGCTTCGTTTCCGAAGCGGGGTTTCATAGACCCGGCGGCGTCCTACTCTCCCACAGGGCTGCCCCTGCAGTACCATCGGCTCTGGAGGGCTTGACTTCCGAGTTCGGGATGGGATCGGGTATGGCCCCTCCGATATAGCCACCGGAGAAATTTACGAAGCGACGTCTTTATTTGCTCGAGCGACTCGCGCTCGGCGTCTGCATTTGTTCAGGTCAGACGCGGTACTCAAAGTACCCATTCTTGCGTCCAACCCTGACCTCAAACCATTTCGAACCGCACCTTAGAAATAGGTCAAGCCTCACGGCCTATTAGTACCGGTCAGCTCCGCGTGTTGCCACGCTTCCACATCCGGCCTATTACCTTGTAGTCTTCAAGGGGCCTTTAGGGACCTAATGGTCCGGGATACCTCATCTTGAGGCCGGCTTCCCGCTTAGATGCTTTCAGCGGTTATCCGTTCCGTACATAGCTACCCGGCTATGCCTCTGGCGAGACAACCGGAACACTAGAGGTACGTCCAACCAGGTCCTCTCGTACTATGGTTAGATCCTCTCAAGTATCCTGCGCCCACGGCAGATAGGGACCGAACTGTCTCACGACGTTCTAAACCCAGCTCGCGTACCGCTTTAATTGGCGAACAGCCAAACCCTTGGGACCTGCTCCAGCCCCAGGATGCGATGAGCCGACATCGAGGTGCCAAACC
>Ga0100381_1003923_pt1 | contig 12712 bp, 10 predicted proteins | sample CryGeymeta201505_FD_80416 | JGI IMG/M metagenome (GOLD analysis project Ga0100381, IMG submission 80416) | Groundwater microbial communities from Crystal Geyser aquifers in Utah, USA - Crystal Geyser metaG 2015-05 | ecosystem: Environmental > Aquatic > Deep subsurface > Groundwater | place: USA...
AGAGCGTCGTTCCCGCGGTGGTGTACGTGGCCACCGCGATGCCGCAGCCGGGCTGCGTGCGGCACCACGGTGGCGGCAACCTGGTCATCGGCGCGATCGACGCGGCAGCCTCGCGCGACCCGGCGCTGGCCCGCCGGCTACAGGCGCTGGTCGAGTTCTTCGCCGGCGCCGCGGTGCCGGTGCGCATCGCCGACGACGTGACGGCCGAGCTGTGGTCGAAGCTTATGGTGAACTGCGCCTACAACGCGATCTCCGGCCTCGCGCAGGCCAACTACGCGCGACTGGCCGCGCTGCCGGCGGTGCGCGCGCTGCAGCACGCGATCGTGCGCGAAGTGGTGGCGCTCGCTGCTGCCGAGCATGTGGCGCTGCCGCTCGGACCGTCACTCGAGGCGATGGAACGAATCGCCGTCGCGATGCCCGATCAGTTCTCGTCGACGGCGCAGGACATGGCCCGGCGCAAGCCAACCGAGATCGACCACTTGAACGGATTCGTGGCCCGGCGCGGGCGCGAGCGGGGGGTCGCCACCCCGGTCAATCAGACGCTGCATGCGCTGGTCAAACTGATCGAAGCCGGTTATGGCGGCGCGGCCTGACGCGTCGCGTTCGGTCCCCGGCGGGTTCGCCCAGGCCTTGCGCGAACTGGGTCTTGCCGGGTCCGGCCGAATGACCGGAATGCCGCTCGCCGGGGGCGTGTCGTCCGACATCTGGCGGGTCGATACCTGCCGTGGACCGGTGTGCGTCAAGCGCGCGCTGCCGAAGCTGCGCGTGCTCGCCGATTGGTGGGCGCCGATCGAGCGCAACGTCTACGAAGCGCGCTGGATGCGCGTTGCGAACCAGGCTGTCCCGGGCTGCGCACCGGAGCTGTTCGGCCAGCATCCCGGGCTCGGCGTGCTCGTGATGGGCTACCTGCCGCCGCCCGACTACCTGCTGTGGAAGCATGCCCTGCGCGATGGAAACGCCGACCCGGCGCTCGCTCGCACGCTGGGCCGCACCGTGGCGCGAATCCATGCCTACTCGGCGGCGCGCGTCGATCTGGCGGCGCAATTCGACGCTGGCGCGATCTTCCACGACATCCGCCTCGAGCCCTACCTGGTGGCCACCGCCCGGCGCCATGCCGATCTGGCGTCGGCGCTGCTGCGGCTGGTGGCGGTGACGCAGGCCCATGCCGTGGCGCTCGTGCATGGGGATGTCAGCCCGAAGAACATCCTCGTCGGGCCGCGGGGGCCGGTGCTGCTGGACGCCGAATGCGCGTGTTGGGGCGACCCGGCGTTCGACCTCGCGTTCTGCCTCAATCACCTGCTGCTCAAGTGCCTGTGGAATGTGCCGGCGACCGCAGCCTTTCTGGCCGCTTTCGACGCGCTGTCGGAAGGCTACCTGCAGGCGGCGGACTGGGAACCGCGCGATGCACTGGAGCGCCGCGCAGCGGCGCTGCTGCCGGGCCTCCTGCTCGCGCGCGTCGACGGCAAGTCTCCTGTCGAGTACATCACCGAGGACGCCGGGCGCGATGCGGTGCGGCAAGTGGCGCGCTCGCTGCTGCGCCGGCCGGTCGAACGGCTGCAGCAGGTCGCAGCGGCATGGCGCGAGGAACTCGGACCATGAATGGTCGCGCCATCCGGTCGGTCCACGCCCGGCGCGTGTGGGACAGCCGCGGCCGGCCGACGGTCGAGGCCGAGGTGTCGCTGCAGGACGACTCGATCGGTCGCGCGATCGTTCCGGCGGGTGCGTCCAGGGGCACGCGCGAGGCGCTCGATCTGCGCGATTCGACGGCACGCTTCGGTGGGCTGGATGTGCTGGGTGCCGTGGGAAACGTCAATGGCGAGATCGCGCGCGTCGTGATCGGCTGCGCTGCCGACGACCAGGCCGGGCTGGACCAGCGGCTGATCGACCTCGATGCCACGCCGGCCAAGACGCGGCTCGGCGCCAATGCGACGCTCGCGGTGTCGATGGCCGCGGCGCATGCGGCGGCGGCGTCGCTGCACCTGCCGCTGTACCGGTACCTGGGTGGGCCCGATGCCACCATGCTGCCGCTGCCGCAGATTCAGATCTTCGGCGGCGGCGCGCATGCCGGCCGTCGCATCGATATCCAGGACTTCATGGTCGTCTGCCCCGGCGCGCGCGACTTCGGCCAGGCCATCGAGTGGAGCGCGGAGGTCTATCGCTGTGCCGGTGTGTTGATGCAGCAGCGCGGCTCGCGTTTCGGCGTTGCCGACGAAGGCGGTTGGTGGCCTGACTTCGCCACCAACGAGCAGGCGCTCGAAACGCTCGTGACGGCCATCGAGCGCGCCGGTTTCGTACCCGGTGGGCAGGTGGCGATCGCCCTCGACGTGGCCGCCTCCGAGTTCGGACGCCAGGGTCGCTACACGCTGGCGCTGGAGTCGCGGCAGCTCGATTCCGACGCCTTGATCGAACTGCTGCTGCGCTGGATCGACCGCTACCCGATCGTCTCGATCGAAGACCCGTTGGCCGAAGACGACGCGCAGGCCTTCGCGCGCTTCACCCAAGCCGCCGGGCACCGGCTGCAGATCGTCGGCGACGACCTGCTGGTGTCGCACGCGCCGCTGGTGCGACAAGCCGCGGCGATCGGTGCGGCCAACACGGTGCTGCTCAAGCCGAACCAGCGCGGCACGCTCACCGAGACGCTGCGGGCCTGGCAGGCGGCGCAGTCGGTGGGCTACGCCGGCATCGTGTCGGCGCGCTCGGGCGAGACCGAGGACACGACGATCGTGCATCTGGCGATCGGCTGGCAGGCGGGGCAGATCAAGGTCGGCGCGTTCGCTCGCGGCGAGCGGATGGCCAAGTGGAACGAGGCACTACGCATCGAGGAGCGCCTGGGCGGGCGGGCGCGATTCGCCGGTGCCGCGGTGTTCGGCTGCAATCGGCCGAAGGCGCCGGCGTCCGCAGGCCGCTGACTCGTCAGGTGGTTCGGATAGTGGCCGCGCGGCGGCGGATGCTCGGCACTGCGGCAAGTCCGATCCCGCGCTCAGCGCGGTGTCCGCGATGCACAAGGTCGCGCTCCCCCTCGCACCACGAATACCGGACCTTGCCGATGAACGGGGTCATACCGCTGCTCTCGCCGATTCGAGCTGCGGCAGAACGCGGCGCAGCGGGCACGGATGGCATCATCGCTGATGCCAAATCCTTGCGCATCCCCGTCGAGTCCCTGGCGAATCTGCTGATCGCCGGTCAGGAAGCACCCATCGTCACGTCGCTGGATCGCATGCTGGCCATGCGGATCTACGTGTGCGGCAAATCGGTGAGCGGCCGTCAGCCTTCCTGCAGCGCGAGCACGCCGCTCGCCACGGCGGGATCGTCGGCGCTCTTCGAGAGCACGAAGCCGAAGTCGGCCACGAACTTGAGCATGCGCGCGTTGCTCGAGAGGAATTCGCCGTTCATGTACTTGAGGCCCTTGGCGCGTGCCGTCTCGATCAGCAGGCCCATGAGCCTGCGCGCGATGCCGCGGTGCGCCCATTCGTCGGCCACCACCACGGCGAACTCGCGCCCGTTCGGTTTGAGGATCATCGGTTCGATCGCGACTCCGTTGACCGAGGCATCGGGCCGGTTGCGGCGGACCTCGTCGAGGACGTCCTGGTAGGCCGAGCGCACCGACTGGAGCGTGGTGAGGTTCAGCCTCACGCCGCCGGAGTCGCTCTTGTGGGTGATCTGGGGCGAGTCGATCTTCATCGCCAACGGCAGGCCGATCTCCTCGGCGAGCACCATCGCCTCGGTGACCGAGCGGGCCACCACGGTGCTCGCGATCGGGATGCGGAAGGCCGCGAGCAGCGCCTTCGATTCCATTTCGGTGAGCACGCTGCGCCGTTCGGCGAGTGCGGTCTCGATGACCAGGCGTGCGCTCTCCACGTTGGGGCTCGCGAGATGCGACAGCGGCGCCGGCGTCTGCATCAGCAGGCGCTGGTTGCGATAGTAGGCGGAGATGTGGGAGAACAGCTCGACTGCCGGCTCCGGGGTGCGGAACGTCGGTATGCCGGCGTTCTTGAACAGGGCGCGCACCTCGCGCACGCGCGCCTCCCCCATCCAGCAGGTCACCAGCGGCTTGTCGCTTCCCGAGGCGACCTCGATCACCGCGCGCGGCGGCCCGCAACGCGCTTACGAAGCGGCGCGCGTGGCGGATGCCCTCGATGTAGAGAAAGATGCTTTCGGTCTTCGGGTCGTTCACCAGGTAGTCGAGGATCTCGCCGAAGTCCAGGTCCCCCGAGCTGCCGAGCGAGATGACGGTGGAGAAGCCAACGTTGTTCGGCCGCGCCCAGTCGAGGATCGCCGAGCATAGCGCGCCGGACTGCGAGATCAGCGCGATCGAGCCCGGAGTCGCGCCGCTGTGCGCGAAGGTCGCGTTCAGACCGATCTCGGGGCGCATCACGCCCAGGCAGTTGGGGCCGAGGAGCCGGATGCGGTGGCGGCGGACGTTCTCGATCAGCGCCCGCTCGAGCTGCTCGCCGCGCGCGCCGGCTTCCGAAAAGCCGGCCGAGAGCACCACCGCCGCCCGGACTCCGGCCCGCGCGCAGGATTCGATGATGCCCGGGACGGTGGGCGCGGGGGTCGCGATCACCGCGAGGTCGAGCCGCTGCGGGATCTCCTCCACCGAGGGGAAGCAGGGAAGCCCAAAGACCTCGCGGTGCGCGGGATCGACGGCGAACAGCCTGCCGGCGTAGGGCGTCTCCAGGAGGTTGCGCATGAGGACGGCGCCGATCGACTCCGGGCGTTCGCTCGCTCCGATCACGGCGACTGACTTCGGCGCGAACAGCGGAGCGAGGTAGTGACTTCCGGTCATGGTGCGCAGGCCGCTTTGGCCGCCCCCTCTTGAGAGGTGCCGCCGCGGCGCAGGCATTGGATGGATTGCATTATACTGCGGTGCACCAAATCCTCCCGTGAGAAAGCTCGCGCATCGTACCGGGTTCCGGGCACGCGGGCGGTGGCGCGTCACATGCCGCAGATGGTTCGCCGGGCGGGACGATACAATGGTAGCGGAAGACTTCCGGGAGCGAATGTGATGAACGGCGGCAACGCGAAGCACGGCGGCTTCAAGCTCACCTACGGCACCATGTTCGATCCGCCTCCGGAACTGCACGGCAAGTTCGAGGGCGCGCTCGCGCGCGCACGCGCCCGTCTCGGCGCCGAACATGCCATGATCATCGACGGCGCCGAGGTCCGCTCGCAGAAGAAGTTCGAGCGGCGAAGCCCCATTGACCGCGACTGGACGATCGGGGTGTTCCAGGACGCCGGGGAGGAGGCCGTCGGGCAGGCGGTCGCCGCGGCCCGGCGCGCCTTCCCGGCGTGGGCGGGGCTGCCCTGGCGCGAGCGCGTCAAGCTCCTGCGCAAGGCGGCGCAGCTCGTCGAGGAGCGCGTCTTCGACATCGCGGCGGCGGTCGCCCTCGAAGTCGGGAAGAACCGCATGGAAGCGATCGGCGAGGTGCAGGAGTCGGCCGACCTGATGCTCTGGTACTGCGACCAGATGGAGGAGCACAACGGCTTCGACCGCGCCCTGCCGAACGACCCGCTCAAGGGCTACATCAGCCGCAACCGCAGCGTGCTCAAGCCCTGGGGCGTGTGGGCGGTGATCTCGCCGTTCAACTTCCCCGTGGCGCTCACCGCCGGCCCGATCGGGGCGGCGCTCACCGCCGGCAACACCGTGGTGTTCAAGCCCGCGAGCGACACGCCCTGGGGCGTGCGCCTGTTCGCCGAGGCCCTGCGCGATGCGGGGCTGCCGGCGGGCAGCTTCAACTACGTGACCGGAGCAGGGGCAGGCGCGGGCGCAGCGCTGGTCGCGCATCCCTCGATCGCGGGGATCACCTTCACCGGCTCGCATGAAGTCGGCATGGAGCTCCAGCGCGCCTTCGCGCTCGGCACTCATGCGCGCCCGTGCATCGCGGAGATGGGCGGGAAGAACGCCGCCATCGTCAGCCGCAACGGCGACATCGAGCGCGCTGCGCTCGGCATCATGCGGTCGGCATTCGGACTCCAGGGACAGAAGTGCTCCGCCTGCTCGCGGGTCTTCGTCGAGCGTCCGGCGGCAGAAGCGCTGCGGGCGAGGCTCGTGGAGCTCACCGCTGCGATCCGGGTGGGCGATCCGACGGCGAAGGAGAACTGGATGGGGCCGGTCGCGAACGAGCGCGCATGCGAACGCTACGAGCGCATCTGCGCCGAGCTGCGCAATGCCGGACGCATCCTCTGCGGCGGCGAGCGGCTCGGCGGGAAAGCGCTCGAGGCCGGCCTGTACTGTGCGCCGACGCTCGCCGAGCTGCCATTCGACCACGCGTTATGGCGCCAGGAGCTGTTCCTGCCGATCGCGCTGGTGGGGGAGGTCGATTCGCTGGACGAGGCGATCCGGCGCGCGAACGATGTCGATTACGGCCTCACCGCGGGCTTCTACGGCAACCGCGAGGAAACGCAGCAGTTTCTCCAGCGCATCGAGGCCGGCGTCACCTACGTCAATCGCCCGCAGGGCGCCACCACCGGGGCGTGGCCGGGCTTCCAGCCCTTCGGCGGCTGGAAGGCTTCCGGCAGCACCGGCAAGGCCGCCGGCTCGTTCTACTACCTCCCGCAGTACCTGCGCGAGCAGTCGCAGACCATCGTCGAGTGAGGTCTCAGCCGCCCCCGCGCAGTGCGTGGCGGTAGAGCGGACCGGTGAGCGTCACCACCATCACGAAGCGGGTGACGTGGAAGGCGGTGACGAGCGGCACGCCCAGCTTCAGCACCTGGGCGGTGATGCACATCTCGGCGATCCCCCCGGGGGCGGCGGCGAGCACCATCGCGGCCGGCCGCAGGCGGGCGAGCCACGCCACTCCCAGTCCGGCAGCCGCGGACAGTGCGAGGGCCACCGCGATGCTGGCGGCGAGCGCGAGGCCGTAGCGGGGCGCCGCGCGCAGGAAGTCGGGGTCGAAACGGCTGCCGAGCGCGATCCCGATGAGCATCTGGCCAGTCGCGGTGAACCAGTGCGGCGCCGAGGAAAGATGCAGTTCCGCGAGAGTCATCCCGATCGCCACCACGAGGGGGCCGAGCACCCAGGCATTGGGCAGCCCGGTGCGCCGCAGCGCCCAGGCCCCGCACGCGGCGAGCCCCGCGAGCAGGGTCAGTCCGGCCAGGGATTCGCCCGCGGCGGCGCCGGCGTAGGCGTCCTCGCCGCGCACGCCGAGCGCGGTGAGCGTGCCCGGCACGATCAGCACCACCAGCAGGATGCGCATCGAGTGCGCGATGGCGACATGCGGCACCGAGGCGCCGAAGCGCTCGGCGAGCACCGCCATCTCCGAGGCGCCGCCGGGCACGCTGGAGAAGAACGCTGTCGCGACATCGACTCCGGAAAGCCGCGCCAGCACGCGCCCCGAAAGGTAACCGACGAGAATGGCGGCGGCTCCGGCGAACAGCATCCAGTGCCCGTCAGCGAGCACCTCGCGCCCGACCTCGGGGGTGAAGTACAGGCCGAGCGCGACGCCGATCGCAAGCTGGCCGGCCTGGCGCCCGCCCGGCGGCGGGCGCACCGGCACATGCGCGAGGCGCGCCGCCGCCATCGTCAGCATCGGCCCCACCAGCCACGGCAGCGGAACGTGGGCGAGGCTCGCCAGCGCTCCGCCCGCGAGCCCGAGCGCGAGCGAGAGTGCGATCCCGGGCGCGCCGGGCAGGTGCGCGAGGCCGGTCACGACCGGTCGCCGCTCGCGCGTTTCAGGGCCTTCCCCGCAGCCGGCGCAGAAGGGCGGGCGCGAACGCCATCCCTGTGGCGAGTGCCCACAGCGCGATCGAGACCGGGCTGTGCACGAGGATGCGCCAGTCTCCGCCCGAGATCGACAGCGCGCGGCGCAGCTCCTGCTCCATGATGTCGCCGAGCACGAAGCCGAGGATCACCGGCGCCAGCGGCACATCGAACTTGCGCAGGACCCAGGCCAGTACGCCGAGGCCGGTCATGAGCAGCAGGTCGAACGTGGTGCCATGCACCGAATACACCCCGATGAAGCTGATCGCCGCGATCCCCGGCACCAGCAGCCAGTACGGAATCCGGAGCAGCCGCACGAAGATCCCCACCAGCGGAAGGTTCATCACCAGCAGCATGACGTTCGCGATCAGCATGGAGGCGATCAGGCTCCACACCAGGTCGGGCTGTTGCGTGAACAAGAGCGGGCCGGGCTGAATGTCGTACAGGGTGAGGGCTCCGAGCAGGATCGCGGTGGTGCCGCTGCCCGGAACGCCCAGGGTCAGCATCGGCACCAGCGCGCCTCCGGCCGCCGCGTTGTTGGCGGCTTCGGGCGCCGCGAGCCCGCGCAGGTCACCCTTGCCGAACGTGCCTTCGCGGTCGAGCAGGCGCTTCTCGGTCATGTAACTCACCGCGCTCGCGATCGAGGCGCCGGTGCCGGGCAGCACGCCGATGAGGAAGCCGGTCACGCTCGCGCGCAGCGTCGTCCACCAGGTCGCGCGCATCTCCGCGAGGGTAAACAGCAAGCGGCCCGACACCCGCATCATCGCCTGCCCGGCAGCGGTCTGCTCGAGCAGCATCAGGATCTCGCTCACGCTGAACAGGCCGATCACGACCACGAGGAAAGGGATGCCGTCCGACAGATGCACGTCGTCGAAGGTGTAGCGATAGACCCCGGTGCCGGCATCCACGCCCACGGTCGCGAGCGCGAGCCCCAGGCAGCCGCCGAGCAGGGTCTTGACAGGATTGCGTCCCACCATCGAGGTCAGGCAGGCGAAGGCGAACACCATCAGAGCGAAGTACTCCGCCGGCCCGAACAGCAGCGCCCAGCGCGCGAGCAGCGGACCCAGAGCCACGATGCCGAGGAAGGCGACGATCGCGCCGACGAACGAACTCCAGCCCGAGAGCGAGAGCGCCGGCCCGGCCATCCCCTTGAGCGCGAGCGGATGGCCGTCCAGGCCGGTCATGATCGCGCCGGCGTCTCCCGGCACGTTGAGCAGGATCGCGGAGATGCGGCCGCCATATTCGCAGCCGTAATACACCGCCGCGAGCAGGATGAGCGCGCTCGCCGCGGGCAGCTTGATGGCGTAGGCGATCGGCAGCAGGATCGCCACGCCGTTGATCGGGCCCAGGCCGGGCAGCGCCCCGATCAGGGTGCCGAGAAAGCTGCCGAGCGCGGCGAGCCCCAGATTGAGGGGCGTGACCGCGAGCGCGAGTCCGTGCGAGAGCTGGGCGAGGGTGCTCATCCCGGTGACAGCGGGCCGAGCGGAAGCGTGACATCGAGCACGCGGTCGAACAGCAGGTAGAGCCCGAGCCCGAGCCCGAGACCTCCCGCGGCGCACTTCGTCCAGCCGGCGCCGAAGGTGCGGCCGAGCACGAGCGTGGCCGCAGCCGTGGACAGCGGAAAGCCGAGCGCGGAAAACAGTGCGGCGTAGAGCGCCAGCGTGCCCACCACGAGTGCCGAGCGGGCGAGCAACGCCGGGCTGGGCCAGTGCGGTTCCGGGTCGGGCTGCGCGGCCAGCGCAGCCGCGGCCAGCGCGACGAGCGCGGCGATCATGAGCGGGAAGGCACGCGGCCCCACCGGCTCGTAGGCGAAGGGAACCTCGAGGTGCCATGCCGCGGCGCCGTAGGCCGCCGCCGCGACGACGAGCAGCAGGGCGGCCAGCCGGTCGCTCACGGCAGACGCGCTACTTCAGCAGTCCGGCTTCGCGTGCGAGATCTCGGTACCCGGCGACGCTCTTCTTCACGAACGCATCGGCATCCTTGCCGGTCTTCGCGAACTCGAACAGGCCGCGCTCCTCGCGCAGCTTCGCGTAGGCCGGATTCGCCAGCATGCGGTCGAACAGGCTCACCCAGACCTTGTACTGCTCGTCGGTGACCTTGGGCGCGAGGTAGAACCCGCGGTAGGTCGGCCACACCACGTCGTAGCCCTGCTCGCGCGCGGTGGGCACCGCGGCGAGCTTGCCCGGCAGGCGCCGCTCGGAGAGCACCGCCAGCACCCGGATCGCGCCGCCTTCCATTTGTCCGATCGACTCCGAGGCATCGCCCGACACCGCCTGCACGTGGCCGCCGAGCAGCGCGGTGATCGCCGCGCCGCCGCCCTCGAAGGCGACGTAGCGCATGCCCTTGGGATCGACGCCGGCCTGCTTGGCGATCATCGCGGCCTTCATCCAGTCCTGGCTGCCGATGGTGCCGCCGGCGCCGAAGACCACCTTGGACGCGTCGGCCTTGAGCGCGGTCATCAGCTCCTTGAGCGACTGGTAGGGTGAGTCCTTGCGCACCATGATCGCGCCGAAGTCGGTGCCGATCACGGCGAGCCAGCGCACGGCGTTCTCGTCGTACTTGCCGAACTTGCCCTGCGCGATGTTGAGCGAGGAGCCGGCGGAAAACGCGACGATGGCATTGGCGTCTTCGGCGCGCTGGGTGATCATGGTGTTGTAGGCCACCGCGCCGATGCCTCCGGGCAGATAGGTCACGCGCATCGGCTCGGTGATGAGCTTGAAGTCGTGTAGCGCCTGCGCCGCGAGCCGGCAGGTGAGGTCGAAGCCGCCGCCCGGCTTCGCTCCGGCGACGCATTCGGGTTTGGCGGGCTTGAACTCGGCCGCGAACGAGGACTGGACGATGGCCGCCGCGAGCAGTGCCGTGGCGAGGCTGCGAAGGATGCGCTCCATGAAGGTTCCTCCCGGGGTCGGATGCGGGCGACATCATACGCGTGGGCGGAGCACGCCGCAAAACCACGCCGGTGCAGGCGCTACAATCGCGTCTCGCAATTCCGGAGGTGTGCAGTCCCATGTGTCATACGCTGCCGATCGAAGTCTCGGCGTGGGTGAAGCGATTCGCGCCGCTCGTGCGCGCCGGCGGATCGGTGCTCGATCTGGCCTGTGGCGCGGGCCGGCACGCGCGCTGGCTGGCCGCGCGCGGCCATGCGGTGGAGGCGGTGGACCGCGACGCCGGATCGGTTGCCGCGCTGGCGGGCATCGAGCGGATCCGCGCCCTCGCGGCCGATCTCGAAGCCGGCCCGTGGCCGTTCGCCGGGCGCGCATTCGATTGCGTCGTGGTGACCAACTACCTGCATCGCCCGTTGTTCGGCCCGCTGCTCGATGCGATCGCGCCGGGCGGCGTGCTGCTGTATGAAACCTTCATGCGCGGCAACGAGCGCTACGGCCGGCCCGCGAATCCGGAGTTCCTGCTCGAGTCGGGCGAACTGCTGGAGCGCGTGTCGGGACGGCTTGCCGTGGTCGCCTTCGAGCAGGGCGAGGTCGGGTCGCCGAAGCGCGCGGTGATCCAGCGCATCTGCGCCATCCGCGCAGCGGAGCCGGCGCGACTGCCCGAAGGTGCGCCGTAGACGACCCTTCCTCTGATAGGATCGCGCCCATCGTGCCGGCAGGGGCTGCGGCGCAACCTTCCCGAAAACCCGTCCGAAAACATGTTCGATTCCATCCGCAGCAGCAAGCGCGTCGTCCAGATCATCCTGGCGCTGATCATCCTGCCGTTCGCCTTCTGGGGCGTCGAGTCCTACGTGGGCTTCATCGGCGGCGGCACCGACGTCGCCAAGGTCGGCAGCACCAAGATCGGCGCGGTGGACTTCAGCCGCACCCTGCGGGAGCAGCAGGACCGGCTGCGTGCCGCCCTCGGCAAGGAGTTCTCGCCGGCGATGCTCGATCGCCCCGAAGCGCGCCGTGCCGTGCTCGAGACCATGATCAACCAGCGCCTGCTGCTTCTGCAGGCCTTCGACAGCCACCTGAGGGTCAGCGACGAGGAGTTGCGGGCGTACATCGCCTCGATCCCGCAGCTCCAGGCCGACGGCCAGTTCTCGCGCGCACGTTACGAGGAGCTATTGCGTGCGCAGGGCATGACCGAAGCCGGCTTCGAACAGAGCCTGCGCCAGGATCTGCTCGTGCAGCAGATCCTGGCGGCGCTCGCCGAGGGCGGTTTCGCCACGCGCTCCGAGGTCGCGCGCTGGCTCGCGCTGGAGGCCGAGACGCGCGAGGTGAGCGAAGCCCTGTTCAAGCCGGAACGGTTCGCCTCCCGCGTCGAGCCGACCGAGGAGGCGCTGCGCAAGTACTACGAGGCAAACCGCAAATCGTTCGAGACTCCCGAGGAGGTGAGGGCGGAGTATGTCGTGCTGAGCGCCGCATCGGTGGCCGCGCAGGTGAATGTGCCCGAGGAGGAGGCGAAGGCCTGGTACGACGGGCAGAAGGATCGCTACACCCAGCCCGAGCAGCGCCGGGCGAGTCACATCCTGATCGCGGCGGCGAAGGACGCGCCCGCGGCCGAGATCGAGAAGGCGCGCGCGGCCGCGGAGGAAATCCTGAAGCAGGTCCGCGCCAGGCCCGATGCATTCGCCTCGCTCGCGCGCAGCCGCTCGCAGGATCAGGGCTCGGCGGCGAGCGGCGGCGACCTCGGCTTCTTCGCGCGCGGCGCGATGGTCAAGCCGTTCGAGGACGCCGTCTTCTCGCTGAAGGAGGGCGAGACGAGCGGCCTCGTGCAATCGGATTTCGGCTTCCACATCATCCGGCTCACCGGCATCCAGGGCGGCGGAGGCAAGAAGTTCGAGGAAGTGCGCGAGGACATCCTGCGCGAACTGCGGCAACAGGCCGCGGGCCGCCAGATGGCGCAGCTCGCGGAGAACTTCAGCAACATCGTCTATGAGCAGGCCGACAGCCTGAAGCCGGCCGCAGAGAAGTTCAAGCTCGAGATCAGGCAGTCGGACTGGGTCGTGCGCGGCGCGCCGCCCGCCGCGGGCGAGCTCGCCAACCCGCGCCTCGTCGAGTCGCTGTTCTCGGAGGACTCGAT
>Ga0100381_1003928_pt1 | contig 12709 bp, 10 predicted proteins | sample CryGeymeta201505_FD_80416 | JGI IMG/M metagenome (GOLD analysis project Ga0100381, IMG submission 80416) | Groundwater microbial communities from Crystal Geyser aquifers in Utah, USA - Crystal Geyser metaG 2015-05 | ecosystem: Environmental > Aquatic > Deep subsurface > Groundwater | place: USA...
GAGACGCCGACGGTGATGGTTTTGGAGATGCGAGCGACTCAGTTGAGTCTTGTCTCCAAGCAATCGATGGTCGAGTTCTGAATGCCGACGATTGCAACGACCTGTCCAACCTGGCTCACCCCGGTGGACACGAGGCCGAAATCGACGCTTCAGGTGCTAACCCTGTGTTTGTCGACAAATGCCACGATTCGTTCGACAACGATTGCGACGGCCAGACCGATACGGCTGACTACGATTGCCAAGACCGCGACAGAGACACTGTGGTCAACGGTGTTGATCCGATCTATGTTGTTGATCAAAATGGAAATGGTCAAAAAGAGTCGGTTTGTATTGTTGCTGATCTGGTCTTTTTTGAACCATGGAATGGTCAAACGGCCGTCAGACAAGGTTCGCTGGTGGAGTGGGGTGCTTTTCGGGAGCTTTTCTCGACTCCCGCAGATGGTTTTCAAATGGAGCTTGTTGATGGCAGTTACTGCTACAACATGCAAAACGAGGGAATCTCCACTGTCTCCAGATTGTTTCGCCTGGTTAGCTTGCTGAACGCCACCCAAGACGGTGTGCCAACGCAAAACGATTGCGAAACCTGGCAAGTGTTCGAAATTCAGACGTACTGTTCTCTCTTTGCTGGAGAGGATAGCTACTGTCAGCGAGTGACACTGGATTACAACAATCCATGTGCCATTGCCGGCTCTGGATCCATTGGATGGGTGATTGGTGCCCATTTCGATCGAGGCTCAATTGGTCCCATTCCGTAATCTGTTCTCTTTCCTGCTCTTCTTGACCCCTTAAACCAAACTGGTTTGAGGGGTCTTTTCTTTTTTGTCGTGCTATACTTGTTTGGAAAAATAGTATGCGTTTTACACTTTCTTTTGAGACTGCTGTCGTGTTTGCTGTCTTGGTTATGTCCACGATGGCCACTTTTCTTTATTCGCCTATTTTTGGGCTTGGTCTTGCTTTTGCTTGGATTGTTTTACTCATTAGCCTCAAAAAACCGCAGTTGGCTATTTTGGGTTTGGCGGCTTATTTTCCTTTTGAGTCTTTTTTGTTGAAGTTTGTTCCAGATGATACTTACGCTTACGCCAGATTTTTTCCAGAGATTGTTTTGTATTTTTTATGTGCTTCTGTTTTGATCTCGTGGTATTCAAAGGGGGAGCGCAAAATTCCGGCTAAGCCACTTTTATTGGCTGGTGGAATATTTGCTTCGGGTTTAATTGTTTCGAGTGCAATTAATTTTGTTGATCCGACCGTGGCTGTAATTGGTATTCGTCAGATTGTGAGGTTTATGTTTGTGGCTTTGGCTTTGATCTTTTTAAGGCCTAAGGAAAAGTTTGTTAGGCAGTTGATTTGGCTTTTGATTGGAATAGGTTTGTTTGAAAGTGTGCTGGGAGTTATGCAGGCATTGGCTGGGGGAGCGCTCGATTCATTTTTATTATCAACAGAAGATCGTAATTTGGGGGCTTTAACTTTATCAACCGGAGTAACTGCTTTTTGGGATGAAGGATCACGTATTTTTGCGACTTTAGGACGTTATGATCGATTGGGTAACTTTTTGTACATTACTCTTTTAATGGCTGCTGCCGTAGCTTACGAAACTGGTTTAAAAAAGTACAAACAAATTTTACTGCCTTTCTTTGCTTTAGGAATACCGATTTTACTTTTAACTTTTTCTCGTGCTTCGTGGTTTTCTTTTGCAATCGGTTTTGTGTTTATGGGAGTTATTTTGTATCGCGACAAACGAGTTGTGGCGGGAGTGGCGGCAATAGTTGCTTTGCTTTTGTTTTACTTGGCTCTTAGTGGTTTAAAGGTAAGTTTTATTGTTGAGGGTTCCGGGCAAACTTTGCTGGAGAGATTTTTTGAAACCTTTAGCTATGCCAGGTGGAGAGGTGAATACTATGGTTTAGGGCGTGTTTATTGGTTTGTGCAAACGCTTTTGGTGGTGATTCCAGCGGCACCGATTTTTGGCTTTGGTCCCGGTCAGTATGGTGGGGGGGCTGTGGCCGCGCTTCATAATACGACTGTTTATGGGCTTTTGGGATTGCCTTTTGGTGTATATGGAACCGATGGATATGTGGATAACAATTGGTTTTCTCTGTGGGGAGAGGTTGGGACTTTTGGTTTGATTGCTTTTGTGACTATTTTTGCTTTGGCTTTTAGGTATGCCTTTGAAGTCTTCAAAAAAAGCAAAAACACTTGGAGTAAAATTGTTGCCTCCAGTTGTATGGCTGTTATGTTGGCTGTGAGTTTTAATGCGATGCTCTCAACCGCTTTTGAAATTCGTACAACCGGTTTTTATTTGTGGCTTTTGATTGGCTTGGTAGTTGGTTTGGGAGCTCGAGAAGGAATCGTTTGGCCGCGTGGTAAAAAATTGTTGAGCTTAAAATAAAATTTATGCGAATTATTCAAGCAAACAAATTTTATTATCGAAAAGGTGGAGCAGAGGTGTATATGCTCGACACCATAAAATGGCTCGAAGGAATGGGAAACGATGTTGCACCCTTTGCTATGGAGCACAGAGAAAATTTACCTTCACAATTTGCTGGATTTTTTCCATCCTTTGTTCAAACAGAAAAAGTTTCATTTGGTATGGCTGGTCTTAAAACTCTGGGTAGAATGTTTTATTCCTTTGAGGCTAAAAGAAAAATGAATCTTTTAATTGAGGCTTTTCGACCCGACGTTTGTCATTTGCATAACATTTACACTCAGCTATCGCCATCTATAATAGATGCTTTGCGTGATCACAAAATTCCCACAGTCACGACAATTCATGATCACTCTTTGGTGTCTCCAGCTTACAATGTAACGGTTCGTGCAGATACTCCGGATTATGCCAACATGAGTTTGTGGCAAGCGGCCAAATCTCATTTTCATAAAGATTCATGGGTGGCGTCTTTAGCGCAAAAAGCTGTATTTGATTTTCATAAGTGGCTCAGGGTTTACAAAAGGGGAGTAGATATTTTTATTACGCCAACCAATTATTTAAAAGGCAAAATGATTTCAGCGGGTTTTTCTGATAAGCAAGTTATTGTTTTGCCTTATGGAATAGATGCAACTGGTCCGGTGCCAGTGTTTGATCATAAAAATTATGTGCTATTTGTCGGTCGCCTTAGTTTAGAAAAGGGAGTGCACGTTTTAATAGAAGCAGCCGCCAAAATGCCACATGTCAATTTTGTAATCGTTGGCACAGGACCAGAAGAAACTCTACTGCATCAATTGGCAGATGGACGCGCAAACATTGCCTTTACAGGTTTTCAAACGGGCGATGCTTTAGCCAAGCTTTATGCTGAGGCTATGTGTGTTGTGGTTCCTTCTGTAGTCCACGAAACTTTTTCCCTAACGATTTTAGAAGCCATGAAGTATGGCAGGCCGGTTATTGCCAGTCGTGCCGGGGGAATTGCTGAAGTGGTAGCTGATCGCACTACAGGCTACTTGGTTGATGCCTTCGATGTGCCGGGTTTAATAGAATCAATTGAGCGTTTAGCAAACAACGAACACACCTGGCTATCTATGGCCCACGCCAGTTTTCAAAGAGTCAAAAAAGACTTTTCACTCGAAAAACATCATGTAGGTCTACTCGACATTTATCGCAGAGCGAGGGACATGAAAAGTGGAATTGATTTTTGATCATGCTAGATGAATTCGACTACGTCATTGCGAGAAGTCCGACGCCGAAGCAATCTGAGCCGTTGTTGTGTTTAGATTTTGTAATCCTGAGTGATAACGAATGATCTAAATCAACCACGTCATTGCGAGGAATTACATGACGAAGCCCGGCGGAGCCGGGTTGAACTAATCTCTGACAGTCATCTGTCAGGAGATGGGTCTATGTGATCCGAACACGAAAGACAGATTGCTTCGTCGGGTGCCTCCTCGCAATGACGTATTGGGTGAGAAAAAACACATGCATGATTTATTCAACACGCTAGAAAAACACGATATATTTCCAAGAAAAAAGTCCAAATGCACGATTCAGGGTCAGACCCCTATAACAAAAATCCCCAGCCAAAATGGCTGGGGATTTTTTCGCGGTTAAGCGATTACTAGTTGTGTTTTTGTGGTGCGGTTCATGGCGTTGTAAAGCTGAGAGACAGCTTCGCCAATGTCGTGCCAGTCGTACATGTTTTCTACATGGTACTGAGCTTCTGATCCTACTTGTTTTACCACTTCCGGATTTTCTAGTAGATCAATCATAGAGGTAACTAGTGCATCTACATTGCCTGTTTTGAATGATCGTCCATGGAAAAGAGTTAGTTCTAGGTTTTCTGGAATATCAGATGATAGAACACATTTTCCGTAAGACATTGCTTCTAAAATGGTAATTGGTAAACCTTCTGAGGCAGATGGATGAACTAAGGCGTACGAATTGGCAAAAAGTGTGTGAAGTGTTTTGCCATATTGGGCTCCTGCCAAAACAATCGAAGGTGTGTTTTTGGCCATTTCTTTTAAGGAAGTGACGTAGGTGTCGGTAAAGGCACTGCCCCCAACGATTACTAGTTTTTTGCTGCCAATCAAATCAGGTCGCAGTGTTAGAAGTTTTTTCCAAGCCTCAATTAAGACATGGGCTCCTTTGTGTTTTACAAGGCGTGCACACATCAGTAAATACTCATTTGGCACAACATTAAAGCTTTCCAAAAGACGTTGATCGTTTTCTTTTTCTGGTGATCGTGTTCCGTTTGGAAGGTAGATTGGATCTACATTATAACGGGTTTTACAGTATTGTTGTAGGGTTTTAGACACGACAATTACTGTGTGCGGAAAGTGACAAGCTGCCCATTCTCCAACAAACAAGGCCGTTCGGGCAATAAAACCCCATTTTTGGTGTTGACGGTCGATACAATGAAAGGTAACCACCACTTTGGCAGATGGGCGTAGTAAGCGGGGAAGCCAAGCCAAAAGGGCTGGTCCAACGCCATGAATGTGGAAAACGTCCACTTTTTGGCGATTTGCCTCTAAAATAGAGGTAAAGGTGTGAGTAATGGCATCTAGGTGTTTTGTGGGGATAGAAGCCGTTTTTATGCAAGTTATGCCCTTATAGGTGGCAATTGGCCAACTATACCAAAAACGACAAAAAGCGATCACATCGTGACCTTTTTGAACGAGTTCTGTAGAAAGTTCTTCTACATGGCGTTCGATTCCTCCAGCCCTGGCTGGGAGGCCTTTTTGTCCTATCATGGCGATTTTCATATGCATCTAAAACACAGTCTCAATTGGTAGTATTATAGCAAAAAACCCTCGATTTGTCAAGGGTTTTCTGGAGATTTAGCCTGTTTTTATTAGGCTTTTTCTATTCTTCCTTGATTTCTATTTTGTGCCAATCTTTTACATATTGGCCGATTCCTTTACGGTCTCGTTTGTTGCGAACTGTAGTTGTGGTGTGAGACCACAAAAGTAATGATTCAAAGTGTATTTTATAACGTCCCTGAACAAGGACATATTCGATCACTTGATCTTGTAAAGCACGGCGAACGGTTCTTTGGCTGATTCCAAAAAGCTTGGCAGCCTCAGAAACAGAGAGTCTTATTGTGGTTTCTTGTGTCATAGAGAGATGTGTTTGTCAAAAACAAACTAGTCAAATTCTACATTATTGTCAATGGCTGGAGTTAAAATATGGAGAAAACACCTATTTTAGTTGCTAAACATTGCTTTTTCCCCCGTTTTTTGCTATACTGACCCCTTACATGTAACGTTTTCGCTCCAACTAACGACTCTTATTACAGAAGCGCTTTGTGATGCAGAAAACCCGTGAACAATTCTATCTCCATCGCATTCGCGCCTTTAAAGATGAGCGAGCCTTCGCGCGTCTTTATGAGATGCACGCCAAGTCGGTTTATCGCATTTTGTGCGTTAGACTGCCAACCCCGCAAGATGCCGAAGACGTTTTATCTATTACCTTTGTGCGTTTGTGGGATTACCTGTGTCGAGCGTCTTCTGTCAATCATTTACCAGCTTTGGTAAACACTATTGCTCGAGCTGCCGTGGCCGACTTTTATCGCCAAGCAGGTCGAAAAACAGTAAATGCCACCGATCAAAGCGGTGAACAGCTTCCTCTTTTGTCTGATAGTGGGCGAGAGGCCAAGCAAACAGAAGCCAAAATCGATTTGGCAATAGTCAAACAGTTTCTAAACACTTTGCCAGACGAAATGCGCACCGCCTTAATTCTTCGATACTTCGAGGGTAAGTCGGTAGCTCAAGTGGCAAACGTGCTCGAAAAAAGTGAAAGCACAACGCGAGTCTTACTTCATAGAGCAATCAAAAGACTTCGCCTTCAACTTGCGAAAAAAGAATAAAAATATTTTTGTGACAGATCGTGAACTCCAAAACTTACTCACACAAGCCGGAAACACCCCAGAATTTGGGAGTGATTTTTCTGGTATTGAAGAGAGGGCTTGGACTAACGTTTTGCAATCAATTGGTAAATCTGACATAGAAGCACAACCTTTTGGAGTACGAGAATATATGGGATACATTTTCTCAGAAAGTTCTCAGCTTGTATTACGCCCCTTAATGGTTAGTGTCTTTGCTTTAAGCTTAATGTTTGGTGGTTGGATTGCTTCAGTCAATGCCTCTATCGATTCTTTACCGGGTGACGTTCTTTATTCCGTTAAATTGGCTACAGAAAAAATGCAGATCCAGTTTGCCTCCTCGCAGCAAAGAGCCAAGCTCCACACAGAGTTTGCTACTAGGCGTTTGCAGGAGGTAACCGATCTATCAGTTTCAGACAGGCCAGACAAAGAAGAACAAGTAACAGCAACGGTGCAAAAATTCCAAGAAGAGCTGCAACAAGCCCGCACAGAATTAGCAACTGCCCGGCAAGACAAATCAACCGATGTTGTCGCTATTGCCTCGGCGATCGACATAAAAAACGACCAACTCAAGTCACTGCTCGATCAAACCAGTGAAATTTCCTCAGTCACCAACAAAGAAGATGTCGAACGAGCCAAAACAGAAGTTCGTGAAAGCGAAGCTCAGGTGCTCGACACCTTGGTAGAAAATCACGAAACAACTCCAGAGCCTCGCAATACTGAAAACTTGCAGCTCAAGTTTCAAACCATGTACCGCGATCTGGTTAAGCGATCAGCACTTAATCGTGGACGACTTGAGGTAATCACCACAAAAATTACAGAAGCTTCAAAAATTCTAGGAATAGAAGAAAAAGAACTAGAGGCAACACTACAAGATTTGCGAACCAGAAATAGTTCATACGACAAAGACTTGGCAGACGCACAAAACTTGCTAGCCGCCGGTGGGTTCAGAACTTCATTCGAAAAACTACAAAGCATAGACAATGATCTTCGGCAAATTGAGGAAGCTCTGGCAGATATAGAAATTTCCCTTACATCACCCGTCCTTCTTCCAAAAGATTACGAACCACCAGGTGGGGGAGAATCTACAGAAGTAGAAGAAAAAGAGAGTGATATTAAACAAGTTTCAGTGTTCTAGATTCGTTTGCTACAATAGGCTAGTTAAAAAAGGGATTCGTGCCTCTAATAAAAAATGCATAGGTAAAACCTTGCGAATTTTATTAGGGGTACGAACACCCCGCTCCCTCATTTCGGAGGGGTTTTGACAGCCGTGGGAACAGCAAGGTCGAGACCTTACGGGTCGTTTCCATGTTCCAGATTTAAAAATTTTTTGGCAACTAAGCCAAATCCATGTTCCGAAATTATAGTGTTTATGAATGATTCAATTGCTATCGGAAAGCGTGCAGTTGCGATTGCAGTAGCATCTATGACCATCCTTTGGTCTGTTGGTGTGTCTGCCCTCGTAGCTCCTTTGAGCGCCTCAGCTGCAACACCTGGTACTCTTGTAAAGGGAACAACCCTTTCAACTGTGTACTACTACGCATCGAACGGTTCTCGCTACGCTTTTCCTAACGAAAAAACTTACCTTACTTGGTTCTCAGATTTCTCGGGTGTTCAAACCATTTCTGATGCCGAACTTGCTGCCATTCCTTTGACTGGCAACATCGTGTATCGCCCAGGCTCACGCTGGATTAAAATCCAGTCTGATCCAAAAACTTACGTTGTAACTCCACAGGGACACATTCGCTGGGTTGAAAGCGAAGAAGTTGCTATGGGACTTGCCGGTTCTAATTGGAACCAAATGATCGACGACGTAGCAGATGTATTCTTTGTTGATTACACTGTTGGTGCTTCTCTAACTAGCGCAGCTGGTGCTTTTAATGGAGCTTTAGTTTCCATGAGCGGCAACACCTACCTAGTATGGGACGGCATGACACGTTTGGTTACTTCTTCCGGTTTCACAGCTAACCGTTTCCAGACCCGCAACTTGCTTGATGGCACTGGAATCACTTTAGCTGGAATGACCGCAGGTGCAGATATCACAGGAGGAGTTTCTTCTCTAATGGATCCAGCACAACTCGGCGAAACCATCACTGGTGGTTTGTCAGTTTCACTAGCCAGCACAACTCCTGCCAGCGTAACAGTTCCAGGAGGAGCTGACTCAGTTCCTTTCACCACCTTTAAGCTTATGGCTAACGGTGGTCCGGTTACCGTTTCTACCCTTACAGTAAACCTAGGTGGAGTTGGTGCAACCAGCAACATCGACAACGTTTACTTGTTCGAAGGTAGCAAGCGTTTGACTGACGGACGTTCAGTTAACTCTTCTAGCCGTAGCACAACCTTTTCCGGTTTGAGTATTGCTCTTGCTACTGGTGAGACAAAGTACCTAACCATTAAGGCTGATACTTCAGACGGTGCTTCTGGTGGTGATACTGCCAACTTCTCAATCTCTTCAGCTTCTAGCATTACTTCTACAGCTACAGTTTCTGGAAGTTTCCCAGCTATGGGTAACTCCATGACTTTTGCTAGTCAAACAGCTGGAACAGTTATTGTAACCGCCAACGGTTCAGTTACCGATCCGACTATTGGTCAAGAAGATGCTTTGATTGGTAAGTTTACTTTGACTGCCGACGGAGAAGACACAAATCTTAAGGAAATTACCTTAAACATTGATAACGCTGTCGACCATAGTAATTTCAAGCTTTGGAAAGGTTCAACATTGCTTGCAGCAGGTACCGACATTGGTCGTGACCTTGTAAACTTTGTTTTGACAGATTCATTTGTGATCCAAGATGGTAGTAACGAAAACCTTCGTGTTACAGCCAATATTGGTGGATCAAACGGTGATAGCCTCATTGTTTCTATCGATAACAGTGTAGACGTAGTTGCTATCGGAGCTGACTTCGGTTTCAACTCATCTGTTGATGTAACTGCCTACGATGACGGTTCTTCTGCATGTACACAATGTACTCGTTCAGCTATTCAGGGTGGTGATTTGACCTTTGCTTTCAATGGTCCAATCTCAGATAACATCCAGATTGGTGGACAAGATCAAACAATCATGAAGTTCTCCATTACTGCTGAACAATATTCCAACATAAGGTCTTTGGACGTTGTTATCGACGCAACCGACCTTAACGACGGTACAGATCCAAACTTCGAACAGTTTACTCTTCGTCGCACAGACGGAACTGTTTGGATGGGACCAGAAGAAATTTCTGGAACCGGTTCAGCTACACAACAGACCCTTACTTTTACAGATGACCAGTCTCTAAACGCAGGCGAAACAATCGACCTCATGTTGACAGCTGACGTTTCAAGTACTGCAGACGCTGCAGCTGACGACACTATTGCCGCCACTTTGGACATGTCTACAGTAGATGCTGAAGATTCAAATGGTGACACTGTAACAAACCTTGTTCCAACAGCAGACATTGTTGGTAACACCTTCACTCTTACCGATTCTACATTGACTGTTGTGGTGGCTTCACCTCCTTCAGACGGAACATATGTAAAGGGTACTTCTGCAGTTCCTGTAGTTGGTTTCTCTTTTGAGGCCAGCGACGCCTCAGATGTAACCGTTACCGACATCACTTTGCGTGCAGCTGGTGATTTGGATGGTACATGGGACGGTGAATCAGATGCTGTTGAAAGCGATACTATTAGTTCATGTTCACTTTACGATAGCGAAACCGGTTCTTTGGCTGCTGGACCAGAAGCTTTGAACACTTCATCTGAAGCTTTGTTCACAAACTTTAGCTGGACCGTACCATCTGGAGAAACCAAAAAACTTATTGCAAAGTGTAACTTCGCTAACTTAGACACTACAGTTATTGCTGCTGAAGCTAATGATGCCTACACTTTCTATCTTGCATCTAATGCCGATGTTCAGGCAGAAGACGAAAGTGGTGACTCAGTAACCATCAACGCTATCGATGCCGCCGATGGTAACTACAACAACACTGCTGCTGATACTGTTATCTCAATCGTTGATTCAGGAACTCTTACAGTTACACTTGATGGTTCTACACCAAACTCAGCAATCATCCTAGGAAACTCTCCTGGAGTTAGTGTAGGTGCTTGGAAACTTACAGCTGCTAATGAATCATTTAAGGTTACAAAATTGGCCTTTAACAATGGTGGTTCTTCTGACACTGTTGCTGCCAATGTAAAACTTACTTGTCAAAACCAAGCAGGAACAACTGTGTCTAAGACAAGTTTCCTTGCTGCAACTGTTGTAACCTTCAATAGTCTTGATTGTTACGTACCAAGTGCAAGTTCTAAGACAATTTCTGTCATGATTGATACAAATGATGTATCTGCTACCGGAGCTGACTCTGGAGATACTCTCACTTTGACACTAGACGCTTCTGTTCTAGAGGCAACAGGTCTTGGATCAGGTGAATTGGTTGGTACTGCAAGCATAGATGCTGCAGCTAACGAAATGACTATTCGAAAGACAAAACCAACATTAAGCCTTGCTTCTGGTAACCCGTCTGGTGCTCAAGCACCCGGCTTCTCTGAAGTTTTCCGCTTCAACGTAGCTGCTAGTGCAGGTGATAATGTTTCAGGTGAAGTATTACTTAATAGCGTAGCCTTTAAGTTGACTTCAACAGATAAGTTTCCGTCAGGCTGGAACTCATGTGATACAGACGCTGCTACAGGGTTAACTCTTGCTAAACCTGAGTACTGGAAATTCCTAGACTTTAACGGTGATGAAATTGCTGGTACTTGGGCATTCTATCTATCTGATGGTACTGTATGTAGTGCACTCACTACTGATCCTCTTGGATTCGCAGTATTCACTCCAACCTCCTCAGAACAGATTGCAACAGGTTCGACCGAGACTTATAAAGTCGAACTTGATACCACTGCTGCTGATACTACAAACGGAGATATTATTCGTCTCGAGATTCCAAATCAGGCAACTGCTACAGTTGCATCATTGGATGCAATCAATTGGGACGATGACAGTGAAGGCACTGGTATCGGCGGAGTTCTTGTCAAAAACTTACCAGTTGTTGGTAATTCAATCTCTTACTAATCTTTAAGATTGGTATCTGATGTGTTGATAAGTTCCTTCGAATGCTGATCCTTCCGATTAGTTCTCGAACCAAACAAAAACGGGCTTCGGCCCGTTTTTGTTTTTGTGTGTGGTGTTTTGTGAATACAGACACGCATAATCATTGCGCGACAGTCCGCCTATGGCAGAAGAAGTCCGACGCCGAAGCCCGACGGAGCTGGGTTGTGAGCAATCTGTCTTTTGTATGCAGATAATGACAAAAAACGTGTAGTTCTGGTATAGTATTTGCACTATGGAACAGCAAAACTCTATGATGAAACGTCTGATTGTTATTTTTGGTGCCTTATTTGTTATTGGGGGAGTTATTTTGGCTTGGTTTTTTGAGTCTAGGCCGGTTGTGGATAATAGTGGTCCTAAGCAGAATATTGTTGATGTTGTAGACAGGGGTATTTCTGCAGAGGATATGCCACTTTTTGACGAAAAGATTGAAAGTGTAGCTAAGGAAATAGCTGACAAACAGCAGGCTGGGGAAGAGGATATTAGTCTTTATCTGCGTCTCGGAAATGCTTATTATTCTGCCGGTCAGCTTGCTAAGGCTGTTGAGCAGTATAACTTGATTCTAAAAGATCACCCACAAGATGCCGCTGCTTTGGAAAACAAAGCGCAGGCTTTGTCGGAAGCTGGGGATTTTGAGGGGGCTAAAGTTGCTTGGTATGCTGCTTTGGCAGTAGATCCACGCGAGGAAACTTACATAAAGTTGTCTAACTTTTTGCTTGATAAAGAGCCAGATAGTTCAAAAGAGGTTTTGCGTCTTTTGGAAGAAGGTGTACAAAACAATGGTCAGACTGTTGGTTTAATGGTTGCTTTGGGAAATGCTAATCGTAAGATTGGAGATTTGGAACTGGCAGTTACTTATTACGACATTGCCACCAAACTGGCACCAGAAGACACTTCACTCAAGGATGAGTTGAAAATCATTCAAACGGAACTTTCCGCAGAAAGGCAAAAGAACTTAAAGTAAACCCCAAACCCCGCCCAAGTGGCGGGGTTTTTGATTGCCCGTCATTGCGAGGAGTCCGACGACGAAGCAATCTGTCTTTATGATCACAGAACACGGGCTCGGATTGCTTCGTCATGTAATTCCTCGCAATGACGTTGAAGTGTGAGATTACGAAAAACAGATTGCTTCGTCATGTAATTCCTCGCAATGACGTGTTTGAATGATGGAAGGGTGATTGCACAGGATAAACCTCACTTCCTCCACCCGTGAACCCATTAATTCAGAAAGTTCAATGTTTTCATTACTTGATAGCCTAAAAGTACCATCGCATAGTGTGCGAGGTATCCGTACACAGATCGTGGAAAAGAAGTGACAAGATGAAGATGC
>Ga0100381_1003944_pt1 | contig 12663 bp, 23 predicted proteins | sample CryGeymeta201505_FD_80416 | JGI IMG/M metagenome (GOLD analysis project Ga0100381, IMG submission 80416) | Groundwater microbial communities from Crystal Geyser aquifers in Utah, USA - Crystal Geyser metaG 2015-05 | ecosystem: Environmental > Aquatic > Deep subsurface > Groundwater | place: USA...
CCCCAATTGATAACAGTAAATTAATCAGTTGCATTCATAGTATATAACAAAAATAATGATGAATGTATCAATCAAATTCAGACACACCCTTAATCTTGTACTCATACTGCTCAAAATTCTCCTCCTTGATGACTATCGGCAACTTCTCCTCAACAACTGCCCTGAAATACTGATAAGGCTCAGCACAACCGTACAATCTGTATGGATCTTATGGATTGTATGGAGGGTAAACGAACTCAGCCTTGACTCTCCCTTCAATATTGTTAAGTTGCTCCTTAGAGTGATAGGGATGAGAGTAGTGGGTCTCGATTTTTATATTTTTTATATTTTAGACCATAGTCTCCGTCTTCACCTGATTCCCCTCAGAAGATAGCTTTCGGTTGGCTTTGACCATGAACTTTTCCTCACTTTTTTCCTAAAACATCAGGTCACTCGGTTCCTGACCTTCCTATCTTTTCAACAGCTCAGCTAATAATCTTTTATCATTGGCCTCCTGTTTGCAAAGTTCTTCTTTTCTTATCTTCAGAAGCTCCCTCAGCATCTTTTTGTGGTGATTTTTGACGGTGTGCTCTGACCTCATGCATTTGAACTATCTGGATATGGAGGCCCACTTTCTGCCCATCTTGACTACCAGCTTAGCTAATTCAATGGACTATTAAATTTTCCAGGCACCTTTATCGAGATGTGGATTCAAGTAGTTGATCCACTTCTATCGATACTGTTCAAAAAATCTGAAATGCTGGCACTGCGATCGCTTGAAGACTTCATAGGCAATGATTTTCCACTAGCTGGCATTCTTTTATCTATTTCAGTGAAATCATACATGACCAGCTGTCGGAGGAGTTCAATTTCCTCTTCGGTCCAAGGGGTCTAAATTTGTCCCTTGGTGTAGCAAAAGCACTTGACCTCGTAGATGATCCTGGTCAGTTCGACGTTTTTGAATATTTGTTGGATTTTGAGATAATCTTAATGAGTCTCAGTAAAACATGAATTACCAGTGCCGGAAGAAGAAGTTAGTTCGAGTGGCAATAAAGGACCACCACCCAGCTGAACAGCTTCAGTTAGCTGTTCCCGAATTTTGATGACATAGAAACCCTGAGTGAATGATTGTGTACCCATTTTTACGATGCCTTCGATTGATTTTTTCTGCTATGTTGAGGAGAACCTGTAGGTCTGGCAATTTGAGATTCGTTCGAAACTAATAGATCTGTTAAAAGTTTTCTAAGGTCTTATGGAAGTCTGGTCTTTTCTACAGGTCTTTCAGCAAGCTTTTCAAAGCTTTTATTTCAATCCAACTCATGACTAAAAAATATTTATTAAATGACGTAGGGCCTTCCCCTCTTAGCTTTCTCTTAATAGGTATTCACTTAACCTTACTCTAGTCCCTTTTACAAATAACTAATTAACCCAGCCCTATACCCGATTTTTTTTTTACTGTAATTAATTTAAAAGAAAAGAGGGCCTTTTTCAACTAGAAAAGAATCTCCTTTCCCTGAGAAGTTATCAATTTATTTAGGGGAGGCGACTGCACTGTCCGGTGACTTTTCAGCATTTTTGATATACTGGAATATGGTTTGATAGGTGGCCGGCATTTTTGAACAGAAAAGAGGCTTACTGAGAGGTATTTTTTGGAATTTTCTTCACAAAATATTCTCAGACAGACATTTTAAGGTAATATGATATTAGGCCGGTGAGACAATTTTTGCAGCAGCAGTAGCATTATTTATAATTAGTGAATTGCGTTCAGTATGAAAGCATAAAAATAAATAAGCACAACCTTTCCATCCGGGTACTTGTCGATTGTTTTCTTGAAAGAACCAACCACTTTCATTGGCAGTAGAGCATGAGGGAGCTGTACCTAAACTGTACATATGGGAGCATCATAAACGAGAGTAATATTTCGTGACTGCGCTGAGCGATACAGTTGAACAAAGGTATCAGATGCACCTATTTGCAACAATTATCTGTGTCAATATAAATATCTTCCTGTTTTGAAGGTCTATTCAAGGTATACTATCTCATTATCTTTGGATATTAAAAAACCTGTGTAGCATAGTCATGGGCCTTTTGATATTTCTGATGGCTCATGGCTCATTAGTCTGTTATACTATTCATATTTAGTTGTGATTTGGAAGAGTGATGAAATGATAGCTTAAATATATATTCGTTAGGAATTGAAATGTTGCAGCACATCAAAAAGTTCTTCATCGCCATGATCGTCCTCTCCTGCTTCAGCTGCTTCCAAAGAGCAGACTACAACCTGCCTCTCTTCGCGTTCGCTTTCTTCCTCTGGGAGTACAAGCACCCCAATGTACATCTGCCATCAGTCAGCTCCAAAAAATCCGGCTCTTCTATCTGTTCGTGGTCACCTGGGTGGCTGATTTCGTTTGGCTGATTTACTGGGGAGTCACCTGGTCTTCTTCGCAGTACCAGTCCAACGGCTCAGCAGGCACATCATCCTTTGTGCTGGTCGTCTCCATAATATAATTTTTGGTGAAGGTATCGGATGTTCTATTCAGCTAGCAATCATCATAATTCTATACATTTTCGATCCCGAGTGCAAGACAACAATCAAGAACATAATTCCAAACCTCAAATCGATCATAAGCCCCAGCAACGACAAAATTGACATCCAAGACGAGTGATCATGCTTATTTTTATCATTCTGCACTCCATCTTCGCCATAAATGGTCCGAAGGCCTCCACACAAATATGAAGTTGATTGTATTCTTTTATAAAAGAGTTATAAGATTAGATGAAGCTGGAGTCCGATGAGGAAATTGAGCAGGATGAAAGAAGAAATCCTGTCAAGAGAGCAGATCGATAGAAATAGTTTAGAACAGTTGGGCCACAAAAGGTCGTCCATTTCGACCCTAAGGAGATGTATGAGAACATCATCAAATATCAAAAATCCATCAAATACGTCAAAAATACCCATCCTAAACACCCAGAACTGACCATTCTCGACTTTAGCTTGGCGGCCAGAGGACCCGAAGAAGACGAGGTCTACAGCCATCAGCCATACTACCGCAACAATGTCCGCAGAGGAAACACCCTAGTCGTCAACAATAAGACCAAAGATGTCTTCTGGGGAAGAAAAGGCCTCGTCAAATTCTTCGACATCTCAGACAAATCCATTAAGGCTATCATTGAGGAAAACGAGAAAAGCATCGATAAAAAATATAAAAGCTTGCATTACGCCATATTCTCAGAGATCGAGAATGTCCTCTCCTGCAACGACGAGCTGGCACCCGAGCATAAAGCAAAAGTGCATCTCTTCAGACTCAACAAGGCCAATGGTGAAAATGCACAAGTCAGCTACTTCCCTGTCACCGATGAGTGGGTGGTCTCCTCCAAAAACGTTTCTGTTTTTGTCAAAGAACCAGCTGACATCAAAACCTACCAAGGAGAAAGATATGGCTTTGCCGCACTGATTGCAAAGACCTGGTTTGAATTGTTGAAGGGAAAGAATAAAGATCAGATAGCAGAGCTCAAGCAAGATCTGACGGGAAGAGCTCTGGTTGGTGAGTACTGTGGAAATCCCGAATACCAGCACTTGGTCAAGTACAACGAAGTCACAATTTTCTTCTATGCTCTTGTTTAGCTCAAATCACAATACACCTGCCTGCCTCCCCCTGAAGCCTTCAGAATGCTCGAGAAGCATAAACTGCCTATCGTCAAAAACTACTAAAACAGTCTCTACGGAAAGTACAGCAGCTATAAGGATCTTGGAGAAAGTTTGCAAATTTTGTTCAATGAGGTCGCTACCTCATCTATTTTCCAGGACGAAGAAGGATCGGTTGTATACTTCCTCCTTGAAAAACCCAGAGAATTTTGCGAGTACGTGTCAGACAGGTTTTTGCAAGAGCATGTGCCTATTCCTGTTGACTGGAAGGAAAAAGAAGTCTGGTGGAATGTCAGCAGCCTGGGCAAAGTCAAGACCCTTGAGTACAGAATTTTAAGGAAATTGAGAGAAAAGCTCAAATTTTTCATCAGGTTAAAAAAAAAAGAATAAAATCAGGAAACCAATGTCCAGGAGCAGAAGAAAATGGAGGAAAAATATGGCTCTTTCGAGAGAGAAGTATTCAGATTGGTAAAGGACAAGCAAAAAGAGTTGAGCAAGCCTCTTGAATATTTCTTCTGTGCAGCCATCGTAGCCTTCGAATATGCTTTCAAAAACAGGAAAAACCAGAGAAATTTGACCCTCATGTCCGAGCACTACATTGACTTTTTGAGTGTTATCTTATGGTCGATCGAGAACAAGAAGTAAGTGACTCCTGCCATGATGAACGATGACCAGCTGATAAATGAGCTCAGAGGCACCACCTGGGACAAGTACAGCACCGATATTGTTAACCATTACCCTGAGCTTCTATAAAAATTAGCACCCAGATATGCCAAGATTAAAAAGTCAATTGAGAACGAGCTCGAGCATTAGGGCTAGGAAGAACCCGAAGAGTAGAACTGAATGATCTTCGATTTATTTAAACCCTCTTAAATTATACATCAAACAGTATCTATTAAACAATCGCAAATCAATAGTAGTTAACCTTCTTGACATTTTTCCTCATCTCGTCCTCCTCACTGAGATACCTCCTGAAATTGCCAACCTTCCTGCTCAGAACCTCGTACATCTTCATCTTCTTCTTTATTATGCCCTCCAACTTGTCAACGTAACTGTCCACGTCGTAGTCCATAAAACCAATCCCCTGAATCGCAGAAATCAGCTCGCTCTATTGGGTCAGCAATTTGGCGTCTTCCTTGATCGCAGCCATGTGAGTGGCAAACACCTACTACTGCTCTTCCAAAACTGAGCTGACCTTTTATTGAAAGGCGAAAAATTATTACTTGTTGTCACCTCGCATTGTCTTCTTCATAGCGCTTATGTCGTCCTTGACCTTCTTGCCCTTTTGAGCCTTGGCCTCCTCTTCTTGGATTTCCTCCTCGATCCAGTCATTTTCCTTGGCTGGAGTCTGCTTTGCAGCCACCATAGACTTCTTGATAGAGTTATTCCTTCCACCTTTCTCCTTCTCCCTCATGGAAATCGTGTCCTTTTCTTTTGCTACCTCTCTGGGGATTTCTCTTGGAGGTTCTCTGGGATGTTCCTATCTTTATTTTTTGCCTTGGTTGGCACTTACGACAGGTTTAGGCACCATTTTGTTATGTGAGTTCTTAGGTTCCAAAATTTGCTTCATGTCCCGATTCCCTCTTGCCTCCTCTTTTTTGATGTTGCCCGCACTTTCAATTTTGTGCACTTCCTTTTTGGTCTCTAAACTATTTTTGGGCGGCTAGTTCTTTGTTTAGCTTTAGTATTGTTTGCGGTTGCTTTAGTTGATCTCGTTGTATTTTTTGCTCAACTCTGTCTGGTCTTTGAGCCTTTCGGCGTAGCGGAGGGTGTTGAGACTGTGGTCGGCTGAGGAGCTGCCTGGGGAGATACAGGCTATCATGACAATTTTGCTAGTCTGGTTCTTGCTCAGGAAAGAGTCGCGAAGAATGAGGGTCAACTTAGATGCTCGAAAAGGAACGTGGTCAGCTTTGTCATCCATCGCTCTGATGCACTCCTTCAAGGCCAACAAACTACATCTCACTATCTGTACCTCTTGTTGATCTCAGCTCCCTCTATTCTTCTTTGCCGGTTATTACTCTGGGTGTCCTGAGCTCTCTAGCTACCCGCCAAATCCACCAGCACCAACTTGCCCACCACATCCTCACCTTTTCTTATGTATATTTGACAGATAGCATGCGAACGAGAACTAGTATCGTTTGCTACTGTGGCATGGGTTGTACGATTGGCGTTGGCTTGCTCCATGATGCCTAGGAGGTCTTTGGCCGATTCGGTGGTCTTTTCAGTCAAACCTGGTATTTGAATGTTGCCGTTTTTGTCCTCCATTATGTTGAGAACGGTCTTGTCGTTAAGCAAATCAAGACACCGACCGCCATAGATCTCGAAATAGGTTACGTTGATGGTCATCTTTTTGGCAATTTCAAAGACCTCACTCACCAGCTGCTCCTGAAGTCCATTCATCGTGAATGTCTTTCCAGAGCCAGTTTGGCCGTAAGCGAAGCAAGTGACGATTCCCTGTTTGATAAGCAGGGGCAGCAGAGGTCTAAGGGCACATTTGTAGATGTCGTCGGTGTGCTGAGTTCGTGACTCTTTACCTATTAGTCGTTGAAGGTATTGTCGAAGGTGAAAGTGTGGTTTTCGACGTACTTGGTTATGCCGTCGACTTTGTACTTCGGTTAGTGAATTTTTATCTGTGGGTTCGCACAGGATATTGAATCGATCTATCCATTTTGCTCCTCTTTCTTGAATATTGGCCTCTTTCGAACACATACTGCAAGCTTGCTAAGACGTGAAATACTTTCAGTTGGTCGGACTGGGTGTGTGGAGACAGCAGCTTTTCTTTGAACTTGCTTTTTTCGATCATGAGCTCAAAATCGATGTCGACGTTCTTTCCGCTCTGAGCATTGAGGACCTTCCTTTCTTCCTTTTCGCGCTTGGCCTCTTCCATCTTCAGTCGTCGCTCTTCTCTGTTTTTTTATATTTTTTTGATTTCTTCCAGGTGGGTTCCTTTCTTCTCGCCTCCTCGCATTTTTAAAATATATAACTCAGCAGTATTATGAAACCTCGACCAAACGTCACAAACTAAAATAAATGAATCATTTATTACGTCATAGTTGGATCAATCAGATCGAATGATGAGTATTAGGCTGACAAAAAAAAAGGGGAGTTTTAGGGAAGTCCCTCCTCCAATAAAAAAGTCACTAATGTTTCTCGTATATACATAGGTAAGCAAGGTCATAAAGAGTCAAAAATGGGCTTATGGTTGATATTTATCAGTATTAGATGGCTTTTATACAATCTTTATCGATGCGGGTAATCGAAGTCAGATAGATATCTTGTGTAGAGGTACCAATAAAATAATGCCATAAAAAAAAGGTGCTTTTATTAGCTTATTTGATAATAGAAGAAGAGATCCTTGAGCATTCACCCCTCCCCATAAATTTAAGACCATCTTGATCAGGTTTATATCGACAGCTGACCCAACCCAATTGATAGATCGGTATCATCTTCAGACCAAAAGGTCTCAGGTCAATATGGAGGTGATCCTTGATGAGAGAATTTGCTGGAGTGGAGATGTATGGATAAAGGGAAGCAGAGGGAGGCACTTTGGGGAAGGCTGAAACAGGCTTATGCTTATACTCAAAGGTAAACATGGTACTTATAATAAATTGATGTCAGGCCACTTTTTATATTCTGCTGTGACACCCAGCACCAGCAGCAACAAGTTCTACATGGGAGCAGACTATCAAACTGGAGAACTTAAATGTTGGGATTTACCATATCAATTAGCAGTAGGAGAGGAGAAGGGGGAGAAGGGGGAGAAAGGTAATCTACAGGACTGGGCTTTATTTACCTTTACCATAGAAACGTTTCCTTCTTTGGGCTACTCCGCCTTAAAGGTCAGCTATGTTGGGTATTTATATGACAATGGAACTTCATGTGCCGTTGGATCAAGCAGTCCTGTTCCATCAGTATCTCAAACTCTCACTCCTGTGACCTTCACCTACAAAAGTGGAACAACCTAATTTTGGATAAGCCCCGATAGCTGCGGATAGGACTATGTTTTCGGAATTCTCTCAACTCCCACCTAAGGTAACCCTGTTGAACTTCATTTGCTGGAAAAAGATGAAAACGACCCGAAGCAGCGATGGTGGCTCGACCCAAATCCTGTTCCTGAAGGGATAACAGAGAAAGAGAAAGGAGGAAAAAAGGAAGAGGAAGGAGAAAAAGCTCAAGATCCAAAAGTGGAAGAGAAGCCTTAAGCATGATCTGCAAACCTTTAATAGAAATACAAAATCCTTCTAAAATTGCACTAGGTGTTCCCTCTTCAGATAACCCTCTACCTCCAATATAATTCCTGTTTCCAGTGTTGTTTGGCAGTTACCTCTGCAAGCTGTTTATCTAATTTATTAATCACTATTATGGAACTTTGATAGATCCCGTATTGTCTTCAACCTCAACCAATTGCCGCTTCTATGCTTTTTATCTCTAAATTTCATGGTCTTTAATGGCTATCTCAAGTTCCTCCTTGAACCAAGAGTCAATGTTACTCACGATTCGACGACTGATGGAGTCTGTTTCATTAAGAAGCCTTTTTAGATCACCTTCCAGCTCCATTCTGACCGCCTAGCTGTCGAAATCTTTCTCCTCAGCCAACTCGATCATCTATACTTGCTTCTTTAAAAGAATCCTGTTCCAGTCCCTGGGATTGATAATGTGGTCTTCAAGCTCTGGTGGCATTTCAAATTATTCATGGCTTTATCTGACATACCCTATCCTTTCCTTATACCCCCTCTACCTGACACCCCTTTCTAACTCCTTCTACTCAACTTCTTCAACCATTTTGGTCGATTTTCTCCCGAGTTTGGGCATATCTATCATCTCTTGATCGACCAGCTGGCGATTACTTTCAGCTATTTGAGTCTTTGACTGAGGCCTCAACTTAATCATCTTGTCTTCAAATTTTTTCATTCTTTCCTCCTCAATCACCCTTTTTTATTTGTCAGCGTCCGCCTTTTACAAGAGAAATTTTATCAGTCTGTCCCTCAGGATATGCTTCTTGTATTGCTTCTTTGCACTCATGATGCTCACTTGGGACAGATAGACCCCCTTGAGCTGATGATCGGACAGGAGCGAGGAAATTGCCGTTTCTAGAAACTCGATTCTTTTGTAGAGATAGTTAACGTCCAGCATTTTATTGGTAAACTCGTTTATTTATGCTTACTTCTGGGCGACTTTCCAGTTTTATGCCATGTTGATCTTTCTGAGACCGGCATAGATGATCCTTTTGAGGTACATTTGGATTCCGAAGTCCCTAGTCTGAGAGCACTTGAAGTGTATGAAAGTGAAGAGGCTTTCGTAGTAGTAGAAACCAAAATACTTGAGGAAGAAGAAGAGGGCAAAGAGGGAGGGGAAGAATCCTCCGACGTAGGAAAAAACATCAATTAGTTTGAGGTATTCCCTTTCAATTTACTTGGTGAAAGTTGAGCGGGTGATTTTGACTGTAGTTTGACGACTAGTCAGCCAAGCATAATTTTGCTGAGATGTTTTCTTAATCTAATTGACTCTGAAGCTACTTTGTGCTGAGACTCTGCTTGACAGAGGAAAAAGACTACTATCTGTTCGAGCTATATTTTAATCCATAACAGCACTATATATGCTGGATGTGGCTTGCCCTAAGTCTATCGCATACTGATCAAAAGAGTAGACTAAAAGCTTCTCGTCACTGGGATTGACATATGCGTTAGCGACGGACATGACAGGAGAGCCACAATTGCTTCCACAACTACAGCTAATTTGAATGATGAGCTCTTCTTGATTGTTTGCTATATACTTGCTTCCTCCCAAAGAAATCTGACGATTAAGAGGCAGACATTTGACTCCAATAAAACTTACTCCCAAATTAGGAATCTAAGCAAAATGGTTAAGTGTGCAATCTTCAAGGGGAATAAATTCAGTGATTGACCTTCCTTAAGCATCTATGCTCATATGTTTTGCTGTGATATTATTCTAGCACTCATTGTTGGGACTCAAGCTTAACATGAAAGGGCCTATACTGGCATCATCTTTATGAGTTGTCAAGATTGACTTTCTAGGAATTGTGTCGATCAAGGTTCTTTCTTTGAAGAAGACTGTACGATAGCTCAAACACTACTTGAGCTTGGTGATCAGCAGAGCCAACATTATGGCCAAGATCAGCAGGGATGCCACTCCCCCGCACTTGTAATCGAAATCAGGTCGACTGCGGCATCGCAAGTATCTGCTTTCAGGGAAAAGGTTAAAGAACTCAATTATCATCGATCTTGTTCTTCTTTGAAAAGTTAGATATTTATATATAAGGTGTTGGTGCCTAAACCATAAAAACAAGATGAAAGGGAACAATAACAAATGCAATGGATTTCAGGTCTATTTTAATCTTTCAAAGGTAGGCACATCAACAATAAACCTTTTCAATAAAGCAATGTCAATTGTGAGGTAACCGTCAGCAATCAGCTTGTGTAAGATACTCCTAAACTGATTTTTGCATCGAAGGTTCCTTCCCTTACTCTTCTCTTAATCGAATACTGGGAGAGTCAGCTTTTTCGCGACATCAGGAACCTTCATAATCTTGATTGACTCAATAATGATGCCATCTATCTTATTCCATAATAATTAAACATAGATTGAATCAGTATCAGAGCAAGTGGAAACCCTCCTTTCCCTCCGTTATAGCCAGCATCAACTTCTCTACCAAAATTTACTTGCTTTTGTAGTTCGGCAGGTCCAGCTGGTTGAAACAGGTGTGAGCTCTGGGTAGTCTGTCCTCCTGGAACTCTCGATGAATGTTGAATTTCTGAGCCCCGTTCATGCCTCTCAATTATTTGAATCCTTCAACGGGTACTCTTGAGCTGCCAGTCACAAACTGCAGAAATGCCGTTCTCAGCTCCATATCGAACTCTTCCAAAACCTCAAAGAACCACACGATGATCTGATCATGTTTGAGGTAGTTCACAAAGTCGGTATTTCTCTTCAAATCTTCAATGTCGATGGTCGGCCTTCCACTGATAAGAATTTCAAGCTCCTTTTCATTGAAAATTCGGATGAGTCTGTGCGGAATCAGATCATGGAATCCTTCAAGAAATGCTTCAAGTTGTTTCTTGATGCTGGTTGCCATTTTAGCGTATGAGCTCAGTTGCACATATTCGTATTTATTCTCCTCAGTGACAAGCTTGTCCTATCCTCCAGGCAGCAATTATTTGGTGGTGATCTGTCCAAAATTGTCAAAGCTATGCGTGAAGTTCAGCTCCAGATAATCCTGAATGGGACTATTCTCCATGATCCACTTGAGCGAATTGAAGTACTCGTAGTCCTCTTCCTCCATGTCCAGATAGGTGATTGGTAAGTTTAGAATATGCTTGTAGAAGGCTGGCGTGAAGTATGCATCGAGAAGGTAGCCATCGTATAAAGCCTTTCCGGTGATTCTTCCGATGAACTTGAAATACTAGAGATGCTAGCGGTTGACGTAGGATTGTGGGGAAGGATGGTATGTGTTTCCGTTACTCCCTGGAGTGAAAAGAGCATAGTTTGCGTCAAACATCTTGCGACTCAGCAGTTGGAACCATTATCTAGTGAGACCACCAGCATCCTAGCCCTCCTCCTCTCTGAACTCGATCTTTAGCTTTCCTTTTAGGATCTCAGGGGTGTACTGCATAATTTGTGTGAAACTGTCCTCAAAGACCTCCTCCCTGCTGAGGTGCAAATGCATCATATGATACTTCGCCTTCTTTCTTAGTCGCTTGAGTTCAGCCTTAAAAATTAGATGTTTATTGTCAAAGGAGAGCATGTGTGGTGTTGAAATAGCCACCTTGAAGATGGGCACATCAAAGATTCCCATGCTGGCCCAGCCCAGCTCGCTCTTTTGTAATTTTTTACGAATGCAGTTATTGATGAAGCTCTTGAAAGCTGGCTGGCTGATGCTTTACCTCCATAATTTTGATAAGTTGAAATTTCCCAGAATGATCTCCTCTTCTCTCAGTAGTTCGTTGCTCTTGGTCAGAATCCGCATCTCTTGAATCTGTCCCAACTCGGCTATATGCTTATGCTAATTATCATCCTGACTTGTCAGCTTGGGATTGCTGGAGGTCGCCAGTCCAATTTCATATAAGATGAAGAAGCACTCAAGCACCTCTCCCATAATGTTCTGAACAGTCGGTTTAGTAGAAGAAAACAGATGTTTGGTGGCAGTTTCGCATAGCAGTTGGAGTGAATCGATGCTGACAATATTTCTGAATTCGGTGAGTATCAGGTGATGCTTGTCTTTGTTGGTGGGGTAGGTGTTGAAGGAGACCACCATTTAGAAGAAAATATTCATCAGGTTGACAATCTTCATATAACCCTTGTTCATGGGCTCCTCATCAGCACTCAGCCTGACTATCTCGTTCAGCTCGTCAAGACAAAACTGCGTCAACTCTGCTACTAGCTGTTTCATAAACAGGATGAAATAACCGATATTTTTCTAGTTCAGACTCAATCTCATTATTATTCTCGAAATGGCATGTGTGTTGTCCTCCCCCATCTAGCTCTTCAGCAAGCCCCCTAGTTAGAAAGCTGTTTCTTGAGAAATTTCGATGATTTCATTGATATTCGCGATCTGTTAATGCTCACTTTCTACGATGAGACTGTTGATGCTTTTGTAAAAGTGATGAGTTGTGATGTTTTCAAGGAGATCTATCAGGAATTTAAGAGCTTAGGGATGTTTTAGCTTGTAAATTTGGTTGAGTACCTTGATGAGCAATTCAAGGGATGTGACTGTTTGCTGCTCTTTGGTGATCTCTTGGCTGTAAGGAGGGATCACTTGGCTGTTGATTGTTAAAAATTGCATAGCCACCGAGTAGTTACTGGTCAGATGGTACATCAAATGCACAATCTTCAGGATCAACTCGCTATCAATATCTTTTTTCTCCTCACCCATCTTCTCCCCGCTACTCTCCTTGGACTGCTGCAAGGCTGTCATCAACACAGCCATCAGAGATGACACTATCCTTGATAAATTAACAGTGTTGATGCAGCAGGTTTAGAATAGGTTGTAGGGGAAAAGACGATGCTCTTTGCTACTAAGG
>Ga0100381_1003951_pt1 | contig 12653 bp, 11 predicted proteins | sample CryGeymeta201505_FD_80416 | JGI IMG/M metagenome (GOLD analysis project Ga0100381, IMG submission 80416) | Groundwater microbial communities from Crystal Geyser aquifers in Utah, USA - Crystal Geyser metaG 2015-05 | ecosystem: Environmental > Aquatic > Deep subsurface > Groundwater | place: USA...
CTAAATTGTAGTTACTGTCGCTTAGGGGAGCTATACGTTTCTCCTTGTTTAGTTTTATGAAACTTCACTTATATTGAGCATTTTCTATAGTCTATCATATTTTATCGAAGTAATCAGTACATTTAGTCATGCAGCCGTACCAGTCTTTCCAACAGCAGCAGCCTTTTCAGCAAGGACAACAGTTGAGACCTGCTCAAGGGCCTCCAACTATTCGCATTCAATGTGGAACAGTCTCCCAAAATGCACCCCAAATCAATCACAACTAGCGGGTGATGTGGAAGTCCACCATTCAGCCAACTAGCACCTCGTCAACATCAATGGGAAGCTTTGGGTTAGGTAGACTAGAAGAAATGGGTCGAACTATAAAGGAAGAGGCTGGAGGACCTCACCAATTGGGATATGTGAATAAGTTAGTAGGCCAAAATTCTTCTCAAACCTTTAAATTCAGAAGCGACATACCTCAAAGAGCAAATATGGCATCATCAGTTATTTGTTTTAACAAAAACACTGAAGGAAATTCCTCAGTTGGAAGGCATAGAAATTCAATACAAGTCCCCCAAAATATAGGATTTAACGGCTTGAGTGGACTGAACTCACTATCAAGCAGAGCTCGAGCTGTTAAAGAGGAAGAAATTTCTAATGATTCTGATGAGAAACAAATGAATAGCAGTTGGGTGAGTTCATAGAAAAATAACAGATAAATGTTCAAATCTTCAATCGAAGGCTCAAGTAGAATTAAATCTTTCAGCTCGACCTCTGGCATGAATTTCCAGAATAACTTCGCTGTAAACAATCTGAAAAAATTCTAATTTCACAGAAACAATAAATCAAATACAAATGCTACTGTTTTTCTCAATAAACCAGTAGCAGATTCTAATACAACCTTGAAAGAATAAATTTCCTCAAAGAATCAAACAAGTGTTCCACCTCAAAGCAAAATACCTTCAAACACTTCTGGATAAAGCACAGCATCGGTCGGGAGTGGCATGATGAAAAAGAAGAATCATTGTTATCCTTCAAATTAAAATAACGGAAAGACAGACGAAACATTTCTGAAAATGTTGGGTATCAATATCAAAGGGTCTAAGGAATCTGTCCTATCTCCCAAATAGTTCGAAAATGTACCCTTGGAAACTAAGATACATGCTAAAGTTATCGAACCAACCATTCAGCCTGTTTAGAAAAATAATTAAATCAATCTAGAATAAGTTCCCAAAAAAATTTGTAAAGATGATTTTAGGATTGGGAAAAAAATGGGGAAAGGGCAGTTCGGTGAAGTGATGCTTGTTCAGCACAAACTGACAGGTTTTGTATGTGGAATGAAGGTTATGAGCAAAAAATAAATCAAATCTCAAAAATACGAAAATCAGATTGCTCGTGAGCTCAGCATTCAGTTTTATCTCAGCCACAGGTTTATCACTCCCCTTTATGGATATTTTGAAGACGAATATAATATATACCTTCTTGTGTAGTTTTGTACTGATGGTCAACTCCTTGAAAAATTAAGAAAAGATAGAAGAATGGAATAGGCCGATGTTAGCCCAATCATTCGATAGATCTGTGATGGGCTTAACTATATTCACAAAGAATAAATCATCCACAGAGATATTAAGCCTTAGAATATCATGTTCAATTTTGTACTTTTTTTACTATTTAGGGAACTGTCAAAATTGGAGATTTCGGGTGGGCTGTTCATTCAGGAAATGGAATGAGAAGAACCATATCTGGATCACCTCTCTACTATTCTCCTTAAATTGTTCAGTTGACAGCCTATGATGAAAAAATCGATATTTGGTCTATTGGAATGATGACCTATTAATGCCTGCTGGGAAAGATTCCCTTCAGAATCTATAGCTAGCTAGATTTAAACAGAATTGTAGTTTTTAAAAATATGTAGGTTTCCGACGATATTTCATTCCCTGAGTATGTTGACGTATCTGACGAAGCAAAAGACTTCATTGAGAAGATCATGAAGAAAAAACCGGAAGAAAGAATGGAAATGAGAGAAATCATGAGACACCCCTTTATCACTAAATACACCAAAACAAAAAAAGTTGAAAGCAGTGTGCTTGAATAATTTAGAAATGTCCTTCAACTTTGATCATTTACAATATTGAACATCAATTGCAGTTTATTAAGTCTAATACATCGTCGTAATCTTCAGAAGTTATGATGTGCCCCTTTCCTGGACTTCGCCACTTGGCCTATACAGGCTTGGACTGAGACTGAGGTTTTTCAACGTCTTGTTAAGCTTTTTTTCTATTTTTTTAATGAGAAGAAGGATGTTTTTTTTCTCTTGATCGATGAGTTGATTATTCCTGTTCGAAAGTATTCGTTATATCTATTCTTTAAATGATGGTCTACTTGTAACTATCTGTAGACTTCCTCATTGAGTCATCATTTGATCGATATCTATTCTTGATCTCATCAACTAACCTGAGCTTTTCTTTCATTTTCTTTTTATTTTCCTCTTATTTTCTCTTTTCTTGTTGCATGTCTCGAATTTATTTCTTTAGGTTATCAATTTCACTCCTCCCGCTATTGAGATGAGATTGACTAAGTTCGGTGTTTGTTAAATTTAGAACCTGAACTGCTTTTTTATTGGTAGTCATCGGAGGTCGATACTTCTCAAGAGGTGTCTTCAGGATACTCTTAGGAGGTCTTGTCGGCTGTGTTGTTTGATTGAGACTATTCTGTTGATTTTACTCATCAGATTCTTCATCTTATTCCTGCCACTCATCTTCTTATGCCTGACTTTTTTGTTATTTTTTTTTCTGATTGGCCTGAAAGCTGGCTCGCACTTGTGAGACCATTGAGAAAGAGTTATGAATTTGTTGTTTAAGTAGTTTGTTTTAATCTTGAAGTTGGTTATACTTGCGAGTCATATTATCCAAGGCATGCTGAGATTGTTCATAAAGGGTCTGGAATTTTTTCCTCTGCTCGGTTTATTACTGAAGACGTTGGATGAGAGTGAAGAGCTTTTGCTGTTCTTCAGGAGGAAGATAATCTAGTATTTTAGTTCTTTAGCCAGTAGACATTTAAATATTACAATCATATTGAATAACGACAGATCATAACATCAAGCTTTTGCTTTCTTTTCTTTCAGCTTATTCTGCAAAACTATGATGTTAGCCCTTACAGCATCTTTTTCCTTCTTTATCTCCTCAATTTTACCTTCTTTTTCCTTTTGCTTCCTGAGCTCAGCCAAAAACTGTTTGTTGATCTCCTCAGCCTATGCATTGTTCTTCTCTATGGTCTCAGTAGCAATGTTCATTCTTTGAACTCCTTTCTGAAGCTCCTCCTTGCAAGAAGCCAGCGTGTTAGCTGAGCTCTCAAAACTTGAAGATAGTTCAGGGAATTTTTTTGTTTTGAGGTACACAGCTATTTTATTGTCAAAATTTTTTTTCTCAAGAGCAGTGTACTCTTTGCTCATTTGAGTTGCAGCCTCAACTTCAGCTTATAGCTCCTTGAGTTTGTTTGTCAGTTCTTCCTTTTATCCTTTCACCTCTTCGTCCTTTTCGTCAGCCTTAGCCTTGTAGGTTTCCTCGATACTTCCGAGTTTTGATTTCAACTATGTGATTTTTTCTTGCATCTCGGCATTTTCTTTGTCAAAGTTTTATGTTTCTGCAGTAAACTCCTTAATCTTTGCTCTTATCTCTTCAAGAGATTTTTAAAGATTATCTTCAATCTCAGCTCTCTTTTTGGCTTATTCTTTGACACTTTATTAGACTGTCTTTTGAATATTTTTAATAGTCTTTTTTATTTATTCAATGCCACTTTCATAGCGTCCCTTTTCTTATATAAGATTCAGACTATCCTTGCTCAGTTTTTCTTTATCATTTTTCATCAGATCCTGGGCATCAGTGAGTGCTAAACTAGTCCTTTCAAAGAGTGATATCTTTGCGGGTAACTATATTAATTAAGCGATACCTCCTGGTTTGCAAGTTTTTTGAGAATTTCGAGTTGCTGCTTGGGATCACCTTTGAGAGCCGCGATGGTTTAGTTGATGCTTTTGTTGGTCTTTTCTGAGTAAAATCACCTGTACTGATATTGTTCTTAAGCTATTATTCCTGTGCTCTCTCTTCGTTGATGAATTTAAGTTTACGCTCTGCTTCCGCCTTTTGCTCTTTGGTCAGCATTTTTCAAATTGAATTTAATTATAACTAAACACTTGTCTTAATGAATAGGGAACTCTTTTCCATTTACTGAATATCAAGACTGGTCAGAATAAAAGAGGGAAAGTAAGGAATGAAAAGTTTGAATTTAAATTTTTTTAAAAGTGAGTTTGTCATAAAGATTTATTAATGTCGAACGTGCAATTCTTGAACCCTAAGGCAGAAGTTCTCAAAAGAGTTCAGGCTTTAGCCATGAATATCAATGCAGCCATGGGCCTCTCAGAGGTCATGAAATCTAATCTTGGCCCTAAAGGTACCCTCAAAATGTTGGTTGGTGGAGCTGGTCAGATCAAACTCACCAAGGACGGCAACGTTCTCCTTCACGAAATGCAAATTCAGCACCCCACAGCCGGTATGATCGCTCGTTCAGCCACCGCACAGGACGATATTGTTGGAGATGGCACCACCTCAAACGTATTGCTGATTGGAGATCTCATGAAGCAGGCCCAGAGACTCATTCAAGAACAAGTTCACCCTCGTATCATCACCGAAGGATATGAGTTGGCCAGAAAGTAAGCTCTCAAGTTTTTGGAAACTTTTAAGATCGCTAGAGACACAGTCGAAAAGCCACTCCTAATCAGTGTTGCCAGAACAGCTCTCTGCACCAAACTTCATCCTGATCTTGCCAACCAGCTTGTCGATATCGTAGTCGATTCTGTCAACATTATCAGAGTTGCAGACAAGCCCATCGATTTACATATGGTTTAGATCATGCACATGGTCCACAGACTTGCCAGTGACACTCAACTCATTAAAGGATTGGTCCTTGATCACGGAGGAAGAAACCCTGATATGCCCAAGAAACTCGAAAACTGTTACATTCTGACCTGCAACGTCTCCCTTGAATACGAGAAGACTGAAGTCAACTCTCAATTCTTTTTCTCTAATGCTGGTGATCGTGACAAAATGGCCAAGAGTGAAAGAAGATTCACTGACGAAAGATGCAAAAAGATTGTTGACCTCAAGAACAAATTCTGTGAAGGAAACGACAAAAGTTTTGTGGTCATCAATGAGAAAGGTATTGACCCTATCTGCCTTGAAATGTTCGCCAATGCTGGCATCCTCGCCCTCAGAAGAGCCAAGAGAAGAAATATGGAAAGAATCGTTCTGGCTTGCGGAGGAACAGCTGTCAACTCAGTCGAAGAACTCACTGAGGCTGACCTCGGCTATGCTGATCTTGTTGAGGAGCATGTCCTCGGGGAAGAAAAATACACCTTTATTTCAGGTGTGAAGAACCCTAAATCTTGCACCATCCTGATAAGAGGCCCCAACGAACACACCATATCTATGATCAAGGAGGCTACCAGAGATGGTCTGAGAGCTGTCAAGAATGTTTATGATGACAAAGCTGTCGTTCCAGGAGCTGGATCCTTCGAAATTGCTTGCAGCCTTCACCTCAACTAATACTGCAAAGAAGTGATTGGAAAGGCTCAACTTGGTATTCAAGCCTTCGCCGAAGCTTTGCTAGTTATTCCCAAGGTATTTTTTTATTTATGTAGACTCTTGCCTAAAACAGTGGCTATGACATTCAAGAAGCTATCATCAGTCTCAAGAATGAGTACAACAAGAACAAGATTGCTGTGGGCCTGAATGTCCAATCAATGGGAACAATTTCTCCCATAAAGGAACAAATTTATGACAACTACTGTGCCAAAAAGCAATGGCTGAACATTGCTCCTACTCTTGCCCAGCAGCTTTTGTTGGTGGATGAGATCATGAGAGCTGGAAAAGGTATGGCTCCCTCGAAATACTAAGGCTGATCTTATGGATATATGTTTGAATTGTTTCTATGATGGATGGTTGTTGGGCTTATATATAAATAACATAATGCCAAGGATAAGTACCTACTCGCGTGGATATGCTGACGGCTAGGAAAGAACCATGCCCTGGACATACTGGACTGACGAATAACGCTCTCTTGTCATCAGGGAAAGCTACAGAAACTGTGTAATCACATCCAAAGAGGTGAAATCATATCTTGATGCTTCGAGAATTCACTTCTACACTCAGTGGATCGTCCCTCTCGCAGTCGGTGCCCTTTGTTTTGGTCCTCTCAGAGGTACTGTTCTAGCTAATGCCTATAAAAAACACCCAAGCCTTGGATATGAAAGTATCGTTGTGGTTATGCAGGCAGCGCCGCTCTCTTTGGAGGTTTCACTATCTTCTGGCTGAACTTGAGTCCTTTTTATGTTAAAAAAGAGAACTCACAAGAGTAGGCTCTCCGCACAATCTTTTCCAAAATCGGCTTCACTATGAAAATGTACAATGAAATGATATCAAAAAAAACAACCAGCACAAGCATCGACAAGGACACTTGGGAAATATACAGCGGACGCAATGGAAGAGCAGCTGGAGTGTTCTATCCTGAAGAAGATCAGGCTCCTCCTATTTTGCCTTTCAACCCTGCCAACAACAACTTCAAGAAGAAATATCTCTGATTACAGGTCAACTAAAATATCGATTATTAAATTTATGTTAGATTAGATTCATTTAGTGGAATTATCACAGTTTGATTTCGATTATATCTGATTCACGCCAAATAAAATGCCACGAACAGCATCTCTAGCTTCGGCTTATATTTTATTATTCTCCCCCACTACCATCCTGCCACCTCAGCTGCTTTCACAACTTTTGCGTTATTGGGTATCTGTCTCAAAGATTCTGACATAATGATTTTATAAGAGACAGAAAAGACTAAAGAAGAGGGGGAGTGGGAGAGAAAGATTTATGATATTTTTGGAGGGAGTTCTTTCATGGTGTATTTTTACAAATAAGAGTGGGAGCCCCTCCCTTAAGTCCAGGTGCTTATAATTTTTTTGTATGAAGTCATTAAATGGATTCGGAAAGGGACATTCCTCTAACGGTTTTCAAGCCTCACGTGCAGACCTATGCTATCGTTTACACTAGTACAGGAGATTATGATCTATTGGGCCACGGATTCCTCACAATAATCAGCGATGAAATTGATGAAGAAGCTGTACACTACCTTTAAGTTGAAAGTGTACAGGACGCCGAAGTGTTACTTAGGTCGAGACTGAAATTGGGCAACAATTATGAAAAGCAAAGAGGTTCAGTTATCGCTTGGACTGATCCTGATCAAAGGCAGCACCACGACTTGGCCATCTCCTTTTAAAACGATAGATAGTGCGACATCATATGGTATGTACCATTGCTAATACTTAGGCGAATGATTTGTGAAAAAATAGGCAAAAACTACCTTGAAATAAACGGTAGAGAGACTCTTAGCCTGCCCACGGAAAATAACCTACCTTATTTGCTTGAAAAGACACGCACCTCTAAGGACATGGTCGAATACAACATCCTCAACAACCCGAAGTTCCTGCCCGCACTTATCTCTGTCTTTGAGACCTTCAAAGAGAAGAAAGACAAGATGGGACAAGGTGTGATGGGTCGCATTGTACGTTCTATTTTCAGTAATGTTGACTATAAGATGGTGCAGACTCTTTTCAAAGATCCAGCCTTTGGTTTCATTCTTGACGTACAAAAATGTAGCACTTTTCCTAACTTAGTTCTTCAAGAGGTCGATTTTCCTCGAATGTGGGCATAAAACATCAAGATTCGAAGCATTGTTCCAATGAACGAGGAACTGACAACCAAGATCCACCTCACCCATAGGCTAAGCTTTTATCGGGAAAATATTCTAGACCTCAAGGTTGACGGCTACCTAGAAAACATTCTTGTTATGACACAACAATAGTTCAGTAAGGACATCATAATTTACCTCACAAAATAAAGCTCTATTGATTAGCTCATCAAGTTGACCTATCAGTCTGCTCAGGAAAAGCAACTGCTTGTGACTGACCCTGGAGATGATTAAACTTTCCAGTCCGAAACATAGGAAATCAGACACCTTCAATTCGCAGAAAAGAAAATTGAATTCATGCTCGAGGCTGTCATTATTGCCAAGCAGATGGATAGTTAAAATGTGAAAGTCAAGTTTTTTGATAAAATCTTCAGGAGTGGCTTTATGTAGTTGGCAACAGACTATATGGATAAAGGAGTTTTGAAGGCTTTGGATTTCTTCAACTGTCTTGCTCAACTTGCCCCTCTCAAATTTATCGATTATCTCAAGACCAAATATCGATAAAATCCTTCTGACAACCTTCATACCAAGCTTGCTAAAAAATACAACCGAGGAAATTAGCATGTTCAGAATTTGATTTTAGAGCTGATAAAAAGTTTATCTGAGAGCTTGAAGATAAAAGAAAATTTGGATTTTTTCATGGGGACTTTCTTTGCGACAATCTTTAGTTGCTGTCGTGATACCAAGGCGATTCTTCACGTGGTCAGCTAGATGCAAAATCAAATATAAAATATCGAGTCTTTTTTTGGACAAGTCATCAAGAGTAAAGTGCTTCAAAAGCTGGTGGTGTATTTGAGAAATGTCAGGCAAGACAAACGGTCAGAAATAAGTGCCATCAAAATATTAAAAAGAGTCCTTCTATAGAATGCTGACCCTTCGTGGTCCTTCAAGAAGGTATTTCTCAATGAGTTAAACCAATAAATTATCAAAAGTGGATACTTCGATTACTGCATGACTGTCCTTGAGAAAAGCATCAGATTCAACAACATAATTTCATCTTCAATGCTGGAAAACATCAAAATCATCAGAGATATCAAAAGGTATACACCTTACCATAAATAACTTCAGAACAACTACAAAGATTCAGAGACTCTTAGCAAATATCTTGGAAAAATAATGGCCACCAAAGAAGATACAAAAGATGGGGAAAAAGAGATCAGCAATGATGAAAGGGTGCAGTAGATAGAACAAGAAAGGGAAGAAGCATATCTTATGTCAGAGATGCAAGAGGAGCTCAACTATGGAGAGTTATTGAGCGATAATTTGAGTTAATTAGAAAGTGTGAGGCAGATGAGGAGATAGATATAAGAAGAGTAGCTATAAGATCTCAATGTTCAGAGATTCGCCCATCCTGGGAAGAAGGTAAAGCCAAACTAGGAGGATGTTCCAATTAAAATTCAGCTAGACTTACCATTCGACTAGGATTTGGAAGGCGGCAAGTAAGACGGCATTTCATGATTTTTTTTCTTATATCTCCTCAATTAATCAAAAGTTTAGGTGGTATATATTGTGTCATAACTTTATTTAAAAAGATTTAAAATCGTATATCAATGGATTCAGTCGGAGTACATATGTCCCTAGCTAGAACGTCTTACCCCAAGTCTTCAAGGAAGGAGCCAGTGATGAAAAGGGATAACTCGCCAGATTGGTATGTCTGTTTCTATGCAGTCCTCTTTCGTAGGCGCTATTGCAGTCGCTGATCTCGTCAAGACAACTCTTGGTCCAAGAGGTATGGACAAGATCCTGGTACCTATTGCTGCTGGTCCCAAGAATAAGCACATCAATGTCACCAACGACGGTGCTACTATCCTAAGATCCATGCACGTCGATAACCCTGCCGCCAAGATCCTCATCGACATCTCTAAAACTCAGGACGAGGAAGTTGGAGATGGAACTACTACAGTAGCAGTATTAGCTGGCGAGCTATTGAGAGAAGGAGAAAAGCTTATCCACATGAAGTTACATCCCCAAGTCATCATTAACGGATGGAGAATGGCAAGGGATGCTGCCAAAGCAAAGCTGATATCGATTGCCAGAGACAACTCTTCCAACCAGGAAAAATTCAAAGAGGATCTCCTAAATATCGCTAAGACCACTCTCAGCTCAAAATTGTTGACCCAAGACAAACAACACTTTGCTGAGCTTGCTGTTGATGCTGTCCAGAGACTCAAAGGATCAACAAACCTGAACTATATCCAAGTTATCAAGAAACTCGGAGGATCTATCAAAGATTCTTTCTTGTGTGATGGCCTTATTTTGGAGAAGGAAATATCAACAGGATGTAAAAGATCTCTCAAAAATTGCAGAATCCTTGCTTCAAACACTCCTATGGACTATGATAAAGTCAAAATATATGGAACCAGAGTCAGAGTCGAATCTCTTGAAAAAGTTCATGAGGTTTCCGAAGCTGAGAAGATGAAAATGAAAGAAAAGGTTGATAGAATCGTTGCTTACAAACCTAACGTATATATCAACAGACAGCTCATCTATGATTACCCAGAACAGCTCCTTGTCGAAAAAGGAATCATGGTCATTGAGCATGCTGACTTCGAAGGTATCGAGAGAATTTCAGCTGCCTTAGGTGCAGAGATTGTCTCAACTTTCGACAGCCCTGAACGATCAGAAGAAGTTTTGGGAACTTGCGATTCAATTGAAGAAATTTTAATTGGTGAAGACAAGGTCCTGAAATTCTCAGGTTGCAAAAGAAATGAAGCCTGTACTATTGTTTTGAGAGGATCTAGTCAGCACATCCTTGATGAAGCTGAGAGATCTCTTCATGATGCTCTTTGTGTCTTGGTTCAGACTGTCAAGAACAAACAAGTCATCTATGGAGGAGGAAACTCTGAACTCCTTATGGCTCTTGCCTGCGAAAAACTTGCAAAGACTGTCAAGGGAAAAGAAGCTTTGGCAATTGATGCATATGCTAAAGCCTTGAGACAACTTCCCATTACCATTGCTCAAAATGCTGGTTTTGATGCTAATGAGCTCATCCATGACTTGGAAATTGAGCTCAGCACAAAAGAAGATGCTGGAATTAACGTCGATACTGGTTCAGTTGATTCTATGAGCAGACTGGCCATCACAGTACATCATTATTTATGTAGGAATGCTTGAGGTCCAAGGAGCAAGCTCTAATTTCAGCCAGCGAGGCAGCTGAGATGATCATGAGAGTCGACAATATCATCACTTGTGCCCCTAGACCCAGAGAGAAACCTAGATTGCACTGATAGTGTCATTGTTGTACCATCATTTGTTATCGTTAAATAATCACATCATAATGAAAGAAAAAAATTTCAAGTCAAATAACTTTTATTTAATGATTCTTAGTGCTCTTGCTCTTAATAAGGATCTTTGTGGGAAGCTATATGAGAGGTGACGATAGAATGATCAGTGACAGCCTGTTTAGCTCAGTTGGTAGAGCATTTGCCTCGTAAGCAAAAGGCCAAGGGTTCGACTCCCTTAACAGGCTTTTTTTGAGTTAAAAAAGACTCATTCATCAGATCTATCAAAATAAAAAATCAGTTATTAATGAAATCATATTCATACCGTTACCACTGAGGACGCTGAGGATGCTCGACAATATATTGTTACAGACAATTGTTTGGGAAGACAAATTGAGGTTGCAGAGGTTGACGAGATATTGGGTCCTTGTATCCACTACTCATAAAATATGCCAGAATAGATTTTTGCTCAACTGAATTTCCACTGGGTAAAATTAAAGGTTTTTTCATGATTTACTATATAATAAATAGCAATACATAGTTGATAGGGTCAAGAACTTCTTCAGGAGTCCCTGAATCTTCAGGTAGTTGTTCAACAAATATAGATTTTAACTATTCTTCAAGTTATTTTTTGCTATAGTACTGAGAGATAGGTAAATCTTCATTATACTTATCGATCGCTTTCTCCATCAAATATTGAAGCTGTTTGTTGGGCTTTCCTTTGGTCATTTTAGCAAACTGTTTGAATTATTCCTTGACGTTGTTCAAGACAGTCAGATCTGAGATCATGAGAAGTAGCTGGTTTTCTGTGATATAGTCAAGAGTGGTTTTAATGTAGTGGAACAACTATTAGTTCTAGCTGATCGCGTTTTGCTGCCACTAAGTAATAACTTTGATTTTCTTCAACAAGTAGTGAGGACTTCCTCTATTGTGGACTAACCTCGATTCAATATCCTGAATTGCTCCTTTGTAGTCTTTAAGCAGAAGTCGGCATTCCATCAAAGCAAAAAGGGCTTTGTCAGATGTCCTAAAGATTTACTGAATATAAAAATGCATACATATGCTTATTAGCATTTACTAAGGGCTTTTTCGATATCCCCATTAGCTTTGTAGTGTTCAGATATCTATAAGTTTGAATTTATCTAAGCACCTAGTATTTAAAGAATAGTTGGGTCCACATTCATTTACTCGTCAAAATTGAGCTTGATGTGCTTAACGCTTCCGATATTTATTGGAAATTCCTCCAATATTTTGTGATTTGAAGCATAAATTGCCACAGTCTCCATTCCTCCTCCGACCTATATAGCCTACTGAATACTAAATTGGTCATTTTTAGTTCAAATTTTAACACAATTGTCGTGTTGGGTTCTATTTTTCTAATATGAGTTGTTTCGCTGAGACAATATCCAAAAGTTGAGGCTACCTGCATGAATGGCGTTCTACATAGATATGAACGAGATGAGGATGAAGATTATTGATGGTTATTTCGAACCTAAACTGTCCTCCTTCCTGATGGTAGGCAGGAGTGATGCTATTGGGAGTGATTATGTTGGGATCGTCCAAAATATTCATAAAAGAATTTTGTATAACACGATTGATACTGGAATATCAATGCGAAGAAAGTTCAAGAGTACTCTAGATCATATAGAAAAA
>Ga0100381_1003954_pt1 | contig 12651 bp, 15 predicted proteins | sample CryGeymeta201505_FD_80416 | JGI IMG/M metagenome (GOLD analysis project Ga0100381, IMG submission 80416) | Groundwater microbial communities from Crystal Geyser aquifers in Utah, USA - Crystal Geyser metaG 2015-05 | ecosystem: Environmental > Aquatic > Deep subsurface > Groundwater | place: USA...
AAGCACTCAATAAAATTTAGTATATGTACTCCAATCAAAAATACTATGATGATGAGTAAGTCAGACATCTTCACTCCGTTGTCGAAAGCTGCAATGCACTCATTCACAAAAAGATATAAAAAATCGATGCAAAACCCCTCTATAACCGACCCAAGACCAACCACAGCCAATTAAAAAGGAAAACCTCAGCAGCTAATGATAATAAAACTAAATATTATGTTGGAAACTCTAAGAGAACTCTTAAGCAACAAGACTTAAACAATCAATCCCAATACCCTGCTTTTAATAACGGAGAGGACAATTTAAAAAAGAAATATTCAATAGATAAAAGCATGCTTAAGAAACGAGGAGGAAACTGCTCCTCAGGCAGGAATAGACAAAAATAATAAAAAATGAATTTGAGTGAAAAGTTGTTCGATATTGTGAATGCTTGTGAAAAAGAGAAGGAGCAGTTGAGAGGGGTCAAGACAGGCATGAAAATATTTGAGTATTACTGTGGAAGAGTATCGTCGGGAATGCAGTCTCGGGAAATCAAAATAGGGAAATATTTAAAATGGGAAGAGCTATGATTGTATGAAAGAAATAACAGTTATGACTGTTATATTTATTTGTGAGTAATCAATATCAGACCAGTAATAGGTCATTTTTAATTATAACAAGACCTCACTGTATAATAATTCAAACGAAACCTAATGAAGAATAAAAAATAGGATGAGGAGGAGATTGATAAGGTTCTCAAAAGCAAGTATGGGCAAAAAGATAGACTGAGGACAACTGCAGCTATTCATAAGCAACCATCTAAAATCAGACTGACAGATTTATGCCCTGAATAAAAGCTAAAAGTAGGCGAACTCATCAAAATTAACGAGAGCCGCCGTTTGCAAATTTAATAACTAAGCGAGTAGGCCTCTCAGCTCAGAGCAAGGTTAGTCGATGCTCAGACTGAGCTCAATCATTTAGAGTAATTATTGACTGCAAGCAGCCTCCAAAATCAGCAAAAATAAGCCTAAATCAAAAGACTCATCCAACTCAATGCTGAGAAAGATAAAGATATTCTTCAGCTCACTACCGAAAACAAGAAGTATTGTGAAGAAAAAGACAGTAAATCTAGGATTTCATTTGAAAACAAATGCTTGCAAACATAATAAATCATGCTCGTGAATGAAGGGACTCAGACAAAGAAACATAAAACGAAATAAAGGCTCATTCAAACTGAGGAACTTCGATAATCTCCCAAAATAGTAGATAAGTATAATAGAAAAAAAACCCACAGCATATCATTAGAGGGATCGTAAGGAAGTAGCCGTAAACCTTACCCCATAAATTATTCCCAAAAATAGTCACTCAACTCACACCATAACAGTAGCGAAGACAAAGCTTATTATAAAGAAGCAGATAAATTAGAAGAAGATGTAAACGAGTGCTTTGAAGAATTAACTGAAAAATGGCTGGAGCTCAAAGAAAAAAATTTAAATAAGCTCAAGCTTCAGTATTAAGAATCAAGGCAGAAATTTTACCAAGAGCCTGAATTTGGAATGTATGCCCCCGCACATTTGATTACAGAAGAGCATCAATAGGGCTAAGCTGAAGAAGACCCAGAAGGGATAGATGATTTGTAGCTGAACAAACTTCTGAAGTCTAAAAATTTCAGTGCTTCTCGTCTCTTAACTTCAAAGGCCATGGGAGAAAGTCAAAATTCTAGAAAGAAATCATACTACATGGAAAATATAAACACTGAACAGACAAAAGTGGATGAGCCTAAATAGTCAAGTAGTCGGAAAGCATATCATTTGAAGCTTAGGGAAAAGGATCAGCAAAACAAGGTACTTTATGAAGAAGATTTGATGGATCTAGTAGATTCGCTATAGTGAAAGAGCTGATTGAACTAAAAGTGAGCTGATAATATATGTAGATGTTGATCAATATCACGATCACTTGGGGTTTTTGAGAATATATATGACAGAATCCCCTCTCAGAAACATTTTGGGAATGAAGCGACTTTTTGTTACTGCAGCTCCTTTCTTTCCTTTGCGAGGCATTTCGGTCCAAACCTCCTGGACGTTTTCCATTACCATGTTCATATGACGATCAAATGCTTTCACCTTCCCCAGAAGCTTTTTGTTGTTACGCAGAGCTATGAGCACTTCGTTGTTAGCTTTGACTGACTTTGTGAGGAGGGAAAAAGGTCCCACGTTGAAGTTGTCTTCTTGAATCTTTGGTTTTTCCTCCATCTCTTATAGCTATCACTATATTATTACGAGACACCGCTCAAATCCTCATTGTTAGAAATGAAAGAATCAACAATACTTTCAAAAATATCAACAAACCTTGTTGGCTCCATGTTTCTGTTGATAAGCTGCAAGGAGTGCCTCGTTTAAACATTTTTCCGATTTTTTATGGTAATTAGGGAGTACCTCTAAGTTAAGCTTGGGGATCGATATTTTACTCATACAGCTAGACTCCAAGAGGCTCTTCTGACTCTTACCTAACAAATTGCCCTTCTTTAGTTGTTTTTAGACATCACTCTTTCTGGTCTAGAATGACCTATCTTGAATGTTCAAGACTCTTTCTCGAAGAGACTAAATAAAACAATCGATACTTTGTTTTCCTCAAGGACATTTCCGAGTTTGGCTTCCAACTGCCTAATCTTTTCTTTGGCATCTTCAATTTATTGATCTTGTTTTTGACTCATGCTTCGATTTAGGTTTATCTTTGAGTGATGAACTTATTGCTTGTTACGAGAGACTCCTATCTTTGTAAAACTTTAATACTGTCCCCTCATATTTTCATCAGGCTCCTGACCCTCCGTCTTTAGCTGAGGTTTTGGGTGAGGAGATGAACTTTTTTGGTTTTTCTTTGTCTGTCCGAGGACAGCATTGGAAAAATAGTCAACATAAGAGGGATCCTCCATCAACAATTCTAAAAGATTTTTTAGAGCATTTTTGTATGCTTCGGTTTCTGTTCGGCCATAACCAGTGGCTTTCGCAATAGGGAGGACCCAGGTGGCTTCATAGCACTTGTATGATATTTATTTCCGAGTCTTTTCGTAGTGGAGACGATGGGTGGCGATGAAGTCTAGGAAGAGTCTGATAAGTTCGCTGTCTTCGAGACCTTGAATGACGGCTTTTGCTGACATATAACTATTCGTTAGTATAACTATTTGAAATCATTTGCAGCTATGGGAATTCTCTTCTCTGGGCTAGTTACTGCTTTAGCCTGCCTCAAACTCCTTATTACAGCAGTCACAGCAGTTACAAAGCTACGTGCATGGTAGGCCTGCATTGTAGCACTCGCAATATTTCTTTTGGCAGTTTGTCTTCTTGCAGTTGCATCCTCTGCTATTGTGTCTATTGCTGCCCAGGGTTCGATGTTTTATCTTTTGGGGCAAATGTTCATGGTTTCCATGATTATAGCACCCAAAACAGGCACATTCAGGGGTACACTCCTTCCCCGCAGAAAAGCACTCACAGTACATCTTTATGCAATTTGTCTTCTTACAGGTGCACCCAGCCTTTTTTTTGGAGTTTTTTTGAGCTGGATCCTCTTCAGACGGTTGAAGTGTCAGTCCGAGAGAGTCTTAATCATCAAGTGGATCGTGAAGGAGGCGTGTGGAAGGTTGGGGGAGGGTGAGGTATGTCAGGGAGCTGAAGGAAGGAGGAGGAAGGTGGTTGTTGGTTTAGATAAGCCGCATTTGGATGTGAGAAATGGAAGGAACGTCTAGGATTATTGTGTAGTTGTCTTGGGGAAAGTGACACTTGCTCATGCACTTTATTGTTATTTTTATTACTAACGTTGATCTTGTATACTTCACCATAAACTTTCGGAGAGAAGTTGTCTACACTTTATTTAAATTAGGGTGGAGAGCTGACCTTGAATCGACTGGTTTAAGAATATTGGGTGAGTTGATATTATTTATTGATATTTGAGTATGCCTATCAGAGAAGGTAGAGCTAAACTGTGGTTCAAGACCAAGGAAGAGAAGGTAAAAATTGATTAAAGCAGGACGAGTTCGACGATAACATGATCTCCAATATGGAGCTGACCACAGACGATGAGAATGATGATAACTACAGTCTCATGTTTGTCCGCAAGAAAAAAGAGGCCTTCCTGACCCTCAACTCCAGGGCCCAGCAAGAACTCGGACAGGTACACACATAATAATGCAGTGGGAGTCGATCTTCAGTGACCCTACTCAATACATCAACAAGTATCTTGTAGGCAAGCGTGACCATACCATCAATCGTCACTGGAACATTCAAAAGGGTATGATCGCCTGGTCAGTAGGTTATCTCCTCCTCAGAGAAGTACTCATAGTATGATTAAGCTCCCCATTCGCTCATTTTATGCTCGAAGCTGGATCATGTTCTTCGCCTTCGCCATGTTCGCTGAAAGACACGGTGGCTTCAACATCCTTCGCCCTAACTTCAATATCCTGCCAGACGAGTTCACCGATAAGGATATCCGCAACTATCAAGCCTACGTTGACATGAACAACTTCATCATCCCTAGCGCCAACAATAAGATCCCCGAAGGCAAGGTCTGGGAACTCAACCAGCCCGCTTATATGAGAGAATGCCCTGAGGCCAAGATTTCTGAGCTCACCTGGATGGTGGCTCCTCCCAAGCAGAGAACTGTTGCCTGGGACGGAACTTTCAACATGCCATTGGAAGGCCTGGCTCATCCTCTCCACAAAGACGCCAAGTTCATCGACTTCGCCTGGTGGGAATACTGATCAACACGCAAACAATATTGACATATGACCACTATTATATATACTCAGCATTCATTTAATCTTTCTTCCATCATTGGGTCAGAAGATGTGTAATCTTCCTTAGCTTATCCCTTAACAAGAATTTCTCCAGAATTTTTTTCTTCTCCTAGCCAATCACTTCTCTAGGTTTTAGGGTGGTTCCGGGTATAGGGTAGTTGTACATCAGAACATCATCGATACTGTCGTGGTGAGTGTAGAAAAATAGTATGATCAAAGTGGCATATTTCTGGAGAGAGGGAACGAAACCATAACAGGTTTGTTCGATAGTGATGTTGTCATTCTTGTTGTAAGTTCCAGGCTGAGGAGTAGCTAGGGTGCAGTTGGCAATCAAGGATTCATTTGAATTCGAGTACATGTAACTGACATCATCTGCCCCTGCCCACTTAAGGTTCTTTTTGAGCTTGACAGTCGAGGTCCAATGGAAAGGCAGAGGGTCATTGAGGACATCGCAGTCGGTGATTGCACCAAGAGGGCTGTCTCCAATCGAACTACATCTGACAGGGTAGGATAGGGCAACTGTGGTCAGAAGGACCGTACAGAGCAATAATTTGATCATCATGAAATATATCTATTTGAAGAAAGAACTTCAAAATAATTCTTATAATATAATGTAATAGAAAACGACTTAGTTTGAAGTATTAAGCCCTCGTAAGATAAGAAATAAGCAGAATAATAACTAAAACCCCCCACCACCTCGAAATTATGTCAAGGAGCTCCTTACGCTACTGCTACCTCCTTTCCTGGTTACTATCCTCTCCTTTTTGTTCCGAATTGCCTCGATCATCGTTAAGTTTTTTCTGTCTTTTTTTATCAGCAAAAATAGGCCTGGAGATTCTTCTTGCTAGTTCAATAAAAGGAGGTACGAAGAGGACCTCGAAGATCTGGATCTAGCCCAGTAAGATTTAGGCTTTACTAATCAAGTTCTAGTGCAAGAAGGAAGGAAATCTGTCACTTTTTATGTTCCGACATTTGTCGCTTGCAAAATCAAGAGCATTCAGGATGTGTCAGTTCATTCTCTCACTGGAAATATCAGTTGCGCTCTTCTGGTTTACATCAACTACGGAGAAATGCCTGAATAAATTGTAAATAAGTTGAGTTAGAGCATTATACTCCAGCTCAACAGAGGGTAAGCTATGCTTCTCAAGGAGGATGGACTGACAATAACCTTAAAAAAGCATCCAAAGGATAAATTTATAGTATTTACCATCAGAAAGGTTTTCCTTGCATTCATGCTAGAAGATACGCTCTGGTCTCCTTTTGAAGTTCTGGATCTTGTTATTTCTATAACTTTCAACACTGTGACTATACCTCCACACTCTTTGGAACCTCTTTCTGAGCCGACAGGTTATGATCCTAAAAAAGAATACAAAATCAGCTTCAATTGTATGAGAAATAGTGATAAAATACCCATCAGCTTCGCTCTTGATTGTGTCTATGGCGTCTATGATTTGGCGGAGCGTCGACTGGAGTCTTATCATTCAAAATTAAGCTCTTACTCATAGATTATCAAAAATTATGAAGAATGGGAGCAGAAGAAGATTAAGAATAACAAAAAGTAAAAAGATGGGTTCAAGAAGCCGAAATAAAAATTAAGTACTCGAGATCATAACAAAAAAATAGAGAGTACTCGGATAAACATCATGCCTCCTCCTCCAAGCCCTTCGATTCTCAACCTTATGAAAGATATGGCCGAGACAACAGTGAGACGTCTTTCAATGAGAATGACTGCGAGTGACTTCAAAAATCCACCAAAAAAAGTCAAATATTTTCAGTATACTCACCTTGTGATACCTCTCTATAAGTACCCAGGAAATGTGCTTATCACTATTTTTTTGCCTGTTATGCTTCTGGCTTTGCTGAGCCTAGCAATATTCTTTCAGGAGCAAGATTTATCTGGACGAATTGGATCTATCGCTACAATGATATTGGGTTACATTGCTTTGATTCCCTCAATCAAATAACGGCTTCCTCCTTCTGCCAAGCTTACTGTTATATAAACTTTAGTATACATTGAAACTCTATGCTGCATGTTTTGTCTCTACTAAAGCTTCATGATTCTCGACATAAAAGACTACCAGTTTGTATGGTAGGAAAATGCTGTTTTTCTATCTTGTCTTGCCATCCATAGTTGTGTGTTCCTCTTCATCCTGTCTCTTTACTGTGTTCATAAACTGAAGTGGGAACCTTCCTATAATTACGACGAAAAAATTGTTTAGCTCAAGCCTATTGACAACCAGCTTAGCTGGGACAACCCCTATTGTGACAAAGTGTTCTTGAAATACAACGAGGACATCAGAAACGGTCCAAAGGATAAAATAGAATAAAAAATAATAAAGATATATGTGAATCCAACCTATGGGTTTACACAATAGGTAATTCGAGCCTAATAAACTCATCATCAAGAAATTGTTAGTTTCTAACTTTTTGAGGATGCTCCAAAGGAGAAACGTAATGATTGTCTGGAAAAAGAGAAGAAAAAACGGCCAACTGAACTCCAATAGCTGAAGTAAGCAAAGGACACCTGGCTATTAAATTTGCCGATGAGCCCCCGTTCGATGAATGAGTTTGTTCCCCCAACAGAGGAGCAATACTATGGTCGCAAAGAGTGATGATTTAGAGTAGATAAATAAGAACTATACTACGAAATCTACTATATATATCAAAATATCTAATTCTAATGAGTAGGTAAACATTCCATCGGAGGACTTATGAGCCGAATTTGACGGAACTAAAAATGCCGGCTCATTACTACGGCTTCACTAACCGTATTTTAATGCAGCAACTCAACAAAAATAAATAGGTCAGCCTATATGTCCCAGTCTACATCATCATGAAGATAAAAAACTTCCAAGGCATCGATGTCCATAGTCTCATGGGAAATGTAAACTCTGTCATAATCATCAACATTTTGATAGAAAACCTTCCCGAGCCTCTGATTCATTTATTCACTCACGCTATTGAGCTTCAGATTAATCGTTCGGAGCTACTTTTTTTGAAAGAGAGCCGATAATAAAACATTTCAATGTCTCGATCCAAAAAGATGCTCAAATTCACAATTCGAAAGACTTTGGCTGCTACCATAGACTAGGACACATTTTGGTCCCCATTCGAAATCATCCGTCTAGTTGTGTCAATTACTTTCAACTCCATCAGCAAAAGAGATGGAACCGATATTCTATCGGAGTATTTGGAGCACAAAAAGAATGAAAAAATAAATCTTGGCCTTGCTGAAGAGTTATGCTCAATGGTAGGTATGAACTCAGCTACTACCAAAAAAGATATTGACAAACCTGTAGACTTCAATCAGTTCAGGAGATATAGCATCAGTTTCAACTGTATGAGAAATGGACTGAAAATACCCATCAGTTATGCCCTCGGCTGTGTCTATTCTCTTTACGATTTGGCGGAGACAGGTTTAGAAGTTTATCATACAAATCTGGATTCATACACTTAAGTAATTGAAAAATACAAATCTAGAAATGAAAAAAAAGAAAAAAAATCAGAAAACTGTTAATACAAGGTTGAGCCAGCTGATGTCTAGTAATGGAACGGAAGCTTGGAAATTACCTAAAAAGAAAACGAGGATCAACTACAAAAACTGAGCAACGACATATTTTCCTTCATGTATGGAGACAACAAGGCAAAAAAAGAGAAGAAGATGCCTAAGCCCAAATACAGCCAGTATACTCACTTTGTCATCCCTCTGTATAAATATCCAGGAAACTCCCTGATGACAATCTTCATTCCCCTCTTTTTGCTCTCCCTTCTGAGCTTAGCCATCTTCTTCCAGCCCAACGACCTCTCTGACAGACTGGGATCAATTGCTACCATGGTGCTGGGCTACATTGCTCTGATTCCCTCCATCAAAGAACAACTTCCCCCTTCATCACGTATCACTGTTATTGAAATTGTCATCTATATCTCGACTCTATGCTGTCTGTTTTCACTCGTTGAGAGTTTGTTGATCGACTAGTCATCAGGATATCAGTTCCATTGGTTCGAAAACCCTCTTTTTTTGATTTGCCTAGTGATACATGTTTGTATCTTTTTGTTTGTGGGAGGACTGATGGTCATGCACAAACTAATTTGGGAACCTGGATACAACAAAACAGTAGCTGCCAGACTGACTGATCCTGAGAGCAACCCTGAATAATGGATTAACTTCTATTGTGACGAAGAATTTTATAAAGCGAACGATAAAATATACAAAATCAACAGCAAAGAATCTGAAAAGAAAAAGTATAAAGATCAAGCCACAATGATACAAAAGTACCAGGCTATTTACGAAAAGGAAGATTAACAATTTCCATAATAAAAAAAATAATCTTCAGCCTTCAAGAAAAAAACTAAGGTCGTTTCAGAACAACCAGACGAGGAAATTGGAAATCGCTTCCCGACGATCTTTACTCGAACATAGTCTCTCGATATACCTGATGAACCTGCACTCAAGGAAAAGGAAAAGGAAAAGGAAAAGGAAAAAGCTCAAAGCGACAAAGGAGTTGAAGCATTTGTCTCAATTTTTAAGGAAACAGATAAAAAAGAATAAAAGAAGGATAAGCCTCCTAAAAAATAGTTCGCATACGAGAAAAGATTGAAGTGGCTGGACGACCTTATTTCTGCTGGAAAGCATGTATAGTTAAAGGAAACTCCGAAGCCGTCTAAACTAGATAAGGAAGATAGCCCCTATGCAAAACCAGCCGATGGTTAGCATAAAGAGAAGAAAGCATGATCACATGTGATTATAAATTATATTATCGGTCATATCGATTGCAATCAGGTCAGTTGATCTGATGAATGAAGGAATCCAAGTTGATGAAGTCATTAACAATGACATCCTCTACTTCCTTCCAATCCACCTCTGTTCTCATCTCGTTCAAATGCGCCATGTATTGCATCAGCATCATCGCATTCAACTTCAGTTATTCCTCATCTCTGATGAAGGACTCCTTTATCACAATGAGTCTCTTTTTGGGCTTATATTCCAATTTTTCATGCTCAGGTTTGGGAAGATAGCTGATGGCAGTGTTGGGAAGATAATTCAAAAGAGCAGGTTTGAATATAAAGGGAATCGTGGAAGTGTTGTTCGCTTTTATTTCAATGATAGAGGAGACTAAATTATTTCAAGTTATTTACGCTAAGGACGTTTGCTAAGAATTTATTTCATTTAAGGCGAAGCTTCAGGGACTGTGATTGAAGTTCCAAAGTAATCTGCAATAAAAATCCACTGGTGATTGGCAAATTCGTTTAGATTGTTTAGCGAAATCATCTCAATTAGCTTGAGAGCAGCCAACAAATAGTTAGGATTTTTAGATATTTCGTTTTGGATATGAACTCTGACTAGCTTCCTTGAAAAAGTTTGCATGAGGAGAGTCAGCAACATAGGCCATGTATCGATGAAGAGCTGGTTCAGCGTTATCTCTGAAAGCCTAAGAATAAGGATCCTGACAGCAAATAGAATCAGAATCAGCAAGGCAGCATGAACATTCTCAGGTTTTTTGATTACGTCGACCATCTTGGCTAGTAGCACATTCAGTCTGCTGGCATACCTGTCCTTGCAACCTGCATAGAGGATGAAGCAAATCCTTTCAAAACTTTTGATTCTGCGTTTATTCTCTGCTGATTCGCTGCTAAAGTAGCTAGAGTGAAGTGTCACTTTTTGAAGATAAGTCAAATATGTTTCGCTATGCTTGTCAAGAGACACGACCCAATCGATGATGTTGGCCCAGTATCTGAGGGTGTTGGCATTGCAAATAAAAAAGTCATCTTAATTAAAGATATCGAGGACTTTTTGCTTTAGCTATCTGATAAAAAGAATCCTAGCCCTATCAAGCAAGTCATGTAATACTTCTGATGCACATTCCGCAAATATTTGATTTCCTGAACTTTTATCCTTGATAACGCCAAGAACTATCTCCATCCAGTCACAAGTTCTCCGGACAATCCAATGAGCCTTCTCTGGAAGATATGTGTTCTGAATCAACTATAGCCCTAGTCTTTTGAGAACCTTAAATGCATAAACTCTATAGCGGGATTCAATTTAGAGTTGTTACCCAGGACGATGCTCTTTCAAGGCCAGATGATCGGAATGATTTTTGTTTGATGCTGATTTTTTATAAATGTCGTAAATAGTAGGAGGAAGCGGAAGCACAATATGGTATTGTTATTGAGTCTTTTACTCTTAGTAGTTGACCTTTGGAAGGGGCTCGTTGAAGAAGAAAACTTGTTGACGGGCGGCTATGTTGGCAACATTCTTTAATCGAGCATTTATCAATGCATGAAGATCAGATTTGAACTTTTAGTTTTTCAGAAGCTCTTTTGGGGAGTATTTTTTAGCACACAAATTTAGTATTTACAAAGTCCATATTGAAGCAAGAGGGGTCTCTGATTGCTCAAATGGCTGCAGAGCTTTCATAATCAAGGACCAAATTTCCAAAAGGGGCTAATAGGTAAGCTCCTTTTCATTGAGATATACATAGTTAAAATATACGTAAAGGAAGTAGAGCAGCTTGGCTTCTGATTTATCAATCTCGAAATCCAAAAGAGTTCCTTTTTTTCCTTTTCCTTTACTTTCATAGTAATGACACAATTATTCCATAGCAGTTGACTACAAAAAAGCGTGAATGACCACATTTGAAGGGAAATTGTTGACGATGATTGTTTCCATAATTTTCATCAGGAGTTCTGTCTTTTGTGGCTCAATAGAAGGAGAGCCTCGATCAGGAGATATATCAGAGCATTCTCGAATCCACAGCTTGAGATATATGTCAATTATCTATTTAGGGAAACGACAAAATAGTGGTTGCATGATGGAGTATATTTTACCCCAGATCGATTATCGCTATGATTCCACGTAATTTATCAGGTCTTTGACAACTTTATTGTACCTGCTGAATCTCTCAAAGCTGAATGAATGCATTCCATTAGAGCTGAACTACTCAGACCCAATGCGGACAAATTATTATGAAAGAGGCCAAGCCCTCAGGATTGTTTCATAAACTGGCTCAAGATCTTTCAGAAGAGCTTGACATGTTTCGAAATTGTGAAGGAAGTTTTTCCTTTCAAGTAGCTTAGGTCTTTTGTTATTAGAAGCAAGTCCAAGGGTCAATATTTTCTTGAATGTATCGAATATCGTATAGGGGTTACTGAACTCAAAATTAAGTTGCTTTGGATCCACCTTGTCCAGGTCATAGAAATAATTCAAGATCGACTCGACTCCTTGCAAAACTGAAAGCATTTCGTTTACTTTTCCAGCTTGCTGTAAGTTATCTCTGAACTTTGTAAGCTTTTCCTATCCTCTCAAACGCCCTTCCAGCTCAACGACTCTTTTCATTGTTGCAGGAGCGTCAGGTTCCTCAATTACTACTGACTCCTCTAAAAATTTACTTGCATTGGTGCCTCCGATGGTCTTGATGATCTTGTAATAAGAGTAAAGAATATGACGAACACAAAGAGTGCAATCTGATGGATCAAGGAAGTCAGCGATAAGAGGTGTGGTGAGGGTGATAAAGGCAATAAATTGTGAGCGTACGTAGGCAAAAGGAGTGCTTAAACCGTCTAAGAGAGCTCTAAGAAGAACTTGATTAGTAAAGACAGTTTTAAAGAAATCTCTGACCTTCTGAAGGGGGGCTTTCTTCCGGAATGAAGAGTTGAGAAAGATATTCCTCAAAAGATTTAGAAGCTGAATTTGCATGATGTATTATCGATTGAGGACCACTTGTCCGAGTACTCTAAACAGGTAACTGAGAAGGTAGTCAAGCATTTTCTCACAAAGCTCCCAGTTGTCGATATAGTCAAGTAAAGTTTCAATTAGTTCAACAGCAGAAGCATTTACTCCTGCATTACCGATATAGAAATCGACCCCCATACTCTCAACAGCATGA
>Ga0100381_1003958_pt1 | contig 12645 bp, 15 predicted proteins | sample CryGeymeta201505_FD_80416 | JGI IMG/M metagenome (GOLD analysis project Ga0100381, IMG submission 80416) | Groundwater microbial communities from Crystal Geyser aquifers in Utah, USA - Crystal Geyser metaG 2015-05 | ecosystem: Environmental > Aquatic > Deep subsurface > Groundwater | place: USA...
AACAAGAGCTTATTCACATCATAATGAGCTTAGTTCATAGAGATGTTATATGGTCATGCTGGGCTTCGACCCAGCATCTCAGCCTAAGAACCAATCTATTCAAAGAAAAAGTGATTGTTGCGTCAAATGATATTGGACAGAGATCCCGTGTCAGGGCACGGGATGACCGTTTCTTTGCGAAAACCACTGCCTTTTTTTAGAAACGAAGTCCGAAAGTTGAGTGAGTATAAATGATGAAAATATTAATCCCATACTGTTATAAGTTCGTTTGTTTTATAACAAATCCGACAATTTGGTTTTACTAATTGGGAAATGTTAGAACAAAATTCAACCTAGTCAATTCTAGTTATATAATCAATTAAACGATTCTTGATTGAGTTGCATTTCTGATTTTATCTTTTTTAAAAACTACAAGATTTGACTTATAGGTTTACGCTCTTTTTATGGATGTGCTATCGCCCCTTATTTTACTTAAATAAACTTTTAGTGTTCTACGAATTATTTCTTTTCAATTTCATACCAAAAACATTTTTCAAATGAAGGAAAGTCTTTCAATTTTGGATGATTAAATGCTCCTTTTTTAAGCATTCCGATTTTCTGCATCACCATTTCCGATTTCAGATTATTCTCCGTAAAAATGGATACAATTCGTGTCAGTAGCAATTCCTTGAAGGCAAATTCTATGCATCTCTTTGCTCCTTCGGTTGCCAAACCTTTTCCCCAAACTGATTTTTTCAAACGCCAACCAATATCAGTTGCTGGCGTAAATTCTGATTCAAAATCTAGAACACTAAACCCTATAAACTCACCTGTTTCCAAAAGTTCTGTAGCAAAATAAGTGTATCCAAACTTTTCAAAATGAGCTTGTTGTCGTTCAATAAATACTTTGGTTTCTTCTTTTGATAAAGTTTTAGAAAAGTGTTCCATTACTTCAGAATCGGCATTTGTAGCTGACATTTCTTCCAGATCGCTGATTTCCCAATTCCGAAAACCAAGTCTTTTTGAGGTAAATAGATAGTTATTGTTCATTTTTGATTGTGGGGCAACAATAAATTGTGAATTTATCATAAGCTAATTAACCCATTTTTCATTTCCAAAACTTGGCTTACAAATAGACTTCTCGATTTTTACAAAAAATCAATATGTAAAGCTTTTGGACTTTTCTTTACATAACAAACTTACTATGTATAGAAATTTGGATTTTCTTTACATAGACTATGCTAAAATTCTTAATTCAATAGAATCTTTTATCTTTATGCTTTCCCCAAGCAATCACCTGAACCCCATCCGAATACTGAATTTTATCTGGGTTTCTGTTTATCAATGAATTAAACCTTAGGTAATCAACAACACAAGTTTTGAAATCGATTTCCTGAACAGGCCATTGAACATGATGAATTTCAAATTGATTTATAGTAGTTTCTGTGTCTTGGAAAAGTGCATAACGCTCAGTTAACCACTTATCTAAAGTTGATTTTTCCAGAATTTCTTTTCCAATTGTAAACTCAAGATCTAATGTATCATGGAACTCTGAGTTGTAAGATTGATACCGATTTTCAGTTCGTTCCGTTTTTGAAAACCTGTACGGAAGCTCCGAAATTCCTTTAGCAACTGCGCATGAAAGCTTCTTTCCGCCTTCCATGCTCAAAAAATAAACTCCCGTTTTTCCATTCATTTTAACATAGGTTCTGATATTAATTTCATCAAAATTCGAAATCGGTGGAAACGGAGGTAAGAATCTCGGCCTGATTTTCTCCATTGTAAACGCAACAAGCGAAACCCAAGGTTTCCCATCAAACAAATCAATTTCTATTTCTTTTGGTATGTATTTCTCTAAATCGCTTAATTCAACTTCCCAGTGAAGAAAAATAGCTTTATTCCACTCCTGATAAAATTGCCAATTCTCATTTGGTAAACCCCATGGGCGATGTGCTTGAGTTTGGAGAATTTCTTTAATCGTCATTTTTTCCTTCTAATTTATAAATCAAAAACAATGTAGAAATATAAAATTTGATTACTGATCAGAATTCTGGATAATCGTTTATATTATTATCGGTTCCTAATATTTTTTCCACTTGACAATATTAATATGTTTATTTACAGCTTTTTTTGCATAGACAAAAAACGAGCTCTTCGAGTTAAATTACTCTATGCTTGATTTAAAGAAACGGAGAGGTAAACTCCGAATTCTGCTTAATGGGCAAACCCAAGCAATACTCGAATGTTTTCTCTTTAGTATGTTTATAATTTCAGCGTTTGCCAATTCAAACAGACAGATAATTTTTATTTTTTTTGCGATAGCTATCTCAAAAGTCGTCTTTTTTATTCATTTTTGAAGGGAAAGATTTACTCTATTTCAGCAACATGATCAACGCATAAGTTAAGATGAAGGCGAAAATTGGAGCTATTCCCCAAACCGTAAAGAAACGTTTTACTGTTTTATTGCTAAATGTGTTTTTAAATCCATTTTTACTAATACTCAGGGCTATAAATGCTGCTCCATTTAATTGAACTAAAGAAGTTGGAATGCCCTTCGTAACCGAAGCCAATAAAAGTAAACTAGCAGTAATCACAGCAATGATTGTTGCATAAAATGGAGACACAGCAACAATATCTTTGCCTGTTGTTTTTGTGACTTTATGCCCTAAAAGCGAACTTCCGATTGCAAAACAGGGGGCTACAATCAAGACCGATAAAATTATAATTGGTAAAAAGTTTTGGATGGCGTCTTGACCAATCTCGTTCGCTGTTAGTGATGCAATTGGAGCCGCTGCATTTGCAACATTGTTAGCTCCAATTGAAAACGCCACATACAAAGAGGATAAAATCAACAAAGCTTTTAAACCTTTATGCTGCTTCAAATATTTAAAATCAACGGTAAAAACCTTGTCTTTTAATAATGGAAATACCCATTTTGAAAGAAATAACATGATTAAAAAAGCGATAATCGGCAGAATTACCCAAGCTGGGATAATTTCATAAAAATAGTTTATCGGTATTTAAACCGTCTAAGGCTGTTGCGGCTCCAGCAATAGATAGAACCGTTGCTTGACTTGTCGATTGTGGAACACCTAATAAATTCGCTATTAGAAGTGATAATCCAATAGAAAACAATATGATTGACGCATTAAATGGGGTGAAATAGGATTGATCTAAAAGTCCTTTACCAAGTGTTAAAGAAACTTCCTTGCCTGCAATTAAAGCACCGGCAAGAACCATTATTCCAAACAAACCAGGAATTAACGATTGTTTTATCACATTTGCGCCATAAGCAGCCGAAAATGATGGCGCAGTTCCACTTCCTCCCATATTAATTGCTAAAAACATGGCGAGTAAAAAAGGAATAGTTAAGACATTGAATAACTCTGACATAATTTTATGTGTTTGATTATTTAAGATTTAGTGTGTGATGAATAGTAAAGCGAACTATATGACGATTGTAGAAATCTACCCCAGAACGTCTTTGCTGAAACCAGTTGAAATAGCCTAATTCAAAACCAAAATTTTGCAATTGCATGTACTGAATACTCGCTCCATATCTGTTTTGGTCAAACACATTTTGAATGATTTTCTCGCCAATGTTTAAATGAATTTCGTCGAAGACTTTAATAGTAATGTTTGAAATTGGCGAATATCTAAGTTCGATTTTATAACGTAATCTGGTATTCCCGAACTCAAAAGAACCGTTTGTTTTTTCAAAAAATCGAAACTCGCCCCAATAACGATGATGTAAAATCACCTTTTCTGTTAGATTTTGTTTGTAAGCTAGTTCAAGTTGCGGGCGCAGTTCTAACTGATTAGTATAGTCACTTATTTCAGGATCGTGTGGGAGTGATTGTAAGAAATACGTGAACCCCAATCCAGAATTCCATCCTTTTCCAAGTTTACGCTCTACAAAAGTTCGAGAAACAAATTGATGCTGTCTCCAAGGAAACCAATACGTTCTTTCTTCAATTTCTTGTCTTATTTGATATAAATCGTTGATTTTCAGCTTTAAATAATAACGAGACCAAAGTAATTCTTGAGTCGTAGTATTTTTTTGAGCGAATAAACTTGTTGATAAAAAACTAAGCAGTATGAGTAGGAATACTAGTGGTTTATTTTGCCACATTTTTTTTGGGTTGATTTAAATTTGAATCACAAAATACTAAAACCTACTATACCTACCAAGTTAATAGGAGTTAAAATAAAAAAAATTATTTGATCATCTTATTTTCTCTTTTTATGATGTCCGAAAGCGTTGCAGCTTTTAAGCGATTAACAGTTTCATTTCGTATTTCCATTGCTACTTGTCGTATTCCGCAAGTTTCTTCGTCGATACATTCTTCGCAACGTTCGTAATATTCATAAGTAACACATGGAAGTAAGCCAATTGCACCATCGAACAGACGCATTATTTTTGCCATGTGAATTTCTTCAGGAGTTTTATTTAGTGAATAGCCCCCATATTTCCCCTTTTTGCTGTTCAGAATTCGAGCGTTTTTTAATTCTGTCAAAATCGATTCTAAGAATTTGAGCGGAATGTGTTGCTCTTCAGAAATTCTACTTACTGAAATAGGTTGCTCTTCCTTGTTCTTTGCAATGTAAACAAGTGCATTAATGGCGTATTTTGCTTTTTTTGATAACACTAGAATTCTTTTTTTTCAGAAATTGACTATCGTGACCAAAGTTCGATAGAGCTTTAAAATACCTCTATTTAGCGATTTTTTACTAATAAACATTTACTTTTGCTGTTTAATGTTAATGAACAAAACTAAACCAAATTTTAGCATTCTATTTCTGAACTTTTCTGATGGAATATCAACTCAATTTTTGTCTTAATAATCATACCTTCGCTTTTCAATTGGAATAGCTTGAATCAAGTTTATATTCTCCAAAATTTTATTGAGTGTTTTATTCAACTTTTCTAGTTCTGGAGGATTCCCCCAAAACAAATCATCTAACTCATATTCGTCAGCATTTTGGATTTCTTTCGTTAGTTCTTCTGCTTTTTTTAGATATTCAACCTCATTTTCACAAGTACCCGCTAGCACTCCATAATGAATGGTCAAGTCTCGTGTCAGCCTTTCTGCTTCTAAAATAATTCCCTGATATGCTTCTTTTGATAAATTATCCGTATCCATAACTGTTGTTTTTTGATTTAAACCCAAATTGGAATTACATTTCAAAAATACAACTCAATAAAAGGTGCAAACTACTGATTTTATAAAATTTTAATTTAATATTCAGAATTCACTCATCATCATCACTATTCAATTCAAGCTGATCTTTTACCATTTCGATATAAGCCTCTTTTTTAAATTTGAACCATTTATCTCTGTGATTCGATCGATCAATTACATCTTTATAATTCCGAAAAGGATATTTCATTGAAAGACTATTAAATAGCCTTTGCTGAAGATTATTATCCCTAACCAATTCGGCGAATTTCGACATAAGCTTGAATTGATCACCAGAAGCATTTGGGTAAAACGTGATATAGTTTTCAATATCATTGTTGGTTTTATCAATAATTTCCTGCCAAAATTCTAATTCTATATATGGACTATCTAAATCGGGATGAGATTCAATTTCGCCTGTTATTTTATGAAAATAAACAGTATCTCCACATTCCATTAATTCCGCAATTTCTTCTATTTGGTTTTCAGTTATTTTCATTTTTGCTAGATCTTAAGGGTGAAGATATAGTTGTAACTTAAATTTTGTTAGGTAAAAACTGCAATTAAACGATTGATTTTTATCGTTGAGCCAAATTAATTTATTAAAAAAATACTTTTAATGACATTAAAAAGATGTGATTTCTTTGTTTTTTTGAGGTTCAGGGTTGTCTGCTTATTATTTCAAAGAATTGATCATTGAACCTACTCTAAAAAGTGTATTTCAACAAAATAATCGGTTATTGCAAACGATTTGAAATGGTGTAAACCTAAATAATCGACTTTTTGGAGTAGGCTGAGAATTCAATTTGAGTTCCTATAAAATCAATCTAATTCTTCATTTTTAAAATAAGTCCAATTTCCAAATGTTTGCATAGCCTGAATCTAAATTTACCATGTTTGTTTTTGAAATTATACACCTTCTATTAAAATCAGAACTTTTCCACCTAAAAACGATACGCAAAAATAAGATTTATATGAGCTGGCGATCCATAATAGCTATTGAATTTCTCAGATTTCGGGATTTTTAATTCAAAGCGAACATCAACCAATTCCTTTATTGTTAAACCGGTTTCTAGCCCTAATTGAATATTTCCACCTGCACCATTATACCAACCATCTTTGGCTTCAGGATAAATATAATCGCGGTAATACTGCGTGTTTGTTATTTTATTGGCAAAGATTTTTTCGTGCTCACCTGTAAAAACGATGTACCATTTAGGTTTAAAATATCCGATAAGTAGTTTATTGGCGAAAGCGAATTTTTGCGACCCAAAGTTTTTTGTTGAAACATGACCGGTAGAAAAGTTCAAATTGTAGGTAATTCCAAAATTTTTATACTTATACGCATTTATAATTCCGCCAACTTTTGTTTCATAATTATTAAATCCGAAATCTTTTTTTGGGCCGCTTATTTCTCCAAATAAAACAAGTTTTTTTTCTATTGACTGAATTGTAAGCGATTGCATATAGCCTAATGCAAAACCTACTGTCGGTTCAATACCAGAACGTAAATAAATTGAACTACTTTTATTATCAAGATTAAAGGTGTTTTGTGCATTTAGCGATTGAATACATACAAAAACGATGATTAGTGTAATTATTTTTCTCATAAAAAATTGTGTGTTCTTATTACTCTGAAAGAAAAGTTCTTATTTCTTGTACTGTTAAATCAGGATTTTCCCATAACATGTAATGTCCCGTATTTGGAATGGTAACACTTTGATGATTTGGGTAATACGAGATTTGTAAATTCCATCCTGCATCATCCAATGCTCTTGTTTTTCCGCCTTTTATAAACAATGCTCTTCCCGAAAATTGACTTAAATTTGATGTAACATCGTAGTCTTCTGCTTCATAAGTGCCTTTTGCTAAATCAATATTGGCAAACGATCCGTAGCGCCAAAGCGGAACATCTTCAGGATATTCAAGCTCTGGAAATCCGCCACTAAACCCTAAAATTCGGTGATAATCTGCTCTACAATGGTCATCGTACGATAAATGTTCTAAGGAATACAGATATTCATTCAACCATTTTTCGTTCAACATGGCAAAAACTGAGGTTTGAATGAGAACATCCATCACTTCATTTGATAAAGGCGTTGGCTCAAATAAAATCACATCTTGTACTCGTGTTGAATACTTATTTACAAAACTTGTTACAAACAAACCGCCAAATGAATGGCCAGCTAAATAAACTTTTTCATCTTGAATTCCAGTTTCAGCATATTTTTTTTCCAAATAAAAATCAATAATGGCATTCAAATCATCGTGGTATTGCTGTATAGTTAAGCTCCCTTTATCAAAACGTGGTGAAAGTCCGGCGCCTCTTGGTTCAAAAAAGACACAATAATATTCATCTTGAAGTTGATTGAGACCTAAATTGTGAAGTGTTCTTTTGTCGGGATATCGTGATTGTTTTGGTGTGCCTTGCCGATTAATTAAGGCACAAAAATCCGTTCCGGGACCTCCTGGAATAAAAATTATGATTGGATTGTGAATGTCTCCAAACGTTTCAGCGTGTAATTTTGTCCCGTTTATCGTTATCGAGGGTAAAACGGAATCAAGATCAACAGTTTTTGGAACCAAATTGCCAGGTTCGTCCATATCCATGGTGTTGCATGAAAGCACGCTTATTAAGAACAAAACTAAGAATATAGGTTTCATTAAGTACAGATTAAAAGGTTGCAAGAATCAATTTTTTGAGATTTTTGATAGTGCAAACTAGCTGTAGTTAAAACAAGTAGCGTCCAACTTTAGAAGGTTGGACTTCTTTATCGCGAAACTTCCATAAAACCTTGAATTGAAAATTTAACCCTCCAAAGACTATATTCAATAAGCGTTTCCAAGCTTTTAATTAAATGAAAAGTAGTGAATCCCTTGAAGTTTCATTTTGATTAAGTGAATGAGATTTTAACCAATATTTTATTCTGCTTTTTCATTTCAGAAATCAAGAATGAACCAATAGTTAATGATTGATGCGGAATTACAATTAAAAATTTCTGTTATCATTTATTTTAAAAATCAATGTCAAACTAAACCTGTTTTGTAGCTCGTTGGCGTTTCCCCAGTAGTTTTTTTAAACACACTATTGAACGATGATTTTGAATTAAAACCACAATCATAAGCAATTCCCAATAATGAAAGGTGCTGATATTCTGGCGCAACTATTCTTTTTTTCACCTCATTCACCCGATATTCATTTATAAAATTGAAGAAATTTAAACCTAACGTTTCGTTAATAACTTGAGAAACATATTTTTCATGAACGTGTAAGGCTTCAGCAACATCTTTTATTGTTAACTGATTCTGTAAATAAGGTTTTTGATTCTCCATATATTTTCGAAGTTCAACTAAAACCTGCTGAGATTCCTCAACCGACAAATTTGAACCCTGATATTTGGAACTATTTTCTTCCTCAACCTTTTCGATTTGGTTTTGATGTTTTACAGAAAATTCTTGTGATTTTTGGCTCGAATCAGAGTGCCATTTTGCGAAAATATCGGGCTGTTTTAATCCATAAAAAGCAATCACATATACGAATGCAATCACAGCCAAATCAGAAATGCCATCCGTTTTTGCTAAAAATGGATCCGCTCTAAAATAAATAACGATAACCGCCAGAAATTTTAATGTGTAAATTACACTTAAACAAATTGAAATGATTTTAAGCCATCTCAAGTTAATTTTCTCACTAAAAGAAAAATTAAGTTCCAGTTTTTGTTGGTGCTGCTGAATAATTTGGATAACCAAACCTATATAAATTACAGCTTGAACAATTTTTAAAATATTTGAGATTTGCACATCTAAAGGCAAAATCGATTTTTTTATATTTTCCAAAAACTCCAGTTTGAAAGAAGTCGATTCCGAATAAAAATTTATACTAACGTAGATGAAATAGAATAGAAAAGGGATTAAATGTAAGGCATCTGTCAGTTCGAATTCTTTACTTTTAGACACTAATAATTTGGCATAAAAATATAAAATGGGCATATATAAAAAAGGGAAAGCGGTATCAAGTCCAATTAAATAAGGAAATTGATTAATATTTCCTGTTTCATACATATAATTAAGAAATAGAGAGAAGCTAATTAAAACAAGCCAAAAAGAAAGTAAACCGTTTGATAATCTATTCCCTTTTGTACTTAAGAGAATAACACAAAAAAATAGAGCTTGAGCTATTCCTATTATTAATAGAATATTCATTAATTAAGTAATTGAAAAAATTGATACTGATTTGACATTTGTAAAACGGAATGCGGAAATCAATAAAAGTGATTATAAAAAACCATTCCATTCTAAAAAACGCCATTACGCCCAAGTAAAATTGGTGTTACGTAATTTTATTGAAAATAGAGTCAGCGCCCAAAATGACTCACATCACATATTCTTTATCAACTCTTTTGCTTTATCTAAAGTATATGCTCCATAAATTGCTTTGTTATCAAAAATCATGAAATAAGTAAAATCTTTTCTTCCTTATACCTATAAAAAGATTTGGCAATACTTTTCTGTTCATGAATATAATCCAAGTATTCTTCCAAATTCTCAATTACTTTTCGCTGATATGATTTAGTTCCATATAAATTTTTACGCAGTGGCATTAATTCTTTGTGCTCTTCGAGTCTTCGTGGTTATTTCACCTCTCAGAAGCACAGAGTCCAGAGAGTTATTATAAAAACCCATTTATTATTCGTTTTACTCCATCAATTACTCTTACACTATTGAAATTTATAAGCATTCCAAGTTTTAAATCTTTTAGTTTCAAATAAGTTAAAAGTTGTGCTGTATGAATGTCGGCAAGACTATCAACTGCTTTAATTTCAATAATCACTTTTTTTTCTACAAGAATGTCAATTCTATATCCTGCTTCTAATTTCACTTCTTTATAAACCACTGGCAAAGCAACTTGAGTTTGGGTATTCAATCCTAGTTGTTTTAGCTCATAAGCCAAACATATTTCATAGCTGCTTTCTAATAAACCTGGCCCCAATTGCTTGTGTACTTCAATGGCGGCGCCAATTATTTTTTTAGATATTTCGTTTTCAGTCATATTTTTCTTTTTTTTACCACAAAGGCACAATGTTCACAGAGCTTCTTTGTGTTCTTCGTGTCTTCGCGATTAGATTATAATTCTTTTTACCACAAAGGCACAATGTTCACAGAGCTTCTTTGTGTTCTTCGTGTCTTCGCGATTAGATTATAATTCTTTTTACCACAAAGGCACAATGTTCACAGAGCTTCTTTGTGCTCTTCGTGTCTTCGTGGTTAGTTTATTATTTTTATTACCACAGAGGCACAATGTTCACAGAGCTTCTTTGTGTTCTTCGTGTCTTCGTGGTTAGTTTATTATTTTATTACCACAAAATCACAATGTTCACAGAGCTTCTTTGTGCTCTTCGTGTCTTCGTGGTTATTTCTTCAAATTCTTAATCAATCTAACAAAAATATAGATATGACTTAGAAAGGTTGTTAAACCATACGTCACAAACATCAACCAAATAAATCCTAGGTCGTGATCGTAGAGTTTTAATCCGAAGAACTGTGGAAATGCAGTTACAAGATCTGAAAAGCCAATTAGGTTAAATATCCAAACTAATGGAATGGCGAGTTTCCAATTGTTTTTTAATGCAATTGCTGCAATTATGGCAAAAACCGATGTCGTGAAATCCCAAATTCCAACTGTGTTTAAAAATTCACCTGGGAATCCAGCATAAAACTGCTCTTTGGCCATAAATGACAATCCCAAATATCGGAACGTATTTAAAAACACAAAAGGCAAAAGCGCAGCATTAATAGGAAGTTTCGCTACTCTCGGCTGAATCCACCATTTGAATGCGAGTATAATACTGATGGTACCAGCAACTGCTTGTAAATTGATTATTATGAAGTTATCCATTTAGTTATTTTTTAATTGTTGTTTGATTTTGAAAAGCTTTGATTGCAAATACTGCAGATCCAATTGCGACTATAATTCTTATCCAGTGAAAAAACAGCCAAGCTCTCAGATTGCTTGTTGCTTCGACTGCGCTGTATTTCAAGTCCATAAAATCCAAATTCATGGGTAAATGATAAGCAACTGTTTGAATATTGATGAGCATCAAACCCACAAAAGCGTATAGCCAATAACGTCTTTCCATTTTATTTTCTTTAGTGAGAAAAACCAAGCATAAAGTAGCTATGAACGCAGGCATTAATGTGACAGATGTTGGTCCTAATAAAAGTGGAAAATCCACTTTAAACGATTCCATAAAGGCGATTGGTTCTAAACTCAACCAATGAATTCCGTAACTAAGACCTATATTAATCATGTTGCCGGCAAAAGCACTAATTGCGATAATGGCTATATAGGATAATGTCTTTTTCATCATTTATTTGTTTGGAATGGCTTGTTTATTTAATTGATTGAAAATGAATTTTGGCGCTATTCGACTCATAATTTTTAACAACTTTGAAATACCAGGCGTGATTTCATCTTTTCCTTTGGTATAATCTTTCCAGAAAAGGTCTGCTAATTTCTCCACGGGCATGGGTTTGAGATTATCATCTTTTAAATCGGCATCATGAGCTAATTTCGTATCAACAACAGGTGGCAATAATTCTACCACTCTGATATGATGAGGTTTTAGTTGAGGTCTGATGGCTTGTGTCCAAAAATGAACGGCTGCTTTTGTTCCAGAATACACTGGAGCTTGTGCGAACGAAACATAAGCTAATCCCGAAGAGACATTTATAAGCGCGGCTTGCTTACTTTTTTTGAGCTGAGGTAAGAAATAGTGCAATAAACGAATAGGAGCATGATAATTGATTTCAATTTCTTCGAATTGCTTTTTTAGATCATTACTTTCATCGCCTGAATCGATCAAGTTCATAATTCCTGCATTATTCACTAGAACATCAATTCCATCAAATTCCTTCTGAATATCATTTACCAATTTCTTTACATCAACCTCTTTCGTTACATCACTTTGAAAAATGTTTATTGATGGCAGTTCAGCTTTTACTTGTTCAAGTTTGTTGAGATTCCTACCGGTAATTAGTACTGTATTTCCATGATCTAAAAACTTGCGAGCTAAGGCAAGTCCAATTCCTGAACCACCACCAGTTATTAATACAATTTGTTTAGTCTGTTTCATTAATTTTCGTATTTTTACTTTAAATTTGCAAGCAAAATACAAAATTACTTTAAAAATGCAAGTAATAATTCAGCGAAATGGAAAATAATTTTAGATCGGCTTGTCCAATAGCATCTGCCTTAGATTTAATGGGCGACAAATGGACTATGCTTATTATTCGAGATATGCTTTTGGGTGGAAAAAAAACTTTTAAAGATATTTCTAGTTCTCAGGAAGGAATAGCGACTAATATTTTATCATCACGATTTAAATTGTTGGAATCTTTTGGAATAATCACCAAAAGAAAACTTCCTGATAACAAAAAGGAGAATATCTATCTTCTCACAGAAAAAGGAATTGATTTAGCGCCAATG
>Ga0100381_1003963_pt1 | contig 12638 bp, 11 predicted proteins | sample CryGeymeta201505_FD_80416 | JGI IMG/M metagenome (GOLD analysis project Ga0100381, IMG submission 80416) | Groundwater microbial communities from Crystal Geyser aquifers in Utah, USA - Crystal Geyser metaG 2015-05 | ecosystem: Environmental > Aquatic > Deep subsurface > Groundwater | place: USA...
CGTTGTTGGTGGACTTTCTGTAAAAGAGCCGGCTGCTGACTTGGCAGTTTGTGCAGCTATCATCAGTGCCCTCAAAGGAACACTTACTCCAAAAGACGCTTTGTTTGTTGGAGAAGTAGGGTTAGGCGGAGAAGTTCGCTCTGTTTCTCACTTGGAAAGAAGACTCAAAGAAGCTGGTCGATTGGGCCTCAACGAAGCCTTTGTTCCCGAGTCGTATCAAGGCACCTCTCAAAAAACAAAAATACATCGCATTCGTTTAATTAAAGACTTGTCCTGATTATTCCAAGTGAACTGCGTCTAAAAGTCCATGAATGTGATCATTCATTTTTTGAGTCACCTTATTTTCAGCCATTAGTTCTTGTAAAACCTTTTCAACTCGCCTAATTAAATCCAAATCTCCCCAAGAAGCATATTTAAAATCAGGCAATCCCGATTGATTATCGCCAAAAATATTTCCTGCCCCTCGCAATTCCAAATCTTTTTCAGCCAAAACAAAACCATCATTCGTTGAAACAAACGCTTTTAGTCTTTCCATACTATTAGACGATTTACTCGAAGGCACAGCATAACAATAAGACACTTTGTTTGATCGCCCAATACGACCTCTTAGCTGATGAAGCTGCGCCAAACCAAAACGTTCTGCTCCCAAAATGATCATAATCGTTGCGTCTGGAATATCTACCCCAACCTCTATTACCGTCGTTGCCAAAAGAACGCTTATCTTCTTTTGACGAAAATCTTCCAAAGCCTGAGTTTTGTCTTTCGATTTGAGACGACCATGAACGACACCAATGGCAACACCTTTTAGTTTTTTCTTTATTTTTGGCAAAGTTTCTTGAAGCGAAACTCCATCTTCTTCGTCTTCAGCTTTTTCAATAGATGGCGTAACAACATAAACTTGATTGCCAGCATTCACTTCTTCGATTACGTGTTTCCACATTTTTTCTTCGTCAGAAGAAACGAGTCGAGAAGTTATTTCGACACGCCCCGGAGGTTTTTCTGTTACTTGAGACACGTCTAAATCCCCATAAACAGTGAGTGCTAAAGATCGTGGAATCGGTGTGGCTGTGAGCGATAAGAGATGTGGCACTTTTTCGCTTTGAGACAAAAGCTTGTGACGCTGACGAACACCGAATCTGTGCTGTTCATCAATTACAATCACCGCTGGGTCTTTCATGTTCACCGAATCACTTAGCAAAGCATGCGTACCCACCAACAAATCAATCTCTCCCCCATTTAAGGCGTCAAGCAACTCCTGACGTGATACAAGTTCTCCGTTCATAAAAGCCTTAGAACCGGTTAAAGCGGCGACTTTTCCATTGGGCACAAACAACCTCAACGACTCCGCCTGCTGATACGTTAAAAGCTCTGTCGGCGCCAAATACATGGCCTTCCCTCCTTGTTTGATTGTGTGGGCGATAACAACACCGGCCACTGCTGTTTTTCCAGACCCAACATCTCCTTGTACTAACCTGTTCATGGGGTGAGGTTTGGCGACATCTTGCACTGCCTCCCAAATGGCCTGTTTCTGTCCATTCGTTAAAATGAAGGGTAAAAGTCCAACCAATTCTTTCAAAGACTCGACAGATACAGCAAAAGATTTGGCAACACTCAACTCTCGATGACTACGAACCTTTTGAAATAAAAGTTGATGTGCCAAAAGTTCATCAAACTTAAGTCTCTCTCCTGCTTTATAAAAATTTTCTTTAGATGTTGGATTGTGAAGTTCTAAAAGAGTTTTTGGTAAATCAACAAAACCCTCTTTTGCTAAAACATCTGGCGACAACCAATCTTCTAATTGATCGATAATAGACGCAACTTCTTTTAAAATCATGCGCATTTTCCTTTGCGTTAAAGAACCTGCCAATCTATAAACCGGTAACATTCGACCGGTCTCTTTTCTGACTCCCACAGGTTCACAAACAGGATTCCTAATTTGACGACCAAAAGAAGTATCGACACGCCCAGCCACATCTATTCTGGAACCTGTTGGATACAGTTTTTCGATATAAGACTGATTAAACCAAATAAGTTTAATCTTTCCACTTTCATCTTCTAAAATTGCCTCCGTTAATTTCAATTTCCTTCCTTTAATAGGTCTCGTACTCATGGCCCAAATTCTCCCGGTCAAAGTAACAGCATCGCCATGCCGAACATTATTTATGGGTGGATTATAAGAAAAATCATCAAATCTAAAAGGAATATGCCACAAGGCATCAGAAAAAGTCCTAATTCCCAAATTCAACAAATCAGCCTGCCCTTTTGGACCCAAACCTTTAATAACCCCAATTTGGTCAGATAATCTTCGTGCCATATTACTCGACAAATTAGCAGATATGCCCGCAAAGAGCCAATAAAAAACATCACGCCTAGTTGGACGTGATGTAAGTTTTGCGCTTTTCATGGCGCACTTCCCTTGTTTGTTTTACCAGGAATCCTGGTTTTTCTTTTGCTTGCGACGATCGTAGCCCTTATCACCCTTCGGCGAAGAATGATACCCCGACCCCGTCCGATTGACGAGTGGATCCCCTTCTCCACGGCGAGGCTCTTTGGACTTACAACTCTGCCGACTTCGCTTGGCCATTTTGTTGCTCCTTATGTTAGAAGCGTTTCAGTTACCTCTTTTCCGGCCAGAAAAAGAGAAAGCACTCTAGCAGAAAAAGTGTGTTTTGTCAAGGTTTACTGGGACAATTTGTGATGCTTTATTTTTTATCAACGTATAAATACATAACACCATCTTTATTCACTTCACTAGTAGAAGTCATGGGTGCTCCGTCATGTGTTACTGAATAAGTGGCACCGACCTCGGTGTAAATTGCTGGAACCTCGGTACATATATCATTATTATACCTAAGGTTTCCTTCTATCGGTCCAGCCAAAGGAACTATGACAGTTGTAGAAACGGGTATATTGGTTGTTTTTTCTCTAACACACACCAGAATCATACCACTTTCCCTAAAATTTTTACTCAAAATCTGTGTACCAGAAATCATTTCATTTAACCTACTATAATCCAAAGTAAAGCGAACGTTATAACCTGTAGGCACATCAAATTGAAAAAAATCTGTTCCAATTAAAAGTCTATAGGCTCCGCTTGTGGGTAAATCAATGATTGCCTTACCATTTGAATCAGTATCACCAAAAGCAGTTTTTCTAACCCCGTCTTCTATGGGTCCGGTGAGATTTAGATTTTGTACTTTAGGAAATCCGGTCCTGTCTTTGTATGTGATTTCCAACTGCATTTTGCCTGTAGGATTTTTTACATAATCAACCTTCGGGAAAAAAATTCCGTTATTCTCCCTGACGCCCTGCGGATTAGTTTCAACGACAATAACGTCGTTTGGTTTGATATTGTCAATTGAGTCATAGTTATGCCAATCCAATCTCTCTGCACTAAAATATACAGCATCGCCTTTTGTAAAATTTAGTGTTATATCTCCGTTAATATCACTTTCCAAAACAATCCCGTTAGTACATCCGGTGCAGTGGATTAAATGCCCCGGAACAGGCATTCTACTTATTTTATTAATGATTTTTACTTGAGCCTGACCATTAATACCTTCTTGAGCTTGATTCTGAGTTTGTTCATTATCAACGGAAGGATTAGATTTTTCAATATCGGTATTCACCACATCTTCGGCTACGCTTTTCTGTTTTGAAGTAGTTGCCTGAGTAGAAAAATCGTATGAATTAACATCAGGAAAAGAAGGTGTTTTTTTCTGACAACCAATACCCAACAAAAGCAACATTGGAACAATGACCGCCAATGAAAAAAAGTTTATTTTCATAAAGCCACATTGGTGATTTTTCTTAGTTGTTCAATCTCCTTTTTTAAAGCAACCATTTTAAGTTCCCTATCGATCATTAATTTGTTCATTGTTTCTAATTCTTCTATTTTTTTCTGTACTTTTTCCTCACTTTCATTGATAATTTTTTCAGCCTGTCTACTTTCTGTAATATCTGTTGTAAAGCCAATAATTCCAATTATTTCACCTTTATCATTGCGAAATAAAACCTTGTCTGTCTTAAGCCATTTTATACCACTTGGTGTTTCCATTGTTTCAATAATACCGAGCTTAGACTTACCTGATTTTATTACTTCTTTATCATCCTCCCAGTATTTATCCGCTATTTCTTTGGAATATAAATCCCAACAAGTCTTACCTTCCATGTCTTGTTTAGTTTTTTCATTTGCGTCTGCCAACGCTTTATTTACCTTAATAAAACGATTCTCTGTATCTTTATAAAAAATCATGGTTGGTGAAGAATCTAGAATAACTTGTTGTTGTTTTGTTAAATTTTCAACATATTCTGCCTGTTTTTTGCTTTCTGTAATATCAGCAACAACAAAAACAATAACCTCACCATAACCAACATAATCAAACATGGATGCATTTACTTGCCCCCAAAAATGAGATTCATCTTTTTTTACATATTCCACTTCACTGTGCCATTCACCATTTTTTTTGAGAGTATTAACGATTTCTGTTTTTATCTGTTCGTGAGTCTTTTCTGTGGATACATTGATTTGTTCCACATTCAAACCAAACATTTCCCCTTTTTTGTAACCAAACATTTTTTCGCATTTTTCATTATTGTAAATGATATGACATCCTTTTACTTGAACCAGATAAATTCCTTCTGAAATATTTTTTATGATTTCAGAAGACAACTTAAAATTTTCTGTGGAAATATCGTGAGATTTTATTTTTTTATTTGATTTTTTTTGGGTTTCAGCAATCTTTTTAGGCATAGTAGTTTGAGATTTTTCTAATGTACGTTGTCTACATAATACCCCAACCAGCACCACAACCACAAAAACAAAAAACACCCCCCACCTTCAAAAGGGGTGCTTTTTGGACAACTCGACTCAGTTCATGAGTACACAAACCGAATCGAATGGCGGAGAGGGAGGGATTCGAACCCTCGGAGGCTATTAACCTCGACAGTTTTCAAGACTGTTGCCATAAACCACTCGACCACCTCTCCGTACTTTTTGTTTTACACGTATTTTCCAATGTTGGAAAATACTGGCGGAGAGGGGGGGATTCGAACCCCCGCGCCAGGTAAACCCGACCTACAGGTTTAGCAAACCCGCCCCTTCAGCCTCTTGGGTACCTCTCCACATATAAAACATGGCTTCTTAAAGATCTTTTCACCTCGCATATAAGAGGCCTCGGCAGTATAGAAAATTTCTCCAAACAGAGCAAGTCCCGTTGATTTATGTAGCGTTGTTTTTTTGACCGCCTCATGCCATAATAGAGAGAGTATGGAGGATATACAAAGAATTATAAATGAGTTTGATGCCGATATATTGGCCAAAATCGGCGATATCGAACTCGCTTGGAGCGTAGATGAATACCCCAGGCAAACACGTTCAAAGCGCTGGTACATTATAACTGGCGTTCTTGGCATGGCTTGTTTGCTTTATGCTGTTTTTACAGCCAATTTTCTCTTTTCCATTATTATTTTAATGGGTGGAGTAATTATGTTGATTACCGGGCTCAAGGAACCAAGGCAAATACCTGTCATAATCACGAATATCGGTTTGGTGGTAGGAGATATTTACTACGACTACAAGGATCTTAAGGATTTTTCAATTCTCTATCAACCGCCTGATTTTAGCCTTTTGTCCCTTCGTTTTAATGCTTGGTCTCAGCCACTTTTATCAATTCCTATCGAAGACCAAGACCCGTTAGCCATCAGAAATCTGCTTTTACCTTATTGCTTAGAAAATCTAGAAAGAACAGACGAAGACTTGACCGATCTGCTCCGAAGGGTGTATAAATTGTGAGTATTTAGCACTTTTTTGCGCTCGTAGCTCAGTTGGATAGAGCATCAGCTTGCGGAGCTGAGGGTCGTACGTTCGAGTCGTGCCGGGCGCACCATAAACACACGATTTCTGTAAAAAGAGGTCGTGTTTTTATTTGTATTAACCTCTGGCTATTACAAGAAACCGAAGATCGCAAGTCATTGCGCGATAGTCTGCCTATGGCGGAAGGAGTCTGACGACGAAGCAATCTGAGCCTGTATATCCATAAACAAAAAACAGATTGCTTCGTCATATAATTCCTCGCAATGACGTGAAATGTTTTACCTTGGTCATCATTAACCTCTAGCCAAGGTAAAACCCCAAACTTCATTAATACCAGAATCTATGAGCTTTTGAGCGGCTGCAGACAGGGTTGTGCCGGTTGTGTATACATCATCACAAACAAAAATCTTCTTATCACACTCCAAAGGTAAACATGCTCGAAAAATCTTCCCCCAATCTCCTACCCTTCTTTCTGTTTTATCTTTTTGTGCTTGTGGATCCGTGTTGATTTTTCTTTCTAGAAGGCAATCTGATGACACACCAAAAACACCAGCCACACATTCAGATAATTGGGCTGCCTGATCAAAACCGCGTGCTCTTTTTTTGTTTAAATGAAGAGGAACATAAGTAACTTTTTCTGGAAAAAACCATGTTTTATTTATTGTTGATTCGATCCACTTTTTAATGATTGGTGCAGCCTCCGCATCACTTACATACTTCCAGGCCTCTATTAACCTTCTGACTGCCGGATCTCCGTATTCAAAAAGAGAAATAACTCCCGCTAGAGGCGTTTCTTTTTTACATTCTACACAAACAGAAAAACTGCCAATTTTGTGACAAATACAACAAGAGGGTTTTACTCTCACAGGAATTCTGTCTACACATTCTCCACAAACCAAAGAACCTTCTCTTTCACAAAAAACACAAAAACGAGGAAACACGGCATTTAGTGCTGTGTTTCTTGCGTTATGTAAAAAAGATTTTAGAAAATTTACTACTCCCATGCAGCTTCAGACACAAACCAATTTTCACCAATCTTAACCATCTTCAAAACCAATGTTTGATATTTTATACTTGTATTTTGTGGACTTCCTTTTGATTCTTCTCTTTGTGTAGAAACACTGAGTGTTGCTTCTGTATCTCCAGATTCAACAACCGTCACTGCCACAACTCTAGTACTAACACCATAATATTCACTGCTTTTTTCAGCTCGTGCTACTTGTTGCCTGGTGCTTTCAGCAAATTCTGTTGTCATGAGTGGCAACAAATCAATTAAGTTTTCACCACTTGTGTCTGTAGAATAACTACCAAAACGAGCTGTAAATGTTTTGGCTAGTGTTTGTAAGCTAGATGTACCAACTCGCTCGTTGGTCGCAGCCACTTGTGATGGTGGAATAGTTGGTGTGTCGATAACAGTAATTGGCGGAATTTCTCGAGGAGGTTCTTGTGTAACTGTGGTTTTTCTAGACAACAACCACCACAAAAGAACAAGCAAAAAGAGCAGTAAAAAAGCACCGAGAATAATGAATAGTTTTTTTCGAGGAGTCATCATAAAAGCATTTTGCTAATTTTGAAGTGATTCACGAATACGATCAGCTTCTTCTTTTCCGGAATTATCTCCTGTTTGATTTGTTTCTTCAGAAGCCAGCAAGGCTGCCGCGGCTGCATTTGCCTGCGCCTTGGCCTCCTCAAGGTCTGCAACATCACCTTCTAAACCAGCGATCGATTCAATATCTTGGCCTGTTTTTGGGGTCACGTTTTTTTGTTTGGCTTCTTCTTCTTGGGTAGCCTCTCGCTCCGCCTCTTTTCCACGACGCTCTTGCTCTAAGAGCTGTTCTGGGTTAGTTGTTACGATTTGATCTTCTGAATAAGAAGCCACGATTTTAATGGCTGCATGACGAGGACCTGCAAAGAAAATACCTTCTCCAATACCAGACTCAAGCAATAAATACTTTTCTCCATCAGTTAAGTGGAAGGTGTTTTGAATGAGTTGAATCGAAGCTGGTGATTGCTTAAGTAAAAGTTGAAGAGATGAGTTGGTTACAATCGCTTGCCCGTATGGTGACAGCAAAAAGTCGTTAACATCTTGGGTGATTGTTGTAACTCCGAGGTAATACTTACGAGCACGTTTAACAAGGGCAAAAATAAACTTGGCTGAATCCTCGTATTGCATGAGCCACCAAGCTTCATCGATAACCAGAATACGCTTTTTTTGTTCTGAACGAACAACGTTCCAAATGTAGTTGATAATACTGTACACAGCCACTGGACGAAGTTCATCTTCTAAATCACGAACAGAAAAGACAACCAGACGGTTATTCATTTCTACTGTGGTCGACGAATTAAGAAGACCGGAAAATGTTCCTTCTGAATACTTACGGATTCTTTTTACCAAATTGTCACCACCTTCCATTCCTTCTAAAACATCTTGCAAATCTTGCAAAACTGGCGGTTCTATTGATTCCAGGCTGGTGAGTGTGGCTGTAATATCATTTTTGGCATAAGTCTCAATAAGAGCTCGATCCAAAATAGCATCTTCTTCTGGAGTGAAGCCGATTTTACTCGACATGCCAATTGGCTGACCGATCATGATTCGAAGAAGTCCTTTGATTGTAATAACAGCGCTTCTGATTATATCTTCAACACTTGTCCCCTCTCCAATTGCACGAGGCAAATCAAAAGGATTCACTTTAGCATCAGACGCCAAAGACACGTTTACAAACGTTCCACCAACAGCATCTGAAAGGTTTTTGTATTCGCGTTCAGGGTCAATAACAATCACCTCTACTCCCATCATTAGCGAACGCAGGATTTCTAACTTAATAGCATAAGATTTTCCAGCACCAGACGAAGCAAACACAACAGCGTTGGCATTTTGCAAGGAAAATCGATCAAACAGAATCAAAGAATTGTTGTGTCTGTTGATTCCATAAAGAATTCCATTGTCAGAGGTCAAATCAGAACTTACAAAAGGAAAACTGGCCGCAATTGGCGAAGTGTTCATGTTGTAAGTAATCATGAGCTCGTCGTTGCCAAGCGGCATGGTGGAATTGAACCCTTGCTCTGACTGGTAGTAACCGGTTTTGGTATAAATCAAAGTACTTCCAAAAATGCTTTGAATCTCATTGGTATCTCGCTCTAGCTGAAGTTCTGATTCCGAGTAGATCGTTAAATAAAAAGCGAATTGGAAAAAGTGTTCAATTCCTTGAGTGATTGCATCTCGTAATCCTTCAATGTCGCGCAAAGCAGTTTCTTTTACAGGGTCACGAGGAGCTCCTTTTTCGTTGTCAGAATTAATTCCAGCTTCCATTATACCCACCTTCTTTTTGAGTTGTTTGAGGATTATTTCTGCCTCAAGTGGGTAAAAGAACATGGCAATATCAATCGTTTTGTTGAGATTGATAAATGGAGCACTCCAACCCAGAGAAATGTTGCGAGGGTAAGTAATCACGAAAATTGTTCGTACAAACAATCCTGATAATTTCAAAAAACGAGGAGTAACCTCAAAAGATGACGGGGCAATAATGTCGCGCACAGTTACGACACCGCGCCTATATATTAACTCTTCCTCAAGAGCTGTTTTATCTGCCTGTACCATTTGATCTGCTGGTCGCATGGTGCGTGGCGCCTCTGGCTTAGAGGATTTTGTGTTCAGTTGTTTGATGTCAATTGGCATAAGTCTCCTCCCTAAACATGATTCAAAGCGTTGATTGAGGTGATGTTTCGTGTTCTATCGAGTCAATGGCAGCAAGTGGTTCTACATCAAAAGTGTCTGGATTGTAGGCCGTGTAATACAGTTCAATTAGGCTTTGTGTATCGAGCCTAGCCACTTGCAAACTCATGCTCCCCAATTGACCGGACACCAAATCAACTCGACGACTTACCTGCTCAATACGATCAGATAATTGTTTGGCATTCAGTTTAGATGCAGCTGAGGGCGATAACACCTCAGAAAAACGCTGGAAAAAACCCTTCTGTTTGTTTTTAAGTGGATCATAAGTAACAACCACATAAAAACGCTTTTGCATAATTTCTCCAAGCGTTACAAGTTCCTCCACAAACTGACGATAAGATGCGATTTGAGCACGAAGCAAATCATTATCTATCATTCTTTGTTGTTTTTTGAGGGCGTTAATATAGCCATCGATATTCATTTTGCGAGATTGAATAACAATCTGAATAGGAAAATCAATGCTGTTCAAAAAGGTCATGTAGGCCTGAGTAATGGCCTCTTGTTCATCTCGTGATTTAAGTGCGAAATTTATACTGGACACCAAAAGCACAGCCCTAACCGTACCGTCTTTTAAAATAACCATGTCGTCTCTAATTTCTGCGATATCTAAAAATCGTTGTGTGGCTGGTTTTTTTGGTTTAGATGTTGCTTGTTTTTTGGCCATATTATTATTTATCATCAAGCCCTTCCGGCTTATAAGCACCTCCCGTATTCACAATCAAGGAAAGTTCAGCCAACCGAGAAGAAGAGGCCAATCTTTTTTGTGGAGGTGGTGGTAATACTTTTTCCTGTTCTTTACTTAAAAATATTTTCACTTCTGCTACGGTTAGCATTTTATTCCAAACCCTAAGCGTTGGTCGTTTAAAAGTTTGTACGATGTTCAAAACAAAAAAGTGAAACGGCTGTCCGTTAATGCGCATAAAAGCGACCACAGCACAGGCCACAATCCAAGGAATGCCAATCAATAAAAAAGGCACAAACCTAAGTAATTTGAAAAGCAAAAAGAAAATCAACAAACCGGCCAGCAAAATAATAAATTGCCGAGCCGTAATGAAAAATATAATTTTGTCTTCCGCATCAATGAACTGCGGAACAGTAAATTGATTAGGCATGTGATTGGTTCATGTTCAGTGTATCAAAAACGCAAGCTTCCGTTGAGGTGTACAATCGCACGAATTTCTTCCGGCGTTAAAAATTCACCCCCTCGATCAGCAAAAGCCTTCGATACTGCCTCGATAGAAATATCTGTCGTCAAAGCTTCTTGCGTCATTTGCAAATAAAGTTGATTGACCGGCGATTCACGCCAAGCCTTAATACCGACAATCTTTTTGTCGTACCCGGTTTCTGCCAACGAATCAATTTTATCTAAAATACGTTCAATAACTTTTTTGGGATCTTTAGCAATTCGTCGAAATTCTTTAATGCTCATGCGACGCAATTCTTCTGTTGGACCAGTCAAACGAGGTACAAAACGAACATCTGTAACTTGTGGTTTTGGAAGTTTTGATGCCGGAATACTACTCTCAGACATACGAGGAGAAGCCGACAAAATACCGCCACCAACAGAAGACTTTGCTTCTTCTGTTTTTGCAGATTGAGCAGCCAGCAAAGCAATATTTTCACGATTTTCGCGAATGCTACGCAATTCTTCTTTTCGTTCCGCTTTCATTTTCGCCAAAACATGAGCCTGATGATCTGTAAAACCATCTTCAATAGCAAGCATGGCATTGGCCGAGTCTGCCCCACTCAAACCAACCCCACCCTCAGTCACAGGACGTCCAACTCTGGTACGAGTAGTATAAGGATCTTGCACACCGGAAATCCTATCCGCAGCAATCTTTTTCATGTTTTCCAAAGCCACACCCTCCAAATTCAAAAATGCCAATTTCTCAAAAGTATCAGCCATGTGCTTCTCCAAATCAACCACAGGCACCTCCTCAGTATTCGCCAAAATATTAGAAGCCTTTTCTGCGTGATTATTCAATTCCTCTTTATCGTCAGTAGTCAAAAGATCGTGTGGATGATCATCTATCATTGGAAGAACTTCCGGAGCTTCTATTTTTTCCATCTCAACAGGAGCTTCTGGTACTGGTTCTTTGTTTACTTCTGGCGCAGGTTCTGGTTCAAGTATTGGTTCCACTAAAACATCTACAGACTCTTCTGGTTCTAGTTCTACCACAACCTCAGGCACTTCTGCTTTTTCTTCAACCACTTCTGATGGCTCTTCTGTCTCTGTGTTTTCTTGAACACTTTCTGATAACTCTGGTTCTATAATTTCCTCAACAATATCAGGCAATTCCTCTGACTCCACCAATTCCTCCACAACTTCTAATGACTCTGGTTCCACAACCTCTTCAGTCACTTCTATCGATTCCGATGGTCCCGACTGTTTAGCTGTCATGATTTTTTTAGCCTCCGAAACAATTTCCAAAGCCAATTCTGGAGCAACAGTCAAACCACCAACCCTTTGTGCTTTACCCAAAAAAGACAGCAAACCCTCTTCGGTTCTTTCATCGGCCAAAAATCCCTTCAACAAAAATCGCAAACGAGACCTTTCGGCATCGGTCGATAATTTACCATCAAACTTACGAGCAACTTCTTCTGTTTTTTCATCTAAAGTAAGCTCCGGCAAAACCCCACCCCAAGCCACAATCTGTTCCTCCACCCCAGGCAAAAACCCCTTAATCGGCTTCTCCAAAAAGAGACCGGAAAGAAGTTCAACAGCAAGTTTTTGAGAAGATTCCGGAGAGAGATTGGGAAATTCGGCTTGAAGGGCTTGAGGAAGGTTAGAGAGAGGGAGATCTTGTTTTAATAAACGAATAATAACATTAACAAGAAACACATCCGCTTGCGCATCTAAAGAGAAGGCTTCTTTTATTTTAGAGTAGATGTCAAAGGCCTCATCCAAAAAAAGGAAGGTGCCAATATCCTCAGGAATTTCAATAAGTTTCAAGGTCGTAGTCATATGCCTTTAAGGGGTTGGTGGTCCGCCAGGAGGAGGTGTTCCAGCAGCTCCAGGTGTTCCAGCAGCTCCAGGTGTTCCAGCAGCTCCAGGTGTTCCAGCAGCTCCAGGTGTTCCAGCAGCTCCAG
>Ga0100381_1003964_pt1 | contig 12634 bp, 6 predicted proteins | sample CryGeymeta201505_FD_80416 | JGI IMG/M metagenome (GOLD analysis project Ga0100381, IMG submission 80416) | Groundwater microbial communities from Crystal Geyser aquifers in Utah, USA - Crystal Geyser metaG 2015-05 | ecosystem: Environmental > Aquatic > Deep subsurface > Groundwater | place: USA...
GAACAATTGTTGCTTATGAACCAGTTTGGGCAATTGGAACTGGAAAAACTGCCACACCAGAACAGGCTCAAGAAGTTCATGCTTTTATCCGAAATTTACTTAAAGAAATGTATTCTGAAAGTTTAGCTGAAAACACAACTATTCAATATGGTGGAAGTGTTAAACCGGAAAATGCAACTGAATTAATAAGTCAAAAAGATATTGATGGTGCTTTAGTTGGTGGTGCTTGTTTAAAAGCTGATTCTTTTGCAAGTATTATTAAAAACGCATAAATAATTTCAAATACTTCAAGAATTTGAAAATTCTTGAAGTATTTTTATCAATATATTTTTAAAATTTAATATTCTTCCAAATTTCTTCTAAAACATATCGTAACTTCTTATTTTACATTAAATTAGCCCATTTTTACTTTGCTTTTGCATCTTTTTAATAGTATATTGTTTAGTTAAATTTAGAGTTTCTTACAGCTTATTTGTATAATCTTTAATTGTTTTATTAATCAGGAAATTATAATATTTGATATGAAAAACTTCTTATTTGTTTTATTGATACTGCTAAATGTTAATTGTTTTTCTCAAATAAGAATTAAAGAATTTAATTCAGATTCGCGTCCAAACTCACCAAATTATTCCAATACAATTACTCGAAATATTATTAGTTTTAACCAAAATTGGTCATTTAAACCATTAGATTCTGAGAAAGAAGGAATAACTATCTCTGTACCAGCAACTTATAATTCTGTTAATGATGCTATATACCAAAAAACTATAAATTTTTCTGACTTTAATATTAAAAACAACAAATTTATAATACATTTTTTAGGAATTTCTTATTCAGCAGATATTTTATTTAATGATATAGTTATTTATAAAAAGTCCGGTGGTAATTTCCCTTTTTATGTTGAGTTACCAAACAATTTAATTTCATCGGATGATAACAATATTCTCAAAGTTGTTATTAAAGGAGAATTGGATTCTAAAATTACTATTCCTCTTTTTCAAAGATTTCTTTTCCCTAAAAATTTTAATGGAATAACAAGAGATGTTTTTCTTCAAGTAGTTCCAAAAGAAAATATTCAATTAGAAAAATATACTTCAAGTATTGATTACAACTTTAAAAATGCACAATTAAATTTTCAATTAAAAACTGAGTTGGGTTCTTCAGTTAATGCAAATAAATATAAAATTGAAGTTTCTGTTAGCAATAGTAATAAAGTTGTGGCTAATGTAAAGAAAGAGTTATTAAATAATGAATTAAAAAGCAGCTTAATTAGTATCAATATTTCAAATCCAAAAATTTGGTCAATTACTACTCCCAATCAATATTTAGTAGAATTTAAGTTATTAAAAAATGACTCTTTGGTTGATTTGAGTCAAAAACAAATTAACATTTTAAAATTTGAAAATCGTTCTGATGGAATTTTTCTAAATAACAATAAATTTGATATCAAAGGAGTAACTTATATACCTTCCGATAAAAAATTTGGCGAACTAATTTCTTACCTTGAGTTAAAGAAAGATTTGCAAATTATTAAAGAAATAGGAATCAATAGTGTCCGATTTGCAAAATCAACTCCACACCCTTTTGCAATTGAAATATGCTCCGAAATTGGGCTAATTCCATTTATTGAAATCCCAATAAATTCTCCTCCAAAATTGATTTTGATGGATGAAAATTTTTCACTTCGTGTAGAAAGATTTATTACTGATTTTGTTAAATCTTATTCAAATTATTCTAACATTATGGTTGTTGGTCTTGGAAGTGGATATTTGCACGATTCCAATATTGAATTTAACTTAATTGAAAAGCTGAGCAAAAAAGTTCATAAATTAGGAAATATAATCACTTTTGCATCTTTTGATGGAGTACCTCAAAATGAAATTGAGGATTTAGATTTATATGGAATTGAAATTTTTGATAAAATTGAGCCATTTGAAAATGCTATTTCTATTTCAAATATTAAAAAGACAAAAATTTTTATTAGCGAAGCTACTTATCCAAGTTATAATGCTAATACAAATGGATATTTAAATCCATTTTCTTTGGAAGCACAAGCACGATATTTCGAAAATATTATCGACTTTTCTAATTCTAAAAATATTAGTGGATTCTTCTTAAATTCAATGTTTGACTATTATGGTGATTTTAGCTCTCTTTATGCAAAATATTTTGAAGATAATTTGTACAGCATTGGAATATTAGGCAGTGATAAAAATATTAATAGAACAAGTTATAATGTTATAAAAGCAAAAATTAATAACTTGCAACGCGTTACTATTCCATTAGGAAATACAAAAGACGATTCACCATTATTTTTTATTATTACTGGATTAATACTTTCTATTATGATGGGGGTTTTAGTTAATTCAAAGAAACAACTAAGAGAAGATGCAACGCGTGCATTTATTAGACCTTATAACTTTTTTGCTGATATTCGCGACCACAGGATAATTTCTGGTTTTGCAACTATCTTTTTAATGTTAATATTAGCCGGTTCTCATTCACTGCTAATTATCAATATCCTTTATTTCTTTAAAAATAATATTCTATTTGAAAAAATTTTACTCTCGTTTGGAAATTATTCATTTATTTCTACAATAAACTATTTTGCTTGGAACCCTTCTGAAGCGTTTTTTTTCTTTCTTGGTGTAAGTGTTTTATTGTTTCTATTTGTTAGTGTACTTATTTTATTAACATCATTCTTTATCAAAATTAAAATATATTTTAAAAATATTTTTTATACAGTTGTTTGGGCAGTTTTGCCATTAGCATTATTATTGCCAATAAAAATGGTTTTATATAGAATTTTAGCTGCCAATATAATTAACACTTATATTTATATTTTTTTATTAGTTTATTTAATATGGATTAGTAGCAGAATAATAAAGGGAATTTATGTTATTTTTGATATAAACAAGGGTAAAGCATTTTTGTTTACATTTTTAATTGTGTCAATATTATTTGGTGGTTTTCTACTTTATTTTCAGATTAATTATTCAACAATTTATTATTTAATTAGTGTTTTTAATCAAGCTAAATTGATTTAAGGAACAATATTGTATCTATCAAAACTTGAGATATTTGGATTCAAATCGTTTGCAAATAAAACTGTTGTGAATTTCAATAGGGGAATTACTGGAATTGTTGGACCAAATGGTTGTGGAAAAACAAATATTATTGATGCAATTCGTTGGGTTTTAGGTGAGCAAAAAAGTAGCACACTTAGAAGCGACAAAATGGAAAATGTAATTTTCAATGGTACTCGTCAAAAAAAGCCAATGGGAATGTGCGAAGCCTCGCTAACATTAGTAAATGATAAAGGAATTCTTCCAACTGAATACTCCGAAGTTACAATAACAAGACGCATTTTCCGTTCTGGCGAAAGTGAATATTTACTTAATAAAAACATTTGTCGCCTTAAAGATATCACAAATCTTTTTATGGATACTGGAATGGGCACAAACGCTTATTCTGTAATTGAATTAAAAATGATTGAAACAATACTTAGCAGTAAAGCTGATGAGCGAAGACACATGTTTGAAGAAGCTGCTGGAGTAAATAAATATAAATTACGTAGAAGATTAACCTTAAAACGTCTTGAAGATGTAAAGTTAGATTTGGTTCGTGTAAAAGATATTGTTAGTGAAGTGGATAAGGTGGTTACTTCCCTTTCGCGACAAGCAAAAAAAGCTGACAAGCATAACCAAATAACATCTGTGCTTCGTGAAAAAGAAATTGATTTAGCCGAAAGAGAATATTCTCAATTTACTTTACAAATAAATGAGTTAAAGCAATCCAAATCGTCAAATGAATTGCAAAAAGAAAAAATTGATATTGATACGCGAAATATTGAAACAGAACTAGTTGAATTTCGTGATAAAATTTCTGGAATTGAAGACGAATGGAATATCAAAAGACGCGATTTATCAGAAAATACAAACAACCTACACGAAAAACAGCGAAAAATTTCTGTTACACAGGAACGTGATAAAGTTCTACAAAGAAATTTATATAATTATAAAAATGAACTTGCTGAATTAGAAGAACAAAAAACTGAAAATGAAGAACGAATTGTTCAAAACCAAGGAGAGCTTTTAAATTTTGAAAAAACCGTTTCAGAAAAAGAAAATATTCTTGAAGAAAACCAAGAATTACTTGTAAAAAAACGCAATGAGTTAGATAATTATAGAAATATTGTAAAATCAGAAAATGAAAAAGTTAGTTCAATTGAAAAAGAAATTTCACAAATTGAGAATCAATTGAACAATTCAAAATCATCACTTGAGCGGACAAATAAAGAAATATCCAAATTTGAAGAAACAATTCAAAAAACGACTTCAGATATTGCAAAATCTGTAGGTTATTTAGAAGAACTTACTCAGGAAAAAGAAGAGGTTGATAGAAGAATAATTGAATCCGATTCAGAGTATATCCAAAAAGAATTAGAAAAAGAAGAACTGGAAAAAAGTTTGTCAAATCTTTATTCCAAAGAAATGAATGAAAAGAATATAATTTCTGGAATTCAGAATAAAATGGAATTGTTGCAATCACTAATTTCAAACTTGGAGGGAATTTCGAAAGGTTCAAAAATTCTTTTAGAAAACAAAAATTGGTCAAATGGTGAAAGCACAATTGTTGCAGATGCCGGTGATGCAAAAGATGAATTTCGATTAGCATTAAACGCTGCACTTAAAGATGTTTTAAACAATCTGTTTATTGAGCAAATTGATGAACTTAATAAGGCAATAAGTTACCTAAAAAAGAATGAACTTGGAAAAGCTTCGTTTTATCTTCTTGATACTCCAAATAACAACGGTTTGATAAACAAGCTAATTGAATTTGATAGAAAGAGAAGATCTAAAAAGTTGGCATCAGAAAATTTATTTATTAATTGGGCAAACGAGTTAATTATTTCAGAAAAAAAATGGAAACCTTATTTTGATAAATTACTTTCAAATATTGCTGTAACAAAAGATTTATCCTCCGCTCTTGAACTTCGTTCAAAATATAATAAGTTTTCGTTTGTTACTCTTGAAGGCGATATTGTTAAAAGTGAAGGGATTATTGAAGGAGGCTCACTTCCACAATTAGATGAAACCTTATTTGGACGTAAGCAACATCTCGAAAATTTAAAAAATGAATTTCCAAAATATGAAACAAAATTAGAAGAAATTACAAAAGAAATTTCAATTGTTAAAACAAAAATTTCCAAAATCGATTTAAAGGATTTATCCGATAAAGGCAAAACTTTACTTAATGAACAGACAAATATTGAAAAGCAAATTGCACAAATTGAATTCAAAAAAGAACGAGCAAACGACGAAATTGAAATAACTCAAAATAAAATAAATGAGCTGGTTTCTGAAGCTAATAGATTTTCAAAGAATTGTGATGACTTAAAGAACAAAATTGATGCAGTTAAAGTAGATTTTGAAAAAGCAAAAATCCAATTTGAAATAAAAGAAAATGAACAAAAACAGAAAGGAAATAATTACAATTCATTTTTTTCAGAATACAACCAAACTAAAATTGAGTTAGAACGAACTCGTGGAAAATTAACTAACGCAAAAGAAAGTATTAAGCGAGGACAAGAGCAGCGCGAAGTTATTGAAAATTTGTTTTCTAAACGTGAGCTTGATATTGAAAAAACTGAAGAAGAATTATACTCGCTGCAAGCTATTATAGATGAAAATCAAATTGATTATGATGAATTAAATTATGTTCGCGAAAATTTAGTTAAAGAAGAAAACGAAATAAAATTACGATTAAATCAGATTAAAGAAAAATCATCTCAATTAGAATCTGCTTTAAGTAAATTAAGAAATGATAGGCAACAGATTTCCGACAAAATTTATTCCAACGATATTAAAATAAGCGAATTGAATTTACGAGTTGAAAATATTGTTCAACATATAAACGAAGAATATTCTATTTCGCTTGAATATAAAGAATTTAATAATAGTGAATTTAATTTTAAGGAAGTTGCATCGGAAGTTTATTCTTTTAAACAACAATTAAAAAATCTTGGTCCCGTTAACCTATTGGCTTATTCCGAATACGAAGAAGAGCGCGAGCGCCTTGAATTTTTAACTACTCAGCAAAATGATTTAATTGCATCAGAAAAAGATTTAATTAACACAATTGAAGAAATAAACGAAGCAGCAAAAAAATTATTTACTGAAACTTTTGAACAAATTAGATTGAATTTCCAAAGAATTTTCAGATCACTGTTTGACGATGGAGATGAAGCTAATTTATTGCTTGAAGAAGGTGTTGATCCGTTAGAAGCTAAAATTGAAATTACAGCAAAGCCAAAAGGCAAACGCCCTTCATCAATTGAACAGCTCTCTGGAGGTGAAAAAACATTAACAGCAACTGCATTATTGTTTGCAATTTATCTTGTTAAACCTTCTCCATTCTGTATTATGGACGAAGTTGATGCACCGCTTGATGATGCAAATATTGACCGATTTGCTAATCTTTTGAAAGATTTTAGTGAAAACACACAATTTATTATTGTTACTCACAATAAAAGGACAATGAGTGCTTCCGAAACAATGTATGGTGTAACTATGCAGGAAGAAGGAATTTCAAAACTTGCCGGAGTTAGATTTACTGATGAGATTGAAGTATGAGAGAGCCACAAATAAAAATATTTTGCGACTTTGATGGGACAATTACTACCAAAGATGTTGGCGAAAATATGTTTTTGGAATTTGGGAATTCCGATAAGGCATATAATATTTTTAATCGTTGGATACATAAAGAAATTAATTCTGCTCAGGAATGGACTGAACTTTTTGGTTTAGTTAATGATTTGAAAGAAGATAAGTTTAATAAGTTCCTTTCAACAATAGAAATTAGATATGGCTTCATAGAATTTGTTCAATTTTGTGAAACTAATGGAATTGAACTAACAATTCTTAGCGATGGTATGGATTATTATATTAAAAAGATTTTTGATTTTACTGGTTTGCAAAATTTAAGATTTTTTGCAAACAATTTAATTTTCAATAAAAATGGTATAAACGTTTCATTTCCCTACACTGATGAAGAATGTAAGGAATGTGCAAATTGTAAACGCAATCACATAATTGAAAATAGTAGCGATAATGATATTACAATTTATATAGGCGATGGATATTCCGATACTTGTCCAGTTCAATATGTCGATTTTATTTTTGCACACAGAACTTTGCTAAAGTTCTGTGATAAAGAAAAGATTTCCTATTTCCCATTCAAAAATTTCAAAGATATAATTACTCGCATTAGTAATTTAGTGCAAAATAATAAGTTAAAAAAAAGACATCAAGCTGAACTAAAAAGAAAAGCTGTTTATGCACAAGGATAAATTTTTACGTTTCTATGAATAATTTCAACAACAAAATATTGATATTAGCAGGCGAAGCCTCCGGAGATTTACACGCTTCGGCTTTAGTTAGTTCTTTGAATAACTTAAATAGCGAACTACAATTTTCTGGTATTGCTGGTAATAATATGATAAATAGTGGCGTAAATGCACTTTTTAATATTAAAGAAATGTCATTTTTAGGATTTATTGAAGTTATTAAACACCTTCCTTTTATTTTAAAAGTTGAAAAAACTATAATTGAACATGTAAAATTAAATAATATAAAGTTTGCAATTCTTGTTGATTATCCAGGTTTTAATTTAAGAATAGCAAAAAAACTTAAAGCCCTTGGAGTTAAAATTGCATTTTATATTTCACCACAAATATGGGCATGGCATCAAAATAGAATAAAAAAAATAAAAAATCGTATTGACAAAATACTTGTTGTATTCCCTTTTGAAAAACAATTTTACCAAAATAGTGGTGTTCAAGTTGATTATGTAGGGCATCCACTTGTTGAAAGAATTGAAGAGTTTAATTTTAAGACAAAAGAAAAATTATTTTCCGACCTAAAAATTAACAAGGAAATACTTTTAATTTTGCCTGGTAGCAGAAAACACGAAATTGAAAAAAATATTTCGGAGTTAATGAAAACCGCTGATATTGTAAGTAAAAAAAACAATTTACAAACAGTAATTGCTTGCTCTGACAATTTTGATGAAGAATATCTAAAACAATTTATACATGACGTAAATGTTAAAATAGTTAAAGGCAATACATATAATCTATTAAAAAATTCTAAGTTCGGAATTATTAAATCTGGGACATCTACTTTAGAGGCTACAATAATAGGGCTTCCGTTTGTAGTAGTTTATTCCACTAATAAATTAACTTACCAATTAGGTAAAAGATTAGTTAAAATCAAATTTATTGCAATGCCAAATATTATTGCTGGTAAAAGTGTAGTTCGGGAATTTATTCAAAATGATGTTAATGCCAATTTAATTTCAGATTTTATTCAATCTTTGCTTTATGATAATTCAGCAATAAATAGGTTAAAAAGTGAGTTGGAAATTATTAAAAATAAACTTGGAAATAGTGGTGCTTCAAACAATGCTGCTAAAATAATTGAAAAAATGATTAATGAAGATTAAAGTAATTAAACAAAAGGTGTTGCAATTTCTTGGCAATATTTTTCTTCATAGCCTTGTAAATGTTCTTTGTAAATCTGTAAAAATCAAAATGATTAATTCTATTGAAGTAGAAAACTTGCTAAAATTGAAACAGAATTTCGTGTTAGCTTTTTGGCATGGCACAATGCTGATACCTTGGTATGTTCATAGAAATAAAAACTTTTCTGCATTAGTTAGTTTAAGTAAAGACGGGTCTATACTTGCAAACACATTAAATAAATGGGGTTATAAAGTTGAAAGAGGTTCAAGTCATAAAGGTGGTAAAGAAGCATTAAATACTTTGCTTGAAAATAGTAAAATGAATTTTTCGGTTGCTATTACTCCAGATGGACCAACTGGACCACCAAGAAAATTGAAAGCAGGTGCAGTAATTACAGCACAACGTTCCAATATTCCTTTAATATTGTGCGGTGTTGCTTACAAAAAAAAATATGTTTTTAATAGTTGGGATAAATTTGAAGTCCCAAAATTTTTTAGTAAAATAGTTTTGAATTATTCCAAACCAATTTATATTGATTCAAATTTGAATAGAGAAGATACTTCAATAATTATAAATGAATGTGATGTTTTATTAAACCAATTGCAAAAAGATGCCCAAGAAATATCTTAAATATTTGTTAGTTATACTTTCGCCATTAGCGATTTTATATTCGGCAATTATTTCTTTTCGAAATTTTTTATTTAATAATGGGATATTTCGCGAAGAAAGAATTAAAGCAAAAATTATTTCTGTAGGAAACTTAACAGTTGGAGGATCGGGAAAAACTCCAACTGTAACTTACATACTTAAATTGTTGAAAAACAATAATGTTAATGTTGGTGTTTTAAGCCGTGGCTATGGAAGAAATTCAAAAGGATACAAATTGGTTTCCGATGGGAATAATTTATTACTTTCGGTAAGTGAAAGTGGTGATGAAATTGTTCAAGTTGCCGAAGAATGTAAAGTGCCTGCTGCTGTTTCGGAAAAAAGAGTTTTAGGAGCAAAGAAACTTATTGCAGAAACTGATGTTAACTTAATTGTATTAGATGATGCTTATCAACATCGTTGGATTGCAAGAGATTTGAATATTTTGGTTTTTGACCAACGTTTTTTAATGAAAAAAGGTAGTATTGAACAAAAAGTTTTACCCTTAGGAAGAATGAGAGAACCATTTTCTGCAATGAATAGAGCTGATTTAATTTTAATTAATAGAAAATTTAATAAAAAAAGAAAGCTACCAAATATATTTAAGGAATTGATTATTGGTAAAAAAGTATTTTATTGTAATTATAAATCTTCTGGCTTGATTGATGTAAAAAATGAGCAGCTCTACAGCCTTAGTGAATTTGAAGGACAAAAAAGTCTTGTTGTTTGTGGAATTGCTCGTCCTTTTTCATTCTTAAAAATTTTGGAAGATTGTAAAATTGATATTGCAAACAGAATGTTATTTAAAGATCATAAAGAATACAACTTAAAGGAAGTTCAACAAATAAGAAAAATATTTTATGAAACAAATTCTTATTCAGTAATTACAACCGAAAAGGATTTTGTAAAATTAAAAGAATTTACAAAAGAGTTAGATGATATTGACATTTATTATCTAAAAATTGAATTACAAATTGAAGATGATGTAAAATTTAATGAAGAAATTTTAAGTATTATTAATTAAATAAACAATATTCATTTGGAGGAAAAAACAAATGGCTGACAAAAAATATGTTTACTTCTTTGGAGGTAACAAAACTGATGGAAAAGCAGAAATGAGAAACCTGCTTGGTGGTAAAGGCGCAAATCTTGCTGAGATGAGTTTAATAGGAGTTCCAGTTCATGCTGGTTTTACCATTACTACCGAAGTTTGCACAATATACAATCAAGAAGGGAAAGAAAAAGCAATTGAACTAATAAAATCAGAAGTTGAAATTGCAGTAAAAAATCTTGAAGAAATAATGAACGCAAAATTTGGCGATTTTAATAATCCTTTATTGGTTTCTGTTCGTTCTGGTGCAAGAGTTTCAATGCCAGGAATGATGGACACAGTGTTAAATTTGGGCTTAAACGATGTTGCTGTTGAAGGAATTGCTAAAAAATCTGGTAATGCAAGATTTGCTTGGGATTCATATCGCCGTTTTGTTCAAATGTATGGTGATGTTGTTCTTGGAATGAAACCCGAAAGCAAAGAAGATATTGATCCATTTGAAGAAATTCTTGATGAAGTAAAAGAAGCAAAAGGTGTTAATGTTGATAATGATTTAACTACCGAAGACTTAAAAGAATTAGTTTTAAAATTTAAAGCAGCTGTAAAAAAACAAACTGGCAAAGATTTTCCTGATAATCCTTGGGAGCAACTTTGGGGTGCAGTAATGGCGGTATTTGATAGCTGGATGACAGATAGAGCAATTTACTATCGCAAAATGAATAAAATACCTTCAGATTGGGGAACTGCCGTAAACGTTCAAGCCATGGTATTTGGTAATATGGGTTCAAAATCTGGCACTGGTGTTGCTTTTACTCGTGATGCAGGAACAGGTGAAGATATTTTTAATGGCGAATATTTAATTGATGCACAAGGTGAAGATGTTGTTGCTGGTGTAAGAACTCCTCAACAAATTACTCTTGAAGGCTCTAAGCGTTGGTCAAAATTAGCTGGAGTTACTGAAGAGAAAAGAGCAAATCAATTTCCTTCATTAGAAGAAGTTTTACCTGAAGTTTATAATCAACTTAATGAAATTCAACAAAAACTTGAAAATCATTATAAAGATATGCAAGATTTAGAATTCACTATTCAAGATGGTAAATTATGGTTATTACAAACTCGTAACGGAAAACGTACAGGTGCTGCAATGGTGCGCATTGCTATGGAAATGTTATCAAATGGTGAAATTACTGAAAGTGATGCAATAATGAGAGTTGAACCAAATAAACTTGACGAACTTCTTCATCCAGTATTTGATAAAAACGCGATTAAATCTGCTAAAGTTTTAACTAAAGGATTACCTGCCTCTCCTGGTGCTGCTACTGGACAATTAGTGTTTTTTGCTGATGAAGCTGCTAAATTTCCTAATTCAATTTTAGCTCGCACCGAAACATCTCCAGAAGATTTGGAAGGAATGAATATTGCTAATGGTATTCTTACTGCTCGTGGTGGAATGACTTCGCATGCTGCTGTTGTAGCACGTGGAATGGGAAAATGTTGCGTATCTGGTGCTGGTGAAATAAAAATTGATTACAAAGCTAGAACTTTAACTGTTAAAGGTGAATCTTTAAAAGAAGGTGATTGGGTTTCATTAAACGGTTCAACTGGTGAAGTTTATCAAGATAAAATTGCAACTATTGACCCTGAGTTAAGTGGTGATTTTGGTAAACTAATGGAGTTAACTGAAAAATATACAAACATGTATGTTCGCACAAATGCTGATACTCCACAAGATAGCACAGTTGCTCGTAGTTTTGGTGCTAAAGGTATTGGACTTTGCCGAACTGAACACATGTTCTTTGAAGGCGAAAAAATTATTGCTATGCGTGAAATGATATTGGCAGAAGATGAAACCGGACGTAGAGCGGCTTTAGATAGATTGCTTCCAATTCAAAGAAAAGATTTTGAAGGAATTTTTGAAGCTATGCATGACCTACCAGTAACAGTGCGGCTGTTAGACCCGCCTTTACATGAGTTTGTACCTCATGATGAAAAAGGTCAACAAGAAATGGCTGATGTTATGGGAGTTTCTGCAAAGCATATAAAAGAAAAAGTTGAAGATTTATCTGAATTTAACCCAATGTTAGGGCACAGAGGTTGTCGTTTAGGAAACACATATCCTGAAATTACCGAAATGCAAACTCGTGCAATTATTGAAGCTGCCTTAAATCTTAAAACAAAAGGAATTACTGCAATTCCAGAAATTATGATTCCCTTAACAGGAACTTATGAAGAAATGAAAATGCAAGAAACAATTGTTAGAGATACAATTTCAAAAATATTTGCTGAAAGAAATGATACCATTAAACATTTAGTTGGAACAATGATTGAAATTCCTCGTGCAGCTTTAATAGCTAATAAAATTGCTGAAAGTGCTGAATTTTTCTCTTTTGGAACAAACGATTTAACACAAATGA
>Ga0100381_1003986_pt1 | contig 12601 bp, 14 predicted proteins | sample CryGeymeta201505_FD_80416 | JGI IMG/M metagenome (GOLD analysis project Ga0100381, IMG submission 80416) | Groundwater microbial communities from Crystal Geyser aquifers in Utah, USA - Crystal Geyser metaG 2015-05 | ecosystem: Environmental > Aquatic > Deep subsurface > Groundwater | place: USA...
AAGGAGGAGAGCTGCACACTGGTGAACTGCTCAATCTGGTTTGTGTTGATGAGAAATGCGACCATCGAGGACTTATCTGTCCAGTCTGCAAAATGTAGTCCCACGGCTAGTGTCACGTCCTTCCCGTGAAGGTCTTTTTAGGGCAAGTCAGAGATATGGTAGGAAGCAGTAATGACCCAGAAGAACTTAACAACTTAGGAGCCTATCTGAGAACGTTAGACGCAACCAAGAAAGAATTGCTAAGCATTTTGAAGACTCAGATAAGCTTGTTAGCTGACCTGTACAAAGATTTATAGGTCAAAGTGGAAAGTACCTATTTTGCTCTCAGGCACAACGTACTCATTCAGGTACCTATCTTTGCATACAGTCTACCTTATCCACAAAGCTGCCGACCCTTCTGGAGGATCTTCTCAATGGAGCAGATTCCCTCACCCTCCAGAGATAGTTTGACAAATACTGTGAGCTCATCAAATATCGAGATGGGAAGCCAAAGGTGACAGACAAGGCGTCTACTCTGGTCGAACACTATAAGGGACTTCCTCTGAAGATAAGCAGCATCATGAGTGGCAGTATGACCGATTACCGTAATAAACTACAGGAAGTCTGTCAGAAGATAGACACTGAGCAGAACAGTGCATAGATAGTAAAGTAAGTTGAGGAGGCCAAGGCACATACATTCATATTTTCAAGTGAACTCAAAAGGTAACTTTTTGATGACTCAGCCAATATGTGAGCCTGAATGCTGACAAAAACGAGGCTGAGATGATAGAAGATGTTGATCAAGGATACGTTGGGTTGGAGCACACATTTAACAAGGAATACCCAGAGGTCAATTTAGAAATACTGTCGCTGAATTAAGACAATTTGTGTAATATTTATCTGGCAAGAGAAGCTCACATCAAGGATTTGTGTCAAGGTTTAAAAAAATTCTAAGATGAGAAGGAAAAAGCTCTAGCTTATGTAGGCTCCGATGGCACGAGCAGTCTACCTTTCAATTAAGATGAATCATAAGAAGAGCCGATGTTTTTCTTCGGGGCCAGTCAAAAAGTCAAAGTATTTCTTGATTTCCAGACAAACACCCTCGTACTCACCAATTCAGAGCTACCCGATCAACCGTTAAGGCTTCCTATTAAGCAAACCATCAATGAGAACGAGGCCAAGTTATGTCTGATTCTGGCGTATAAGGACAAAGTCAGGATTTTGGCACCAGCTGCTGCGTGAGTTAGGATATAGTGATTATGTATGTTTAAAGGCTGTGTGAGTGCTGTGTTTGACGGGATGAATGAATAAAGCAAGAAACAGTATTGTAGTGGAATGCATTTGGCATATTATCTGTTTTCGAATTACATTCCATGAAGCTCAGAATATAGACCAATCGCCTCTTCAATTCTATCGATGAGTTCAGCTTCATCAAGGAAATTGGGGTGGGCTCCTTTGGTACAGTCAGGTTGGCCCTCCACATCACTACCAACAAGTGCTACGCTGTCAAAGTGGTAAACACATTCTCATTCAGGTGGACATCAGCCAGAACATAAGCTAAAACGAGTTGCTGCTTTTGGAGAGATAAATCAATCTGCACTCTACGGTCGACCACCCGCACATCATCAAGCTGTGGGACTCCATCATCGAAAACAATGTTGTATATATGATCATGGAATTGGCCGAAAATGGGACACTCTTCACATACCAAAACAAGCACAGGACCATCAGTGAGGCCTAAACCTTCAAATTTTTTAGCCAGACCCTCTCAGCCATCAAATACCTCCATTCCCACGACATCATGCACAGAGATATTAAAGTACTCACTTATCCATTTAGCCCGAAAACATTCTGCTCGATAATTCCTGCAACGTCAAGATATGCGATTTGGGCTGGGCTACTGACAACATCCAGATGAAGAGGAAAACTTTTTGTGGAACCTATGAGTACATGGCCCCCGAGATGGTCTTTTAGCAGGACTACAACTACACCATCGATAACTGGGCACTGGGAATTCTTCTGTATTAGCTGCTCCATGGGTATGCACCTTTCCCTGCCAAAAGTCTAGATGAGATGAAAGAGAAAGTAAGGTTAGGGTACTACTAACTTGGCACCAATTTTAGCAAAGATCTCAAAAGCTTGATCGTGGAAATTTTGCAGTTTGAGTCGTAACAGAGACCTCCTCTGCAGAAAGTTTTGGCACACCCTTGGATGGAAAGGATGAGAAGAGAGATTAGAGGAGAAATAGGGAAGATTCAGAATGAGCTCAAGGGTTAGGTGTCTAATAGAGCCAAGGTCGAGAGAGAAAAAGGTTCTCAAGTTGGAAAAAAGCACAAAAGATTCGACTCCCTCATGAACGAGCAGCACATAAAAAACGCTGCTCCAGGCTTTGACTTAACAGGCGCCATAGACAAACTGATGGAAGATGAGAGGAAGAACAACAAGAAGAAAAAATGCAAGACTCAGGGCGAATAAAGCATATAAAAGTTGTTGACAGAGTCGGGGAAGACGTTATGTAGCAAGCCTAAGTGGAAGAAGGACAAGTAGAACAATAGTCAGGTGAAGTTGACGGCTGAGCTGTCAAAGACCACCTTTACATATAAAAAATAGTCCAATAATTTTTCAAGCATCAAAATGAAAAGAATAGCTGACAAACTCAACGAACTGGCCAACCAGTTTCCAGACAAAAAAAAAACACGATTAAAGACTCAGAAAGATTAGCTAGCCTTTCATTGATATCCATGATAATGAACACATCATTTTGCTGTCTCCTCTTCCTTCTTACCGCCTTCAAGCTCCTCTTCCTTCTCCAGATCGTCCAGGTTGCCTTCTTCATCGTCCTCGTCGCCAAAACCTCCCATGCCTGGCATACCTCCGGGCATTCCTCCCATTCCTGGCATACCACCCATGCCTCCCATACCGGGGAAGCCTTGCATTTGAGAAGGATCGAAACCTCCAAGTCCCTTGTTGGGGTCTTCTTCTTCCTCGTCTTCATCGACCCATTTGGACCAGTCAACTTGGATGTATTGATTTTTGACGTTGGCTTTGGTCATCCTTGGCCAGAAGGCAGACTCGGGATTTTTCTTCTGAAGGACGAACATAAGGTGGAAGCCGGTCTTGGTCCATTTGGATTCTTCTGTGTCGACGGTTTCGAAGAGTTCGAGTTCGAAGGCATACTTTTTGTCTCCACTGGTTCCCTGGAACTTGAGGTGGGTGCTGGTGAGTTCAATTTTTTCATCGGTGATGTCCATGAGGGGGACTTCCAGGAAGACACGGTCCTTGCGCTGAGCCCATTTGATCAGAGGATGCAACCTGAGTCGATGGCATATTTACATAGTTGTGTTGAAGCAAGTTATTATTACTAATCCAGAATCCACTAGAACTACTCATAAATATGCCAGGCCATCCATCAAAAGATATTCAAATATAACCTATCCACAATCACACCTCCATCCCCTCCTCAAAAACAACTTCACTTGTCTCAATAGCATTCACCTGACTGCAGTTAGTGCAGCGGACTTGCTTGCCCAAGCCCCTCATGAAAAGCACCTTCTTGAAGCACTACTTGCATATTACCACACCATATACAGACTCACAAGTCTGCTTGGTTCCACATTGCTTGCAGAGGAAGTGGGAATGAGTGGCCGTGATGGACTAAGTGGCGCTGCAGTGAGTGCAGGTGACTTTCCTATGTCGTAAGGAGGGTACATGGTCGGTAGTTTTGCTTTCTTGTGACGAAGCACCAAATCTCTTCTTTTTTACTGAGGAGCTTGATCTACTTCGGGAGTGCTCATGGTGATTTATTTTTTAAGGGTATCCTTCTGACGTTCATTGTCAGTGGATTTAGTTTGCCATTTTGGGCACTATTATGTAATCTTTTAGCTTTCCTCTACTTTATGCCGACCTTTTTCCCCTATTTACTACAGCTCGATCCACTCTTCTCCTGTTTCGTTGTCTAACATACAAAGGTCAATACTTTCCTTTAGTAGGTTCATAGATCTATATTTGATTTATTATACTTCAAGCCAGTAGAACAGCTCAGACAATTGTGTGTGACCGGGACCGTAATTTGATGATTCCTGTCAATTTGGGTGCAAATTGTTATAATGAGCAAAGCATAACTATATAGGGTGTGTCTGAAGGCCAGCACCTTTGAAGATATCCCTACCTTCAGAATAAAAATAGGAAGGAACTAGAAAAAAATTAGCCCGTACTTCATCCCATCAGACAAGCAAAGGTACAACTGTGACTCCATCCTTGATAGGCATAATCAGGAACCCGAACTCATCTTGTCAGTCTTCTACGCCTACAAGTTTATAGGCTCAGGCTCTATAAAGTTCAGCAAACCTGATATGCCCAACGAAAGACTATAAGTTTTTAACAAGGACAAAGAGAGTATCGCATTCATTGACGTGTCCTTGATCAAAATATAAAAAGTAGTGCAAGTGCCTGCTCTCGACATTCAGGTCAAGTCGATGGCGTTCGACGATGTTGGGCCTAAAGATATGAGTGCACCTCCTTTTATTGTCCTCAAGTACGGATAGCTCAATTACCAAACAGAAAAAGAACCAGTCTTCACAACAGATAATGAGTTTGTCTTCAACGAGTCATTCAAGTTTCCAGAATCAGAGATGGAGCGTATAATATGTGAATTTTGGTGCGAAATGAATGGAGCCAACAAATTTATGGGGGTCTGCCTTATCTACGTCAAGGACAAAGACGACATCAACAAAGAAATCAACTGTGATATATCATACATGAGCAAAAAAAGAGGAACGGCCGCCATCCATATTTTTTAGGACAAGAAAAAGGAGGCAAAATTCAAAGATTACAGCAACGCTCCCAAGAGAACCATCAAGACCACAGTCGTTGAGGCTGTCACTCTTAATCCAATCAGGAAAGGGACCTTCATCAAGTTGACAGTCGGGAAGCAGGAATTTTAGACAACTCCTCTTTTTGTGGAGCAGAAGCATCTCAAGTGGAACCAGGCCTTCACGATGCAGGTCAACTCATAGAAATAAGAGTTGGAGGCAAAGATATGTATAAAGGAGGAGGACAAACTGGAGTAGATGGGCCGTGCTTTTCTGTAAATTTCTAAAGTAGCCAACAGGACCTACGAACTGACTATTCTTGACGAGAAATAGAGCGACATAGGAAAAATATATTTGTAATTCTACGATCATGAGCTGATAGTCAAGCAGCGAAAGACCATCCCTAAATCACTAGCCGACAAGATCAATGCTGACCTAGCAGCCATCAAGCATCGTTATCAACCCAAGCAGCCTCTGCATTAGTACCTTTCCACCTTGCATGCAGTTTTAGAGGAGGGTATGGTGATGGTGTCAAAGAGGAAGCCTGATAACCCTCTGAGAGAGTTGGGGGAGTTTTTGCTGGCTTATCGAAAAGAGTGATGACTGCTTTATTAATTTAAACAAATAACTACTAAGAAACTTCAGAATGAGTAAATCGCAAGGTATGCCTCCCTCAAGGTAGAACTCATCGTTTGCAAAAATTTCAAACTGATCAAAAAGTTGGGCACTGGGGCCTTTGGGGAGATTTACCTTGCTGAAAATAGATCGAATCGCAACGAACGTCTGGCTGCCAAACTCGAAGAGGTCACCTCCAAATTTCCACAGCTCTACTACTAGGCCAAAATGTACAAGTACCTCTCTTCCTTCGGGCAGGTTACCGGCATCCCCAAGGTACACCCCTTTCTAATCAGATCCATGCCTTCACAACAGAAGGTCAGTACAACGTTATGCTGATGGATTTGCTGGGTTCCAGCTTGTAGGACCTATTCAACGACAACGGCAAGCGTCTATCAATAAAAACTGTGCTGCAGATAGGCTAACAGATGGTGGAGAGAATCGAAGCAATTCATGAGAAGCATGTCCTTCATCGGGACATAAAGCCTGACAATTTTTTGATGGGAGTTGGCAAGAATGCCCATATTTGTTACATCGTGGACTTCGGACTGTCTAAAAAATACATTCAAGAGAGTACAAATTATTGGATGCAGATAAGCACATTCCATACAAGGAGGGAAAAGAGCTGACGGGAACAGCCAGATATGCCAGTATAAATACCCATATGGGCATTTAGCAATCGAGAAGAGATGATATCGAGTCAATTGGCTATGTGCTGATGTACTTGCTGAGAGGCATTCTACCCTGGCAGAACATGAAGGCCAAAGACACCAAGGCCAAGTACAAAATGATCATGGAGAAAAAAATATCGACACCTGCCGAGTTCCTCTGCAAAGGATTTCCGAACTAATTCGCCACCTTTATCAATTATGCTAAAGGTTTAAAATTTTAGGAAAAGCCTGACTACAAATATCTCAAAAATTTATTGGCTCAGGCTAGGAAGGCCAGCAAGATAGAGATTGATTATGTCTATGACTGGTCCTCAAAGGTGACCACCAACAATATCAATGCTGACTTCAATCAGGAAGAAAAAGTGGAGAAAAAGGTGTAGTCCACCAAGGTCGAGCACGTCAAGAACAAGAAGGAAGAAGCCATGAATCAAGTTCTCAACTCATTCCAGCTCAATGGTGGATCCATCCAGAAATCGGGTAAGGTGAGCCAAAATGGCACCAGGAAGGACATCAAACCAAGCACGAACAGCTTAAACAAGAGTGGCCAAGTGGGTGGCACCCGCAACACCAACAACATTCTCAGTTCTGTCGGTCTATAGACTCTAATTAGCACCAAGGTTGCGATGCCCAAGATATCAGTCATCAAGAAATGATTTTTATTCAATAAAATATGTAAATCATTTCCCCTTACCGATCAAATCTCCAACATACAGCAAGACTCGCTGACAGGCGACATGCATATCTTTGAGGTTTTGGATTTGAAGATAGTCTTGACTGTCTATTTTGGAGAAAATTCCTTGCCAGAGTGTGTTGAGGTGTGACAGGCGATAATCTATGAAACTGCAGAGTTGCTAGTATTGCTTTTAGATTGTCGGCTCAGGATTGACTCCTAGCTTATCTTTGAGCAGCTTCGTGATGATTGTGTCAATTATGTGAGGAGGCACTACCTATGGAGGAGGCTGAAGCATTTCCTATCTCTTGAAGTGCTTTATTCGATGCCTAGCCTAATTTGACGGACTTCTCTCGATTGACTTTTGCTTGTACTCAGCAGCAGCCATTATCAATACTTCGTTGTCAGCCTTGAGCTCTTCGCATCTCCTGGCAAAGGCTTACTTCAACCTGAGAGCTTCCTTGAGCTGTTGCTATCTGTTGCTGTGGCAGCTGTGGATCTTCTGGGTCATCACATTTTACTTTTAGTCATTCTAAGTCAGCTTCTTGAGGAGATATTCGTTCTCGTTTTGGAGAGACAACATTTTTGTTTTCTACTCGTTGCTTTACTTTGTTTTTTATTTCAGTTTTGCTGTCAAGACTGACATTTTTTAATGAAGATCCTTGTTGGCAGTGATCCGTTTTTTTAAACTTTATTCAAGAGAAGCAAAAGCCTACCGACTATCTTCCAGCTACTTGACACTCACACTGTATTTTTCCTCTACCTCAGTCAATTTTCTGAGCAGGGATTATCCTTGGGAATGCCAATCCTTTTTTTATCGCTTCAGCTCCTCAATTTATTTCTCATATCCTTGAACTCGCCTTTTGAGATCTTTGTTTTCCCTCTGCAACAGAGAAATCAGTTCACTGGCCTTATCAATAGCTTCCTGCATCATTTCCCCTTCTCCTTTCTTTCTCGGCATCGTTAATATATAACTTTACAGTAATCTTAATGTCTTTTGAATTCTCCAATCGAATACAAGAACTCACCAATAAACTCACCCACATCAAGCAAAAAAAACCCAAGGATTAAAGGCTCGAAGATGCCAAACAACAGTTGATCGAACTGCAGCATCTGTGCAGTAAGGAACTTGACAGCACTGAAAAAAAACTGAAAAGGATTTAGAACAAGCTCAAAAGAAGGGCGGAGAAAGCATATTCGTAATCGGACTCTGTTGAAGATATATGGGTGGCAAAGGAGGAAAGGGTGAGTGAGGTTATCGGAGGATGGGTCAGTGATTATGAGGTCAAGGTCGAGGAGGCCATGGAGGAGCTGGATCGATAGGAGGTGTTATTCAGGACAAAGCTGGAAGAGGAGGAGGATATGTACGACAAGGAGGCAAAAATGATGGAGCAAAAAATCACCAATCAAATGAAGCTACTTTAGAAAGAGCTCAATAAACTAAACAGTATCAACCATCAGAACCACACAAGCACCGTCAAGTAGCTTAACGCATATAAACAGTCCCTTCTCAGATAGATAAGTTCCTCCTAGGAAGTATTTTATGAGTAATATTAGATCAAAAGCAGAGAGATAGCAAATTTATAGGCAAAATTATAAAAAATAAGACAACTCTCCAACGATAAACTATCTGAGTTGAAAGGACAGATCGACAAGCATGGTCTTAAAACCAAGCAAGTGTTTCAGCTTCTGCTGTAGCTAGAGTGATAGTCTATAATATATAAGAGTATGTACAACGGGATCGGTCTCCAAACAGCCAGAGGGTCAGGCACTTCAGGCTACATTCAATCCAATGTCAGTCTCTATCAAAAGAAAACACATAGCAAAGAGCAGTTTTTGCAGGAGCTCGAAGAAAAAAGAGTATTTCTGACTTCACATAGAAAGCCAACATGGCACCTCCAAAGAAAGCAAACCCTGAAATCGTAGAGCATGAAAGGAAAAGATAAATAATGATTCAGAAGATGAAACTGAAGGCAAAATTGGAAGCAGAGGGTGCTGAACCTGAAGCTATTGAGGAAAAACTCAAAAGGGCAGAATAAATTTTGAAAAACAAATTGGAAAAAGGGGAGATGCAGACAAGTGGCAAAGACACTCACGTACTGACAGAAGCCAAGTAAAGGTAGTATACGAGACTATCAACTGCCTTCGGACTAAAGACAGAAATCAAGCAAGGCTCAGCTTTTGACTTTCATGGGGAGAGATAATAGAGGCTGAAGAAGCAGGCCGAGAAAGCTGAGAAGAGAGGTTACCGATGCGAGCATGAGGGCTGTGGCAAGAAGTACGACACCAAATAGCACCTGGAGCGTCACCTGAAGTACAAACACCCATCAAAAAAAGAGTAATGATTGTTATAGCTATAACTTACAACATATCAACAGCACTTCTTTTTTTCGGGAGCTTTCTGAGCCGTTCCGGACTTGAGCTTAAATTAATTCTTTTTTTGCATGACTTTGGCCACTACCTAGCTTTGGGGAGCATCTCTTTTTTCGATCTTGGGGTGTACTTTTGTTAGTCTCTATGATAATTTTTTGAAAATATCCTCGACTTGATCGCCTGTCTTGGCACTCACAAGGATATGCTCATACCCTTTGGATTTGCAGTATTAATCTACCTGCTAGTTGTTGAAGCGCCCCTCAGTGATATCGCTTTTATTGCCGGCCACAGTGATAACAACATTCTCTTCTCCGTATTTTTAGACCTTAATAACCTGATTGGTACCTCTCCGCTCCAGAACTAGGTGATATCTCTGAAGGATGATTCTGATGTAACATCGTAGACCATAATGATGCCGTGTGCTCCCTTATAGTAAGCACTGGTTATAGTCCTGAACCGTTCTTGTCCAGCAGTGTCCCAGATCTGCAGTTTGACTTAGTTTCCGTTGATGTTAAGGGATCTGATTGTGGATGGAGGTACTTGAATCGGAAGTCGACGCCGATGGTGGCAAGGTAGCTTTACTGGAACTGATCGTCTGCGAATCTACGGAGGAAGGAACTTTTGCCGACTGAACTGTTACCCACGATAACTATTTTGAACAGGTAGTCGTATTACCTTATCATGATTAGAATTATAATTCCGAGCACTCAAAATATCAAAAACTATCATTATTCATATCTCAGTCGCAAAGCAGGAAGACTTCTGCTGAGCAGTCGAGGGTTCGGTCATCTTCCTCTTCTTCTCCTCCGTTGAATTGTACCTTAGAGCATTGAGCCTCACTTGAGCCTTACCGATGAAGTCCTCTCTTCCAAAATGCTTTTTGATCTTCAGGTTGTTTCTCTTATTCATTAGCGTATCGAAACTGCTCTTTTTGTTTACAAATTTATACGAGTTTTAGCTGCTGACGGATTTGGCGTCTCTTGAAGGTTTCCTAAGAGAACTGTTTTGGGTGTTAAATCTTGACTGCTGAAGAGACACCCTTCTGGAGGTCATCTATTGATCAGTTCTGCTCTTTATCTTTTCGAGGAGATTTAGAGAGTGGACGCTTTTTAACTCGGTTTTGTTGGTGCTCGGGTCCACCTTGTACTTCCTGATCCTGTTCATGATTTATTTGCTACGAGCGAGGTGGTCTTTCATTGCTCGGTGGTTGAAGCTAGAAGAGCTGCATATAGTTAAACATACCAGGATTCTATTTTTCTGACCATTCTTTGGTTCTCAGCATCAGCTTCCTGCATTCTTCTCTTGGTCCATGGGCTCATTCTGGGTCCTCTAAAGCTTTGTTCTTCCTTTATAGTACTCATCCGGTTGCTGGAGTGTTGGTGAGCCAATTTATCCTGAGAGTGCTGCTGATTGTCTTGGCGATTGATGGTGACCTTGAGACTATGTCTGATATAATCGATCTTTTTTCGATGCACTTAGTAGGCTTTCTTTTGGAGAAAGCAAGTATTGAGGTGAGGGAGCATTCGGGTATTTTTATTCATGTTTTTTTGTTCCGGTTATAATTTTACTTTAACGAAGGGATGCCCATAATAATCCTTGTTGTGACATATACAGAATGAGCAGTTGCTACTCTGTCATTTGGTATTTTTAGGATAAACTAGTTAATTGTGAGATGCAATAGCTACGTGGGTATAATAATAATTTTCATGAACGGAACCATCAACGCTGCTGTAGGCTCAGATATACAGCAAGCTGGCACCAACGAACTTTCGGTATCTACTGAAGGCTCCAACTATTACATCTACATCATAGCAGCTATGGTGTTGCTTGTCACTCTCTTGATCATCTTCAAGAGAAAACCTAAAAGCAACAAAAGATAAATCGGTATTGTTGGTGAGCGAGGAGCAGGTAAGACTCAGCTCTTCATCGGCCTATCAGGTGGAAAAGCTTTCGAGAGTGTTCCTTCGATCGCCAACAACACATGCCAATTCACTGTTGGTCGCAAGTAATTTAAACTGTGTGATTTTATAGGCGACAACCTCTCAAAAGACGAGGTCATAGGAGAGATCGCCAGGTTCAACACTTTAGTTCATGTGGTTGACGGTGCTGACAGCAAAAAGCTGGGAGATGCTGCTCTATTTATTTACAGAGTTCTGGTCAATAAGCATTTTCAGAAGGATCCATGCAACTACGTTGTCTTTTTGAACAAAAATGACCTGAAAACTTTCCATGGCCAGGAGAAGCTTGTTAAAAGAATAGAGGATGAGATCGAGACCATCAAAGTATCCAGGCGCAACCTGACCGAGTAAAATGAAGAAGGAGAGGAGGACTACCTGAGAAACGAGAGGACAAGGTTTGACTTGAAGAAGCAAGGAATTGAGATCTTGGTCGGGTCAGCCCGAGACAGCCGTCAGTCTTTGGTGAATCTATTGGAGGAGCTGTGCTGATAGTGTTGTTATATTATTATATGGAACAGGACATAGTACTGGCGACCCTAGGAAAGCTTAAACGTCAGAACGAGGAAATCACAGCCCAGAAATAAAAAATAAGCTCGATGAAACAGCAAAAACGACAGCGCATAAATCAGTAGCTGCAGTAATGCGTCGAGAAATACAAAAAAATGGAGCAGGAGTTATCGGCTGTAAACCAGGAAGAGTAAACCTTACTGGAACAGCTCAGAAAGGTTATGGATGAGTGATAGTATCAACTTTTTGATAGTTATTACAAATGAGGCAATCAGCACTGCCGAGATTTGGTAAACCTGTGGGTTTCCTGCTTGGAGTCTTTCTTGGAGTCATTACAAGGGACCACTATATGTATCCCTACCCTCTGAGGGTTCAGGATCTTGAGGAAGATTTCAAGGAGTTCGAGAAGCAGACTGACAAAATGGAAAACGAAGTGCAGAAGAAGATATAATACATGAGGGATAAGCTGGACAAAGCTCAGGGAGTATACATGGCCAAAAAGCACGGCCAGTTCGTCACTGACTCAGAAAGCACGGCCGATACATAAAAAACAAAGCAGGAAGAAGGCAGTTCAGGAAAGTGACTCTCATGATAAAAGAATTCCAAGCTCCAAAATTTAAATTGCAAGTATGCTATCATGAACGATATGATTCAACCAGAGATTTGAACTGCGTAGGCGTCAGGATCATGTCTTCCTGGATGTCAATGAACCTATGACTTTTATTTCTGCGGGTGGGAGTCGACTAGGGATTTCCTCGCATGGGACTCTGGACCACTTTGTTGTGGATGACTGGGTAGAAGATGATTTCCTAGGTTCTGGGAGGTGTCTGCACGTATCTCACTCTCTCTTCAGCCATACTTGAGGTCATTTTAGGGATGTTTCTGAAGGGCTCGTGCTGACTTTGGACGAAGAGGGTTTGATTTCTGCTTTTGTTGCCACTCTACATGGTGCTGTAGGTTTTTGTTCTCTAGCCCATCATGGTTGAATTGTTGCTTTTGGAGTACAAAAAGGTGCTA
>Ga0100381_1003989_pt1 | contig 12591 bp, 15 predicted proteins | sample CryGeymeta201505_FD_80416 | JGI IMG/M metagenome (GOLD analysis project Ga0100381, IMG submission 80416) | Groundwater microbial communities from Crystal Geyser aquifers in Utah, USA - Crystal Geyser metaG 2015-05 | ecosystem: Environmental > Aquatic > Deep subsurface > Groundwater | place: USA...
CTGTATAGCCTGATAATCTTCCTGACAATGATTACTTTCTCTCTGTTTCTCGAGAACAACCAAACATTCGGTTCTGTTTCGTATTCACATTTTTAAAGTGAGAGCCTAAAATATTCCATCGTATTTTGTTCATTTTAGCATAGTCAACCTCATACAGCATCGGCAGATGCCCGTCTTTGTCTCTACTGTTAAATCTCATAAAAGTTTTCCTTGCTGCTGACACCTTCATATCCTTAGAGTCTAATATAGGCAGAAATCTACTCTTTTCAAAGGTTCTATCAGAAAGAAGTATCCTTGATATTTCCCAATTCGACAAACACCTATTCCTGAGAGGCTTGATATCTATTTTTCTTTGAGAAAATCCGCTTTGACCTATGTTGCTGATGTTTTACATTTCCATGGCTTTCGCTGTGCTTCATTCACTTCACTTACCAACTCTTCATGCGACTTTTCCTTCCTCTGTTTTCTTTTCTTAGTTTTATTGAGCTATCTGTCTTTGAGAATGGCAATCAATTTGTCTACATTTGACATTGATAATTGGTTTACAATAAAGTTAATAAACATCATTTGCCCCACCTCAGAAATACTCCAGTTAAAACCACCAGGAATCCAGTGAACCACTTGTAGTTGAGGTGAACATGCGGTTTTTCAGGCTATTCTGGCAATTTTGAGTCGACCCAAACAGTCAGTTCTACATTATTTTTACCTTTTTCTCTCCTTCCCAGCATTTTACAATACTATTCAGCAAAATTAATCTGACTATCGAAATAGGCTCTCAAGGCATAGTCTGATGGTTTTTTGGGAGCCTCACGAATGATGGAGTTAGTCAGATGCATAACAAAAATACTTTAAAGGTTGAACTTGTCATGACTGTAATTTCTGAACATTTTTTAATATCCCTTGTGGACGACTTGGGTTGAAAGGTTGATCAACTCTTCGAATACTTTGTTCATATGATCTTTCCTTTTAACGTCGACTTTGCCATCAATTACCACCTCCAATTATTATTCCTTTGTCAGAATAGAACTCCAGTCTTTGTGAAGCCTAATCATATTTTATTTGCGTTCAAGATACTCCCTTGTCGGGTATTGACTGAAACATATATCTGACAGAAATTCAATTACTCTTTCTCCTTCCAACACAAAATCCTCGAGGCAGATAACTGGGAGTGAGTAGCCCATCATGGTATCACGATCACCCTCTCTGGTCATGTGAGGATAACCGTATTATGATAGAACTGATTAAATTGTGTTGTTTAGATAGGTAAAGCCTTTGCGAGTGACGACCAGTAAAGGGTTATCAAGAGTGATCACAATTGGCCTCTTGTCTTTTCGGAGGCTTTAAAGGATGTGAGGGTGGTCGATTATCATCGGAGGATATCCTTTCTGAATTAAAAATTAATATTGATCTGGTTAGTTAAAGAAAAAAAGAATCATTTGGGGTAAGGTATGAGATCAGATTCTGTTCGATATTTTTGCCAAGGACCCAGCTCAAAATCTTCAATGCTCGGAGAATTAAACATCTTCTTTAGCCTTATTGAATCCTTCTGAGATTTTTATGAACCTGGAAATAATTTTTTACTTTCTTCCGTCAGCAAAGCTTCTTTGCTCTCAGCTATCAACTCATTCAGCCTTGACGAGTCGATTCTGTGAAGTTCTATATCTGGCCTTTTGACATGCTTAGGAGTAAGTCTTATCTCATCTGGGGACTATCGGCGAATGCTTGCTTCTGGAGAAGTCTTTCTGAGCTCTTCATAATCTTATTGAGTTTAAGTTTGATAATTTTTTCTTCCTTTTCTCTTGTAGAAATGACTTTGAGTATGTATGGGTCTCTCATCATTCTTTTCCGTACTGTTAAAAGATTGCTCAATATATTGCCTGGCTCTTCCCTTTTTTAGTCTGCATACCAACAAAATCGATTTTGATCGACTCTCCTATTAAATTTATTTTTTTGGTGAATGCTCAGTCGAAACCACCTATCTCTTTTTTCTTTTTTATTCTGAGAGAGCTGCCATGTACTGTTTTATGTTTTTTTTCTTCTTTGCGAGGTCATTATGTTGACTTCCAGATAGCTACTGCAGACTGGATCTCTTATATTTAATATGGCTGGACCATTTGGTATGGTTGTTTGTAAATAAATCAGCACAGGTGCATTTGGCACTCTTTATAGAGGCATCTTTGTTGCTAAGAAATGAAACAAGCTTGCTTTTGAACTCATTCATTTTATTATTGAGTTTATCATCTCCCGATAAATTGATGTTGGTGTTTCTTGCAAAATCATAGAAAGATTTATGATAGGCATGCTTCTTTAGTTGGATCTTTTTGGTGGTTTGATTGATTTTTGTGTTGCTGAAGCTAATCTTTTGTGGAACTGACTTATTCTCAAGTTGTAGCAACTTCATCACTTTGCTTATTATTTATCATCTCACTTAATAAATTCAAAGAACCTCCCTTTGTTTAAATTATGATGTAATGCTTGAAAAAGTATGAATGAGGCTTTAACCTTTTGTTGTATACAATAAAATATGGCAACTAGTAGAAATAGCGGATTGTCCGATGTTCTTGACCACGCCAGCCACCACGAATATAAGTAACTAGCACATCATACAGTCAAACAAGAGCAGGTCTATCTCCTCAAGGCCAAAGCGATTCAAGGCAGGATTTGGTACTGAAAACACTCTACCGTCAACAGTTGGATGATCTGATGAAGCAAAAAAATCTGCAAAAGCAGCACTAAAAATAAGTTTAACAACAGGAAAGGAAAGCCTACATCGAAAGACTCAATTATGGCATGGAGGCTGAGCGGCTCAAAGATTTGTCCTACAAAAATGTAACTCTGGTGCCTATGATAGTACTATCAGCTTCTTCTCGACAACCAAAACAGAAAGGCAAAAAAATACCCAGGCCTGAACTCAGAAAGAGATCACCTTAAGGACCATTTGATTCAGCAAGGAATATAAGAAGAAAGAAGGAAAAGTCAACAAGCTTGGGAAGCAGAACAAGCTAGACTTCAAAACGGCAAAAAAAGTTATAGAGCCGAGCTTGATAGATAGCTAAATGACAAAATGCGAAAAAATGCTCATTAAAAGTAGTAAACAATCAAAAAGCAAGAGTAATTCAAAAAGATTTCATATTCCCCAATGGAGGTTGATAAATTGTAGCGCGAGAGGAGATTAATGGAAATGAACAAATACAAGGAGGATCTTGACCGTTCCAGTCCATCAAAAGGATAGAAAAGTCGAATGATGGTTGGGGCTCAGATTATCGGAAAAGGCAGTAACGATTTTAACATTTGCAGTGAGAATCATCACAACCCAATGACAAACCCTCTACCTTTCAATGTCCAAAACCCTTATCTTTTGAGGTAGCTAATGAAGAAAGAAGGGGTGATTCAGAATACAAGAAGATCTCCCTCTCCTCGAAGTAATGGAATTTTCTATTGATCTGTCTTACCTTAATTGCAAATACCATCATTTATCAAGTATGCTCTCCAGGTTCAAGAGCTATATATGCTCTTTCTAGAGTTGAACCTGCTTGCCATTGGTATCAATCAGGTAATAGCTTTCTTGGTCCAAAAGAAACCCATTTCGATCGATGTAGTAAACCAGTTTATTAAGAACAATTTATTGAGGTTTGGTTCCCTTAAAGCTGAATATTTCTTGATACTATAGCAGCAAGGGAGGAATCTATGATTGAAGAGGGCTTCTACTGAATTTTCCTATGTTAAATATATTTTACTTTTGATATTACTATGGAGTTAGTGTTACAGTTTTTACAGTTTTTTCTATTGTTAATGAACCGTCAAGCTAATCTATTTTTAAGAGATCAAAAGTTGTTGGGAATTCTTGTCAATTTACTTTTTAACTTCCACTATAGTTTCTTCCAATTTAGCAATATTCATATTGTTGACGATTCCACTCGATATTTTGTTATTTGTTGTCAGCTGAACAATAGAAGCCTCTTGGCGTTTTAAAACTGCTTTTGTTTAATCTTTGAATTATCTGAGCTATCTCTAAAGTCTTGAATATTTTTAGAACAACTCTTATTTGAGATTCGTCATAAAGGGCAATAAATACTCCTCTTTGATTTGGCTCATAACATCTTTTAAGATCTGAGCTTTCTGAAACACGGCTTTTTTCTGGCTCAATTCGGATATTGAAATTTACTTCTTCTCTTCGGCTTTGGGTTACTAAGGATTAGTGTACCGCGAGTGTATCTTAGGCGAATAGTAGCTTCTATCAGGATTCCGAGACACAACAGTTCCATTGAAGTTTGATCTAACAGCGTTTTATCGAGTACCAATTATTGATGATGATTTTTTGGAAAAGGAAACGTTGACTTGACTCTTACTCAGATCTTTAGTGATATACTTATTGAGCTCTTCGGTCTCAAAGGGTGAGTATTGGGATTGTCTGAGAGGTGAAAATCGAAAACTGTCATCAAAATTGGTGATTTTGTTTCTAGGAGAAAATGTAAGAGGCTAGGTTCCAGGGCTGTTCGGTCGTATTAGTGAATCCTGAAGAGGTCTTTCTGGCAAATTAGATTGAGCAGCAGTCTACGAAAACTTTTTGAAGAGTTCCATGTTCGAACCAAGCAATAAAAATAAATGTCCTGTCTCTTTCAAACGCCTGACTTTAGGCTTGAAATAGTTTTCAGTAAATTAAGATACTATTAGGAGATAGTTTGAGGTAATGAAAGTACAATAGAAAATATCATTTATGGAAGATTTGAGAGGCTAGGCTGTTTGCCGTTGTTACGCTTAGTTACTTTTCATAATACCTCTACTTCTATAGCTAGCCTCGAATGCGGCCTATGTACCTGCATTTTGATATCTATTTCACACTCCAACGCTTGGTCTCCACAGGATCCAAGCAACCCAGCATCAATTCCTGTAAATCAGTAGGCATAGTAGCCTTGACTTTAGGTGGTTCAAGCACCGTTTTACGAAGCTATTCCTCTGATTTACAGTGCTATAGGGGAGTATTTCCATGAAACAACTCGTAAATAAGAATTCCAAAGGCCCATATATCACTTTTAGGGCCATAGACATTATGAATGAGTCCTTAAGGACTCATATACATAGGGCTCCCTATAGTGACATCTCTAAAAGTATTATTGGCTTTAATGGCAAATCCGAAGTCTGCAAGTTTGAAGGTATTGTTAGTGAGAAGGATGTTAGAGGCTTTGATATCTCTGTGGATGATTCCCTTAGATGCTAGGTAGTTGAGGGCTTAAAAGACAGATAGTATAATCTTATGAAGAGTGTTTAGAGGGAGATTATTTTGGCGTTGGATAAGCTAGTAGAGGTCCCCTCCTTCGCAAAACTCTGTGATAATGTAGCAGTTATTGATGCTGAAGTGGATGTCCTCACATTTGATGATGTTCGGATGGCTGATTTACCGTAGGATGGCCACCTAACATTCTAGGAGTCTTCGGGCTATTTTACTTTTGATATCATTCGTTCTCACCTTCTTTACTGCGACCGTCTGTTGCGTCAGTATGTTAGTTCCCTTGTATACTCTGCTGAAACTTCCTTCCCCTATCTTCTATTGCAAGTCGAAAATGTAGTTTTAGATCTTTTTTAACAGCTGCAAAGGAGCCACGATTGTTCCCTACATCAAATCCGACAAAAAGAGGTTTATTTATTATTGATATAACCTAACAACTTAAACACGATTTTCAGATTCAAATCAAACCAACACCCGCACTACTCTTACTCCCCTCTATCTCCTTCTCATACCACCCTCCCAGTATTTATTTGTGCCAATCAACCCTCGATAAGCCTTTATCATCGGTTACTTCCTATTCAATCGATTCCCCAAACTATACTGACCTCATCTAGGAATCGTCTTCAGTCTCGTTGGATATTCAGATATCAAAAGAAGCAAGCATTTCTTCATTGCTCTGGATATTTCTAAAGTTAGAATTTAGTATTGTATTGATTATATATAATTTAACGAACATCGAAATACTGTGATGAAACCTATCCAACTCATCTCCTTTGATCAAAATAGACGTACTTGTCATAACACGCAGAAATTGTCGTAAACCAAGAAGCCGTCAATTGGCTGAACAAAGCTAACCAAGATAAACATATCGCCATAGTCACCGTCGTCGGAAAATATCGAACTGGAAAAAGCTACATCCTTAATAGAGTCCTCCTTGATCAAAATAATGGATTTGAAGTTGGACCCACCATCAACGCTTGTACCAAAGGATTGTGGGTATGGCCTGAACTAATCCAACATCCTACTGACCCTACTATGCAGTACATGGTCATGGATACTGAAGGTCTGGGATCTCTTGAACAAGGTGAAGATGTAGATACTAAAATATTCCTAATGGCCATGCTGCTTTCTTCTTACTTCATTTATAACAGTGTGGGAAGTATCGACGAAAAGGCCATTCAAAGCCTCAGCTTGGTTATCAACCTCAGCAAATTACTGCAAAAGGGAAATCCCAAGGAAATGAATAACATTGTCAACTGCTTCCCTAGTTTTATGTGGTTGGTGAGAGATTTTGCTTTGAGATTGGAGGATAACTTCGGCAAGCCTATCTCAGCTCATCAGTATCTTGAAAACGCATTGAAATTGCAGCAAGGAGGTTCTTAAATGGTTGTCAGAAAGAACAATATCAGAAAGGAGCTCGCAAACTACTTCAAAGACAGAGATTGCTTCCTCTTGATTCGACCTGTCGATGACTAAGCCAAACTTCAAAATATGGCTAAACTTAATGATTCAGAACTCAGACCTAAATTCTTAGAACTCATTGGCCAGCTGAAATCAAAGGTTCACTGCAACATCAAAAAGAAAATGTTCAAGGGAAAGCCCTGCTCTCCAACTATGTTTGTTGAGCTTTGTCAATACTTCTGCTCTTCGATCAATCAGGGAGGTCTGCCTTAAATTGAAAACAACTGGGAACTTGTCTGTCGAGCTTAATCTCACAGAATTGAAAAAAGTAAGCATATTGTTATTCAGGGTGTATGGAAGACTACAAAAGGTTTTTGAAGCATTATTAATCTAAGCCTCCAATGGAAGTTGATCTCAAAAAATTTGAGACAGAAGCTAATGAAATTGTTGTTAAGTTGCTTAAAATATTTGAGAAGAACGCTATGGGTGACAAACTATAAAAAAAGAAGATAATGAAGGAAACTATGATAGGAGAATATTAAAAACTGAAAAGGAAAATTGCTACTTCCAAAAACTAGTCTCTGGATAACCTGATGAGCAATATAAACGATCAGATGTACTCGATGATCAACCAAAACGCCATCAACTCTATTTTCTAAGTCAGTTAGAAGTATGATAGCATCATTTAGAAGGAAGCCAAAGGAGCCAGTGATCAGACATTATGCTATCTCTACAAAAAATGCTATGAGGGCATCAAGTCTAATTGCTTTACCTTGTTCGGAAACGTTCTTCAAACTCACAAGTATGAAACTGATAGTCTTCAGTAAAAATTAGTGTTCTGTCAGGAGTCTCTCAATAGAATTCAAGGGGAAAACTCAAAAAGGGTTCAAGATATGGATGCTAGATAGAGACTGTTGAGACAGCAGTTAGTTCAGCAGGAATTGAAAGCTAAGGAAGCTCAAGAGTAGGTTCAAAGAGTTAGATAAGAGTTAAACAGAGTTACCCAATCAAAGCTCAAGAACAAGGAGAATATGTGTATGGCAAATTGATATTAATCAAGTTATGCTGATATTTAGAGAGAAGAATATATACAGATCAACTATCGCCCATGGGTTCCACTTCTTTCGGGACGATATTGAAATAGAGGTTTTAGCCTCTTTTTCTGCTACCGCAAGTCGGGGTGTCCATGCCGCAAGTCTTGAAGGTAAAGGAAGGAGAAGCAATGCTGGCCTTATAAATGGGCTGGCTTTCCACTTCAATGTCCATATCGGGGAAGAAATATGGGTGTGTCAGAGCACTTTCTGCTGAAATTCTGTGGGAGGGGTCTTTTTCCAACATTTTAGTCAATAGATCGAAGGCCTTACTATTAAGCTTGCCATATATTTATCTTTCGAAATTGAAGTTACAGTACCTGTTCTGCTGCAGAATTTAATTGTATTTTTTTCCGTGAAAAACCGAGCATCCGAGGAGAAGATAGTGGAAGATGATTCCCACAGAAAACACATCGCTGATAGTCTCACTTTTAGTTGACAAATCTTTGATATTGATGATTTCAGGAGCCACAAAACCAGGAGTTCCACACCTTACAAAAAGATATTTGTCAGCCTGTGAATGGGTAGCCAGTCCAAAGTCGCAAATAGCAAGATCGTGTCCATTTTCTTTGCGGAAGATGATGTTTTCAGGTTTGAGGTCCCGATGAATGATGTTATGCCTGGACAAGTGAGTAAGTCCCTTCAGGATATTTTGGATAATTACTCGAGCACTATTCGAATCTATATTTTTATTGTTCTAAATAATCGAAAAAATACCTTGATGACTTCGTTGAGCTGTTTGCCTTCCAAATATTCAAGAATGACATAAATTGAGTTGTCAGTCTCATAGACCCCTTCAAGTCTGTTAATGTTACTGTGATTGAGCTTCCTCATGAGGGCAATTTCGTTTTCCAGAGATTATCTACCTTTGTCACTTGAATATTGCTTCTCTTTGGAGAAAGCTTTCACTGCAACCATTTTATGGTCTCTTAGTCTCTCAGCCAAGTAAACAGTAGCAAACGCTCCTTTTCCTATTTTTCTTTTGGCCTTGAATAGCTTGTGAAAGTTTCTTTGATTGATTTTCTGCTATAGTTCCAAGCTCCATTTCTATGCAACTGAAGGATGGCTAGCTTCGAATAATAACTGCTCTGAGCAGTTCTACCTTTCCAATTTGATTGAAAAAGGAATACCGAGGTAAGACTAATTCTGAGTAATTCTATCAAGTACCGGAATGGATTCGTATATGGTCTCGAACTTGACATCAAATGTCAAGGGTAGATAGAAAGTAGGCAGTTGCTGGCAAGGAGTGTTGTTGAGGAGGATATAGTTTTCAGTGAGGATCAGTGCCACACTTTGCTTGTTGATGGTGAAGATATGATGGAGTTTTGGATGCCTCAGCTAAGCAATGATATCGGAAGACGGAGAAACTAGTTCATAAAAGAGAGCTGTCTAGGTCAAGTTCATTTTCTGCGCTTTTACGTTGATGTATTCTAAAGAATATTCGATCAATTGGAACTCTATGATTAACTTAACACCGAAATTCTAATTCACAGGTAAATCTATCTGACTATACATAAATAAAAACATAGTTAGAAAGGCAATGGTTCCAAGAGCAAGAATTTTCTCTCAAAAGAACTATAATATTGAGATTGAGTTTATTCAACAATTGCGCATATTCGAATTCTAATTATTTTCATATTTTCGATTTTGAGATTAGGAAGGGCTCGAACAAAGGCCTTTAGCATCAATTTTTAGCATCTTAATCAGCTTTATCTTGTTTTATTTATATTTTTCTTCAATACAATCATTTAGATTTTTCTAAAAGCTGTGTTCACCTATGAACAAGATCAAATTAATTATTGTTGTGGGCAACAGTCTTTTCTAGACATAAAAAATGTTGATTTTGCATCAAAGTCACATTATCTCTATGATCTTACTAGTCAAAGATAGTTCATATGAATAAATGGTCCTATGGAAATCATGTTCTGACTCCTGATTTCATTATCGATGATCTAACAATCGAAACTCCACTTTCAATCAAATTGGGAGGATTGTTGATCACGAAAGGAGCTCTAGCCAAGATGTTATGCTCATGCTGATGGAGGAAGGACCAAAGTTCCTCAGTACTAATTCTTTTTTCAGGGATAGGATTGACCATGCTAAGAACTATGCTCTTAAAGATTTCAGAATAGTGAGGATGTTCAAGCCATTGAACTGTCTTTTTGTTATGTTCTTCGTAGATAAATTTCCTGTTGGGATAGTCGTACATACTCAACATGTCGTCAAGCAAACCTGCACTGATGACGGTGATCCCCATATTGAAAATTTCAGAGCGATCGTTGATATGATTGTCTAGTTTTCCCTAAGTAGCAGCTCTTAAGTCTTCAGGAGCCACAAATACCTTATAGCAGGGACTATGGGAGTCAACCAGCTTTTTGTACGCTTCCTGTTCATAAGGGAAAGAGTGAAGGCATGAGACTCTAATTTTTTCATCATGGCTGATGAATACATTCTCCGGTCTAATATCTCCAAGAGGTTCTTTTCTTTTTTCAGCTTAATTTTTGGAAGCAACTAAGGCATAAAGCAAATAGTAAAGCTCTTTTTCCTTGAAGTATGTATTATCGAGTTTTTTTCTGGCTATTTCGTCAGAAAGAAGAAAGGGATGTTCAGGGTAGTTGACCTAAATGAGATAAATTGTACCACTGCATATCCTACTGAGTTTCCACACAGTTTGTCGTTCTTGACATAACCCATGTCTTGAGGCAGGTAGAGGAATGAGTTATAGGGTGTTTTTGAGACAGACTCAACTCCTGACCTCCAATGATTATAATGCTTCTCGTCCATGCGGAAGGAGCTTTGAATGTAATGCTTGTCTCCTTGCTCTACAAGCACTGATTTTTGTTGGTTTGGATGAGTGTTCCTGAGCTACTTCTTATTGTAGGCACTGTGAGAATTAGAGGAGCCCATTTCACAAAATTTATTATTACAGTAATCTTATTGATATCAAAAATGAGCAGCGACAAATCAAACTTCCATAAAACGTTGTACTGATCTCCCTTTAAAGAGGGTTGACTGCTAAGAGGACTTACAATTACTACAAAAAGCTCAAGATAGTTGATTATAGAGTTTGCTAATAGTATTAAGATGCTTTTTGGCAACAGCTTAGAACATCCATATTTCTGTATGTATTGATTTTATTTCCAAAGCAACAAAATATTGTTTGTAAAGGAGCGAAATAAAAAGTAGGATAAAACAAGGAGGTCTAAATTAAAGAAGGAAAATATTGTTAACACAAACTTTAGAACTTTTTTATTTGTCAAAGGACAAAGAAGATATAAATATGTCAAATTTCACTAAGGAAGGAAGACTCCCAAGGAAACATTCAAGTTGGTATTGACTGTATTTAAGTTTATTTAAACGAAAGAATATATCATTTACATCTGTATCAACTATGAAATAATAAGACCCACCCAATCCAGGTCTCTCCTGCAAGTATTATCGCTACAGGCCATCCCTCAATGAGTCTCTTGCCATTGGATCCTACCTTCTCGATCTTGAAGGCACCCAACTCTTCGTCTATCATATTGAAGATCTAACCTTCAAAACTTCTCTCAACGTAGTCACAAAAGAAGACATGTTTTGCGCTAAAATGAGACCCATCAATGAAAAGTGTATTGCTATCTTCGGTATGTACAAATTCGAAATATTCTCCCTCGAGACCTTCCAGATCGTTAAAGGAGGAGGAGCAGAAATTCCCACTATGATTGAATATGCTGAAGCCAAGAACAACTACCTATCTGTTTTAACTTCTGACGAAGAAGGAGAAAACAAATTGCTGTATTTTTGGAGGTTCAGCAATGAAGGAAAAATTCAAGAAACATATGATCCTTTTGATGTAACTCTGCCTGAATTTGAATAATGCAGTGAAGAAAGACTTGAAATGGCCATCATTGACTCAATCGATCATCACCCAAAGGTATACCTTTACTGGAGGTCAACCAACAACATGATTGAACTCGACCCTGCCAAAAGACTCGATTAACGCTACAGCCGAGCTAAAGATCTCTACTACCTGTGTGATATTGATGAGAGCCACTTCTGCGAAATCAGCGCAAATAAAATTAACATATGTACAAAGAATGGAGGAAAAACCATCGGCTCATTCACAAACAATAAGTAGTAGTTCAAGAAAATAATCATAAAAAATTCTTAACCCAGGTAATATTACAGTATCTCCAATCAAGGCGTCAAATGCTGGAAACTTGAGAACAATACTGAACCTGTCCTTTATGCTGAGTCAGATACTTCTGAAGTTGATAATTTATTCCTCAACGGTAAAAACGAGCTTGTTGGCATTAACTTTGAAAAGAAGTACATCATGATATGGAAAAACGACAAAGAAGTTACCATTCACAACTTCCCGAATGAGGTCATCAAGAAGATTATCAAAGTGAACGATAAGCAAGTTTGCCTTTTCCTTGAGGCTACCATAAGCAAATAGGAAGAAAATGAGTTCAAAGTAGAGAAATGCCATAAAATGGAGATATTCGATATTGAAAAGAACATTGATATTGCTAAGAAAGCTGTCATGAAAGCTGAATACAAGATAGATATTGACTCAGCAATCGTAAGCAACGATGGAAGCATCATCTTTATCCTCAACGAAAACACATAAACCTAATCCAAAAAGTATCTCTTTAAGTGGAGTTTCTTAAGCGAGGATAAGAAAAAGGAAAGCAAAAAACGATAAATCACTGATGCCAACAAGTATCACTCCATCAAGCTTTATCCCTTCGAAAGAATCATTACTTTCAAGAAAGCTAAAGAGGTTTAAATGTATGATCTCTTCGGAAAGGCTACTCAATCGAATTCTCAGATTACTATATTTGACTTCAGCGCCAAGAAGATCGGCCAGTATGACATTACAGGGGA
>Ga0100381_1004013_pt1 | contig 12543 bp, 10 predicted proteins | sample CryGeymeta201505_FD_80416 | JGI IMG/M metagenome (GOLD analysis project Ga0100381, IMG submission 80416) | Groundwater microbial communities from Crystal Geyser aquifers in Utah, USA - Crystal Geyser metaG 2015-05 | ecosystem: Environmental > Aquatic > Deep subsurface > Groundwater | place: USA...
CATCGATATGACCCGTACTATTTATCAAGGCAATTACAATATTACAATTCAGGATGGGATTACCGTGTTTGCTGACCAAAATATGATGCGCGTTGTACTGAATAATTTGTTAGGTAATGCTTTAAAATACAGCCAAAAATCAGCATCTCCTGAAATCACCTTTGGCACTACTGAAATGAATGATAAGCAGGTATTATTTGTGCGTGACAATGGAGCCGGATTCGATATGGATAAGGCAGATATGCTATTCCGGCCATTTGTTCGCCTACATAAAGACAGTGAATTTCAGGGCACAGGTGTTGGCCTAAGTACAGTAAAACGAATTATTGAAAGACATGGAGGTGTCGTTTGGTTCGATTCGACACCAGGTCAGGGAGCTATATTTTATTTCACGGTGAATTAATATCCTGATAAGGGACAGAAGTTTTTCATAAGTTTGCCGTAAAATCAAACATTAGAGTCTCTATGAAGATTTTCATTTCAACAGTAGCTATTCTTTTCTTTCTGTTTTCCGGTAGTATGATGGCTCAGGATAGCCTCTCCCTTTCGAATCCGGATTCAATCTATCTTTTTGTGGATCAGCCTCCTGAATTTATAGGTGGTTCAGAAGCATTATTGGATTATTTAATGAAAAATCTCTGGTATCCTACTGAGGCAAAAGAAGCTGGTATTTCCGGTAAAATCTATGCTCAGTTTGTGGTTGAAGCCAATGGCACTATTTCAAACGAAAAAATACTGAGAGGTATTGGTGGTGGTTGTGATGAAGAAGCCTTGCGGGTAATTCATGGAATGCCGGTGTGGAATCCCGGAATTCAAAAGGGTGTGCCGATTCGGGTTATGAGAACCTTGCCCATTAATTTTAGCCTGGGGGAAGTCTTGCCAAGCCAAACTAAAATTTATCTGGAAGCCGATTCCCTTCCTGAATTTGTTGGAGGACAAAATGCGCTGAATGAGTATCTCATGGAGCAGGTTGCAAATTATGAGGGACGCATTGATACTGAAAATCAACAAATTGTTGATGTCTATTTTGTGGTTGAAACAGATGGCAGTGTTTCAAATGTTATGGTTAAGGACAGCATTGGAAATGAATTGGATGAAGCAGCCATGAGTATTGTAAAAAATATGCCGGCCTGGATTCCCGGTAAAATAGGCAATACCAAGATCAGAATGATGATGTATGTACCTGTTGATTTCATATCCGTTTTTACCATGGTAGAATTGATGCCTGAATATCCGGGTGGTATGCAAAATTTGATGACCTTTCTGGCGGCGAATATAAAATATCCTTTGTTGGCAAAACAAAAAGGGATACAAGGATCTGTTTATGTAAATTTTGTCATTGATACGGATGGTTCTGTCTCAAATTTGACGGTTCTTCGGGGAATTGGAGGGGGATGTGATGAAGAAGCCATTCGGGTTTTAAGTAAAATGCCTAAATGGACTCCCGGGAAGCAAAAAGGTAAACAGGTAAGGGTTTCATATAATCTGTCCGTGAAATTTACTCTTGAAAATTCACCATACTAATTCATGGAGGCACTTTCCAGAAAGTAGATTAAGAAGGCAATATCTTCCAAGATTATAATAACCCAAATAATCAATCTTTTTCGGATTTCATTCCGAAATAGTTAAAATGGGGTATCCGATCATCTCCCATGCTGATATTTGCTGATATTTTCAGATTTTACAATATAACAGTTGTTTAAAGATAAGGGGTTTTTTATTACAGCCGGCTAAAGCCAGGCTGCAAGGAATGGAATTTATTGTGGTTTATTCATCTAACAAAGCTATTTATTATTTACGGGAGATGATCGGATATCCCATTTAAGTTAATAAACGGAAGAAATTCTTCTTTCTTCAATCCTCGTAATTTTTCCCTACTTTTATCCTCTCAAAAATTTGATCATGATTTATAAAAATATCCTGGTTATCTATCCTGAAGTTAAGGTAACCAAGCTGGCTGTTTACCGCAATACAGAGCCTATTTTCCTAAAGACCATCAAGCACCTTCCGGAAGAACTGGCACAGTTTGACAAGGTGGGTGATCAAAAAGGGTTTCGCCTTAAAGCCATTATGAGTGAACTGGAAAAAAACAACATCAACCTGGAAAATATTGAGTTGGTGATGGGCCGTAGCGGTATGGTAAAGCCTGTTTCTCAAGGCGTTTACCTGATTAACGAAAACATGGTGAACGATCTTGAGCAGGGGGTTATGGGCGTTCATGCCACCAACCTGGGTGGAATTCTGGCCTTCGAAATTGCCAGCACAATTGGCAAGAAAGCGTATATGGCCAACCCGGTAGTAGTGGACGAACTAAGCGATGTGGCCCGGGTGACAGGTCATCCTTTGTTTAAGCGTAAATCTATCTTTCACGCCCTCAACCACAAACATGTGGCTTCCAAATACGCCAAGTCGGTTAATAAACCTTATGAGGACCTCAACCTGATTGTTTGTCATATCGGCAGCGGGGGAATTAGTATAGGTGCGCATGAAAAAGGCCGCGTAGTGGATGTAAACCAGGCCTTTGATGGTGGCGGACCGTTTTCGATCACCAGGACTGGCACGCTTCCCATAGGGCAATTGGTGGAACTGTGCTTCAGCGGAAAATACACCAAAGAAGAGATCATGGAAATGATCACCTCAAAAGGAGGATACATGGCTTATCTTGGCACCGACAGCATCACCGAAATAAATGCCCGCATTGCAGATGGTGATGAAAAAGCTAAATTTATCTCCTATGCATTGTCGTATCAGGTAAGTAAAGAAATTGCTTCCCATGTGGCTACCCTTTCGGGAAAAGTGGATGCCATCATCCTTACAGGAATGATCTTCGACAGCGACACCTTCCTCGAAAATGTAAAAAATCGCATCGGACACATTGCCCCCATCGCCCTTTATCCATCGGTGAACGATTTTGAAGCATTGGCCCTCTTTGGTCTCCACGTGTTGAAAGATGAAATTCCCGTGAAGGAATACAAATAGGCATGAACCTGTTAAATAAAACGCGATTTTCGTTTCCGGGACAGATAATAAAGCCACTTGGCCTTTTAGCAGCAGTCCTTCTTTTCCCTTTGGTCATCCTGGGTCAGCTTTATTTCACCAACCTCGAAGACAGCCTTCCATCAGGTCATTGGATTGGAACACAAACCATTGATACAGGGAAAGCCTTCTCAGGAAACCATGCTTCCATAACGAAAAACGATCAACCGTACGGGATTGGTTTTGAAGGCTATTTCCCGGATGAAGTCTCAGGTAAAAATACATGGTTGAAAGTCAGCTGTCAGGTAACTGCAGATCAAATGGATGCCCGGGCTCTGTTTGTCATCACCCTGACCGAGAAAGAACAAGTGAAATTCTGGTATGGAATTGATCTGAAACCATCCCTACTGACTCAGGGAGAATGGAACGGAGTATCGGACAGCGTCATGATCCCGGCAAACCTGACGAAAAACGCGGGCATAAAAGCCTATTTCTGGAATCAACAACCAGAAATTCCGGTATGGATGGATGATCTACAAATCAGTTTTTTAACTGTAAATAACCCGACTTTTTTGCCCGACATTAAGATTGATCAACCAACAGATGATGAATATGAACTGATTGAAGTTTTGTTTTCCAATGCATTCTATCAGATACTTTATAACAAAAAACAGCAGGAAGTGTCCATTTTGGATCAGGCGAACAATCAATTGATCAAATCGATCCGGTATTATTCTCTTAGAACATTGAAAAGCAAAGTTTATGAAGGCCTTGTGCATCCGGAGTTTGTCCGGAAAAAGGTTCGTCCAATGGAAACGGAAATCTACTTTCAGATCAACGCACCTTATTCAAGACTTGAATGTATTCTCCATTGCCAAAACAGCCAGCCCGAAATCAGGGTAGAAATCAATGAAAAATACAGGAAGAAACAGGAAGTTGGCCGTGAGTCGGTTGTTTTCAGCAGCGGTCAACCGGTATCAAAGGTTTTCAGGGCCAACCGACAAGTGGATACTGCCGATTTTCAACCCGAATATTGGCTCGACAAACAAGGCGTTCAATTTGGTTCTAAAAATGAAGGTTGGTCGGTTTATCATGTGCCGGATGTCAGCTCGTTACAACTCAATACGGTAAAAAATCAACTTTGGGTCAACCTGGACTACAAACGCGACCATCCTTTTTTTAGGTTTCCTTTGAACCCCGACAGCTCAGAATGGAAAACGGAGGAATCAGCCTCTGTTTACCACAGGGGCGACCGCCGGCAATTTTCATTTAAAATCAACCTGCTGAATACAGGTTGGGAAATTCTGCGGCTAATGAAAAACCCCGGTGGATTTCTAGCCACTTATATCTGGACCGAACATGCCGATTGGACCAATATCCAAACCCACAGGGCCACCTACTTTGGTTCTGAAAAAATCATCCATGCCAAAGAGGCCATTGGTGGTTTTGTTAAATATGGCATTCCTGTTACCAAGAGTGTGTTTTATGCCAATCCGGACAGTATTCGGAACGATGGAGTTTCCGGTGGTCGTTTTCCTGGTTTGGAAAGCAGCATAAAAACCGATCCGGCATTTTTCGATTTTTTAACCCAAATCAGCCAAAAAGGAAGCGAAATTTGTTTGCATACCCCCGAGCAATACACCACCACTCCTCAAATGTTTAGGGAAGCGTTGTCCTATATGCAGCAACACTTTGGCAGTTCTTCCTGGATCGATCATGGCAATAACAATGGTTCTCAAAATAACCGGGAAGACCTGGTTTGCGATGCAACGCTGAGAAAGTCGAAATTCTTTGCATTGAAAATCTGGCCTGAATACGGTATTCATTATCTGCACAACAGCTATTATGAAGACATGAAAGGGATTGATTTTTGGCAATTTGGCAGAAACATTACGAAGCCTTACACCGGATTTGGCGATTTTTGGCCAAAAGCCGATTACTGGGTGCACCGCTCCAAATCCGCATCGATGATCCACTGGCCAACTACCAGCGTACTCTTTATCGACCAGGATGGTTTGTGGGATTATTATTTTAACAAAGCCAATCTGGAAAACTTTGTCAATCAGTGGGGAACGGTGATCAATCATTGTTATCCCGCCTGGGTTGATCCCAAAAAGGGATTCTGGACTTACGGTGAAGATTCTTCGCTGGTAGCTCAACCGGGATTCAACCAAACATTGGCTAACATGGCTGAATTGCGTGATGCCGGACAACTCAATGTGTGCACGATTAAAACTTATCTTGACTATAGAATTGCCCTCGAAAGTGTTGATTATACCGTGTTCCCGGATGGTCATATCCTTTTAACCAACCAGGGTGATCAGGATATAAATCAGCTGGCGATGACCACTTTGGGAGATTTTGTCCTGGTAAATGGTTTAAAACCGGCTCAAAAAATTACCGAAGAAGGATTGGTGTTTTGGTTTGACCTTCCGGCAGGAAAATCGGCAACCATCCGGGTATTAACTCAATAGTTAATTTGTAAATTCAAGGTTTTCTTTTCATCACAAGCGCATCACAACCATCGTGATAGTAATCAGGAATGATTTTTACTGACGTGAATTTATTTCGCTCATAAAGTTGAATGGCACCCGAATTGGTTGTTCTTACTTCCAGTTTTAAACTGGATTTTAACCTGTTTTCTGCTGTTTTCAATGCGAAATCGATTAAGTACTGGCCAACCCCTTTTCCGCGCAAAAGCGATGACACCGCAATGGAATATATCCGCATTTGATGGCTGTTTTTACGTATCAACAGGATAACATAACCCGCCAACAAATTCTTTGTTTCGGCGATATAAAACAATGAGGTTGCGCTTTTCATCAGATACCGCATCTGCCTTTCCCCAAAGGCATCCATACCAAAACTTTCTGTTTCAATGGCCATCACGGCATCCAGATCAGCCAATGTAGCTTTTCTTATGTTGGAATTGGATGTAAGGGTTCTCATTTTCATGTTATCGATGTTTTCTCTCGAGTCGATCGAGAAACTCGCGTAAAATAAGTCGATACAGTTCATCTCCTAAAATGGCGTCTTCCACACCATGGTCGATGGAAGGGTTATCGTTGACCTCAATAATAACCGATTTTTCGTTGAAGGCTTTAATGTCAACACCGTAGAGTCCTTTTCCGATGGCCGAGGCAGCATCAAGGGCGTTGCGCATCACATGTTTTGGGACCTTGTTAACAGGTACTGTCTCGAAGGAGCCCGTTTGGGTTTTGCCGCTACTATCGTGGTTATAGATCTGCCAATGACCGCGCGCCATGAAATACTTGCAGGCAAAGAGCGGTTCTCCATTGAGTATTCCAATTCGCCAATCGAAATCGGTTGGCAAGAATTCCTGTGCCAGTACGATGGCCGTTTTATCAAATAAAGTTGCCAGGATTTTCAGGTAATCATCTTCATTGGTTGCCTTTCCCATGCCATGAGAAAAGGATCCATCCGGTACTTTAAGCACGATGGGCGAGCCTAAGATTTCACTTATTTCTTTCCATCCAACAGGTTCCGACTTAAAAATAAGTTGTGATTTAGGGGTGGGTATCTCCTCTTTGTCGAGTAATTCTTTTAGGTAAACCTTGTTGGTACAGCGAATGATGGAGAGCGGGTCATCAATCACCACCATATCGGCCTGTTGTGCCAGATAAGCCATGCGATACGTGATGTGATTGAGCGAGGTTGTCTGCCGGATAAACAACGCATCATATTCCATGAGCCTGTATATGTCATGGGCCGTAATCAGTTCCGCGTTAATATTTAGTTTGCGTGCCTGGATCAGGAATCGGTTCAAGGCACCTTTATTGCTGGGCGGAAGCAGGTCATCCGGGTCGATGAGAATGGCGAGATCGTAACGTGCGGGTTTTTTAGCACGTGGATGACGCCAGACTTTTTTGCTAAAAGTATCCAATGCACGTGCGAAGCTATCCTGTTGGGCATCGTTTAACTCATCCAAACCCAAGGGCCTGATAGACTCGATCTGGTTCTTTTCGCGGAAAGCAAAATGCACCCGCAACATGGGACATGGATTTTGTTCGAAAATATACCTCGCCACTTTTTCCATAGCCACTTCACTGGTAGTGCCAAAAAAAATATCAAGTGCTATGTTCTCTTCAGGGGATACCTGAATCGATTGCATCCAACGGTAGGTAATTTTTTGCATCTGATTGTCGAGCCGCATGACAGCACCCGTTTCGAGGCGATTAATGACCTCTATATCCGGCATCACCTTGTGTCCACGGGCTTGTGCAAGTAACGAGCAATAGTATCCTTCAGAATGGTAATCGAGTTTATTACACAAGTTGATCACGAAAAACTGCTTCTGGTTAAGTTCCTGGTTTTGCAGGTAATCACCAACAGTTAATATACTTTCGGTATCGTAATATGGTGTCCATCTGTCTATCGTGTCGAGTACAACAAGTGTTGAGTTCATGAAATAGTTTATTCAAATTAAAACGGTAAAAATCGTATTTTTTTTACACCTTTGGTTTTGATCAGTAAAATACTTTAACAAAATTTATCAATTTGGCCGAAAGTAACTACCATCAGGCCTTTGATCATTGTTATCTTTGCCAAAATTTATTGAAAATGAAATATTTTTTTACCACCATCCTCATCGGACTTGTGCTCTTAATGGCTTGCCAATCAGAAACTAAAGACAAGCCGAAAAAAACAGTGCTTGCTGAAAAACAAGGCGATGCCGTGGTAGCAACATCAACAGACGATCAAGAAGCCATCATTACCTTTCAACCTAAGTCTGGCAGTTCAAAACCAATGGAGGTCAATATGGCGGAAACACCAGCAACTAAAGGCACTGACACAGATCTAACTCCTGAAGAGAAAGAGAAAATCCTTGAAAAACGCAGGGCAAAAACCGCTTTTAACAATGGGTTGCAATACTACCGTGAAGAAAATATGACCGAGGCTATTAAGTCTTTTATACAAGTCCTGGAGCTGGATGCTAACAACGACAAAGCCTACTTCAACTTGGGCAAGATATACGCTATGCAGGGACAAACCGATCTGGCCTTATCTTATTATGAGGATGCGATCAAATACAATCCTTCCGATTCAGGCTCACTTGTTGGTGTGGGCATGATTTATTTCAACCGGGGTGATTTGGCAAAAGCAATGGACTATTATAACCGGGCCATTCAGGTAGCCCCAAAATACGGCCTTGCCTACTACAACCGGGGTACCGTTGCCGGACAGCTAAAAGATTACGCGGCTTCCATCTCCGATTTGACCAACTCGATACGATATGAACCAAATAATGACAAAGCTTATATGAACAGGGGTCTCGCCTTTTTTTATACCAAACAAAATGACCAGGCTTGTACTGACTGGAAAAAAGCAGCTGAAATGGGAAATCCAAAAGCACTAAAAGCGGTGGATATTTATTGTACATCAAAAGATTCAGGTAAAAAATAAGTAGTTCAATTACCTAAAGCAACTACGATTGATTTGCATTTCAGTCAATCGAAATTCAACATTATGTTGGTTTTCTGCCTGTGATCAGGAATTTAATTCTTCTGGCTTAATGCTGTTTTCCATTCTGATCATGTCGTAAATAATTTTCATCCAAATAAGTATACAGGGTAACGCTTTTAATGTAAAAGGTATTACATATTCGTTTCGTAAAAAGGAGGGAAAAATATCCGTGGGCGATAAGGATGTTAACAGTATAGCCAACACTAACAAACCAATATTCAAGGCGTTTATTTTAGCTTTCACAAACCACAAGGCAACGCCTGCCATAGCAATAATGAAGGTAGGTGACTCCGCTTTGTAGTTAAATATCACCACCCAAATCAGGATCGAACTTAATGCCAGCAACCTGAATAAATAGTTTTGGTAGGCTTTAAATTTGAAAAGCGGAATCAAAAAAACAGCCATTCCCGTCAAGATGATCAACAACATGTTAATCTTTAAGCCAAACCATGAGTTAAGTATTCCCATCACTGAATATCCATAAGAAATTGACTGGTCGTGAATCAACATTTGTCTGTAGCTGATAAAAAGTTGTATGTATTGATCAAAACTCACAAAAATTAAGGGAATAAGAAAGAGAATCACCATCCAAAAGGATGTGTACTTAATTAGCTTCCATTTGTCGGGATAAAACAGAAATAAGGCAAAACCCACGATGCCAAACAATTTAATATATACCGAAATTGCCATCATCAATGTGGCAAAGAAGTATCTTTTGTTTTCGAGCAGTCCAAAAGTAAAAATAATTAAACCGGTTAACAGAGCATTGGATTGTTCGTTTTGAATGGAGGTAATGAGTTCAATCAGGACAATTAATATCGAGGTGACTTTGGCAAAGTCATCCAATCGGGGCAGATAATAAATGGCAAATACCAGTATCCAAACATTTAATAGATTCCATAGGTTTAGCCCTATCCAATCAGGGAAAATTGCAAAAAAACCAAAAAGCGCTGAAAAGGTTGGTGTATATTTGAATAAATCCCAGTTTTCCTTGGGATACATCACATACAAATCCTGGTTGTTGACCAAGTGGACAAACGAATTTTTGAAAATGGTATAGTTATTATAAGCCTGATATTCAATTCCTCCTTCTTCACGGGCTTGTGGTTGTGTAACGAGTGCCTGTATGCTGATTGCAACAGAAAATAAGGTTAGTATTAAGAAAATTCCCCTTTTATTCGATATGAGTTTTATAATTTTTTCTTTCAAAATAATTTTTTTGAAGAAGGGGCTATTAAAATCAATACAGAAAATTGTTGTAAGGATAACGGACGGCGTGAACAACCTTTATTTCGTTGTATAACAGCTCTTTCAATTCGTCGAACTGTTCTTTTGTTTTGGCTGAAATAAAAATGCACGGATGATTTTCTTTGGCCATCCAGGTTTGTTTCAACTCCTCAAGAGTCAATGGATGATTCTCATCAAAATTGTTTGATTCCTGCTTTAAAACTGCATAGGCATCTACCTTGTTAAACACCATGATAATAGGCTTGTCACCTGCTCCGATTTCAGCAAGTGTTTGGTTTACCGTTTTTATCTGGTCTTCAAATTCAGGATGCGAAATATCCACCACGTGCAACAGGATGTCCGATTCGCGCACCTCATCAAGTGTTGATTTAAATGATTCCACCAGGCTGTGGGGCAATTTGCGTATAAACCCAACGGTATCCGACAGCAGAAAAGGCAGGTTTTCGATCACTACCTTACGGACAGTGGTATCGAGTGTGGCGAAAAGTTTGTTCTCTGCAAAAATCTCCGATTTGCTAAGCAAGTTCATCAATGTGGACTTTCCCACATTGGTATAACCTACCAACGCCACCCTGATCATACTTCCGCGGTTTTTACGCTGGGTGGCCATTTGCTTGTCGATATCAATCAACCGCTTTTTGAGTAAGGCGATTTTGTCCCTGATAATGCGTCGGTCGGTTTCAATTTCCGTTTCTCCCGGACCGCGCAGGCCGATTCCTCCCTTTTGCCGTTCAAGGTGGGTCCACATACCGGTAAGTCGTGGCAGCAGATATTGGTATTGAGCCAATTCAACTTGAACCTTGGCATGCGCCGTTTGTGCCCGTTTGGCAAAAATATCCAGGATGAGGTTAGTTCGATCGAGCACTTTGCATTCCAGTTCTCTTTCCACATTTCGCAGTTGCGATGGACTTAGTTCATCATCAAAAACCACCAGGTCAATTTCTGCGGCTTTGATGTAGGCTTTTATTTCTTCCAGTTTTCCGGTGCCGACAAAAGTCTTTGGATTGGGAGTGTCGAGCGCCTGAATAAACCTGTTTACAGGAATTCCACCCGCCGTATCCACCAAAAAGGACAATTCATCCAGGTATTCATTGGCTTTCTCCTTATCGGTTTCACGGGTAATTAAACCAACCAGGATGGCCCTTTCGGCGATTTTCTGAAATGTGTTTTTTTCTATCAAGTGAACGGGTAGTATTTTCTGAAACCAATAATCTGACGAACTTCTTCTACGGTATGGCGTCCGCTTTCACGGGCTTTTTCAGCACCCAGGTTCATCACGCGGGTAATATAATCCTGATCGGCGTTAAGTTCTGCAATCCGTTCCCTAATAGGAGCGGTAAAAGCAATCATATCTTCGGCTAGCTGCTTTTTTAGATCTCCATAACGGATGTTGCAGTTGTTGTACTGGTCGTTGAAATAGTCGACCACATCGGGTTGCGACACCACTTTTAGCAACGAAAACAGGTTTTCGATGGGCTCTGGTTTTATCTGGTTCATTTCGGTCGGGCCGCTGTCGCTGACCGCACGCATCACCTTTTTGCGCAGTACCTTTGGATCGTCCATTAAGAAAATGGCATTGCCTTCTCCTTCTGATTTACCCATTTTTCCGGAGCCATCCAGCCCTGGAATTTTAACCAATTCTTCGCCAAAATTAAAGGCCGAAGGTTGTGGGAAAAACTCAACCTTGTACATGTGGTTAAAACGGCGGGCAAAAGTACGGGCCATTTCCAGGTTTTGCTCCTGATCTTTCCCTACAGGCACTTTATTGGCCTTATGAATAATGATATCGGCCGCCATCAGCGTGGGGTACGTTAACAGTCCCGCGTTGATGTTATCGGGTTGTTTACGTGCTTTTTCCTTAAAGGTAGTTACCCGTTCGAGTTCGCCCATGTATGCATTCATATTCAGGAAAAGGTAAAGCTCGGCCGTTTCCGGGAGATCGCTTTGCAGATACAGGGTGGCCTTTTCAGGATCGAGACCGGCAGCCAGGTATTCCACAAGCACCTGCCGTACATTTTGTTGCAGGTTAGCGGGGGTGGGATGTGTGGTAAGCGAATGATAATCGGCAATAAAAAAGAAACAGGTATGGGTTTCCTGCATCTTGACAAAATTCTTTACAGCACCAAAGTAGTTACCCAGGTGTAAGTTGCCGGTGGGCCTGATGCCACTCAGTACAATTTCTTTCTTCTCCATGGCGCAAAAGTAGTAAAAAGCAGGTTATTATGAACAGGACTTGCGTTTATCAAAACCTTCCTAACAACCAGCTCCAGGGACTGAAACTAAAATTCTTCATACAATCCGCTCTCCTACATTCGATTTTATTCTTTTTTTTCAAGCCCTTCCCCTTTGGGGAGGGTTGCCTGCCTACCGTTAGGTTAGGGGGTGGGGTCAAACCTATAACCGCCAAAAAACCCCTCAGAGGAAATAGGAAACATAAGATTTATAGGAAACACATTTTTCATTCCGAAATTTCCTACAAATCCGATATACTATATCTCATTTTAACAGATCACCTTTCCCTCCCCTTTGGGGAGGGTCAGGGTGGGGTCAGACCCAAAACGCCCGATAAACATATCCGCCAGTTTCGCAAAACCAACCTCCTGACCCACAAGCACAACCTCTGCCAAAAAATCCCACAGAGGAAACAGGAAAAGGATGTTTAAACGTCTTTAATTACTGATATATAGCGAATTACCTGTTTTATTAAGAACTATTTTAATATTAACTTAACAAGTAAATACTATTTTTCTACTTTTGTCGACAATATAGAATTTGGATAAGGAAGTGAAAAAGGAGTTAAATCAGTTTATTACTACCATTAGAAACATGACCAAC
>Ga0100381_1004018_pt1 | contig 12536 bp, 11 predicted proteins | sample CryGeymeta201505_FD_80416 | JGI IMG/M metagenome (GOLD analysis project Ga0100381, IMG submission 80416) | Groundwater microbial communities from Crystal Geyser aquifers in Utah, USA - Crystal Geyser metaG 2015-05 | ecosystem: Environmental > Aquatic > Deep subsurface > Groundwater | place: USA...
CCCTCCGACACAAAAGACGGTACAGCTGTGCGTTGGACATTATCTTCGTTTTCAGGGCTGGAAGGAGCGCGTTCAACGTTAGCATCGGCCACAAAGGAAGGCACGGCAGTACGCTGAACAAATCCTGATCCGACAGCATCTCCTTGAGGTGCAGCAGAGGGAGTACGGGTGATGGATCCCTCCGCAACTTGACCAGAAACAGAATTACGTTCGACTTCTCCCGATCCACCCATGGTGCCGGGAACAGCATTATCACGTTCGACTTCTCCGACTCCTGTCATGGATTCTGGTTCGTCGTCGTGAGGGCGATTGACTTGGGCACCTCCACCGTATTCCTCCGGACCGGACTGATCGCGATGGATCTCGGCACTTCCAGCAAAGGCATCATCACCGGGACGTTCGACAGAAGCACCGCCAGCGTACCCTTCGGGACGTCCATCAACTTGAGCCTGTCCTTGAACGTGAGCTGCTGCTCCATTGTTGGCACGTTGAAGTTCGACTTCGGCGTAGCCCGAAGATGTCTTGGCTGGTTTCTGACGAGTTACTTCACCAAATCCGTAGTTAATGCCCAAGTTATCAACCATACCAAAGTTGGAGAACATATCTTGAGGATGGCAAGTACAGGGCACAGTAAAGGAATATCCAACGTGATGATCATCAGCATTATCATCTTCTTTGGGACATTCTGTAGGACTAGGAACATTGTAATCCGCAAACCATTCCTTGGCACCGACCAGAATCAGCACGTACGCAACACCTGCTTCTTCATCACACATGGCAGTGTAGGTCCCGACCGGTCCAGATTTGACATCTTTCTTTTGGATACAGGTCCGAATTTCACCGGTAGGTGGTTCAATGTAAACAATATCCAACGTTTCAATCTTATTCTGTGGTCCAGTCGTCCAAGTTTGTGTTACCGTAAAGGTCACAGTGGCTGCATTCGATGCGGTAACTTCGATAGGCACGGCCAATGGATACGGCGAATCATCGACATTGTGCATATCAATGACACATTCTCGACGCAACACTCCACCAAATTCATTATACACGGCTTGTTCACCAGCGGTTAGATTAAAGAAGGCGGTCTTTCCCGAGGGAATCTCATCTTCTGGTTCACCCACGGTCGTTGGTTCCTCACTGACCGAGGGCATTTCGGACGTACAGAACCGTCCGTCCAACATATTACCGTAACAATCATCGCGGGTCGGTTCTTGCGTTGCCATTCCTTCGGACGTTCCAGTGGGGACACTGGTCACATAGTTGGTCGTGGGAGATCCGTTGCTCTTTCCATCACCTGCACCGGCACCACCAGTAACACTCCGACTTTGAACTTGTCCAGTACCAGCATTGTAGTCTTGAAGCAACCGCAAACAATCTTCATCGTCAGGATCATCGAGACACTTGGAAATGAGAGCATTCGAGATTTTCGTATTGGCAGCAAACTTGGATTGAAGAGATTCGGGTGTTTCTTGTTCGTTGGCACGGCGGTCATTGTTGTTACCGTTGCTATTGGCAGCAGCAGCAACAGCATCAACAGTGCGCTTGTGCAACGGTGGAGGTACAGACGTGGCAGGTGGACAGTACTTGATCTTGGTAGGATCATCGTAATCACACATTTTGGATTTGTCCAATCCAATGACCTTGTCGGAATGCAATGACTTTCCAAACATGCGATAAAACCACACCGTATTACTGGATTGAATCGTCTTATCATTGTCCTGCTGCTGCATACTAGACAAGACTTCATGGAGAGCACTACTGCTATCATTGTTGTTATTATTGTTGGAAGATTCTGCAGCCGATGAAACGGCAGCTGAACTCAACAACAGAAATGTCGCGAAAAGCATTCCCTTGGAGAAAAGGAACGTATGGTTCATCATCATTGTTGTAGTTGTTATTGTTGTTGTTATTGTTGTTATTATTCTTGTTATTAATATAGTTTAGCTTTGCTTGATTAACAGTAAAGGAAGCTATAGTATACGTGACCGAAGCGATAGAATCAAAATTAAAAAAAAGGTTGATTATTTTCGAACAGTGAGATCAAAGGGATGATAAAAGCAAGCAAACTCACAGAGAGTGACCATTTTTTCTTTGTGCTCTTGAGAACTCAACCTGCTAGCTACCAGGTACAACTACTACTACTACGTGGTACTGTAGCTACTATCTGGTAGTGTAACTAGCTAGTAGTACTACTAGCTAGCTACTACTAGAGTAGCAGCAAACGCAGTATTTGTTGTATTTGCTTGGTATCTACTAGTAGTAGTACTAGTAGTAGTAGTTGTAAGTATCCTTCCCAGTACCACCTACCACCACAAGGAAAAGTCATTCTTCATCATGCGAAGCCGACGAAGCTTCGTTGCATCTGGTCATTCCACATGATATCAAGCGGACGGAAGGACAGACGACTTGCTGGAAATTTCGGATATCACTTTCAATTCTATTTAATGAATGTTACATGAAAGTGGCAATCAATCGATTAATTCTTTACCAGTGTCATTAAGTATCTTCCTTGTATGGTACGTACCATCTAAAATTGAACGAAATTTCATGACTAGATACCAGGTTGGTACCAGTCATCCTGGGTTGAAGAAAATCCATAGTAGAAAATAGAAAAGACCGTCGCAGTCATCATCTTTGTGGCACGTCATGGTGGATGAGTTTTTCTGATCGTAAAAAAAAATCTTTTTTTAGGGGGGGGGGGTTGGTTTTTGTTCGTCGTTGGAAGGATAGACTTGCACGACATATCTGGGCATGTAATAATATAAATCAGGTAGAAGGAAAACCACACACACAAAGATAATCCAAAAAAATCTTAAAAACAACAACCAAATACTGTAAATGATTTACACACAACACACACAACACAATAATAAGAATTAATAAACGCATCACTCAATAGTATTAGACAGGACATCTACTACTGCTACTACTACTACTTCTACTATTTACCAATGACGACGATGACAGAATCACAAGCACCATCATCACAAGCATCATCATCATCATCATCATCTTTCGTCGAGATGATAGATGTGAAACAAGCACGACAAGTGAATGATGTCATCTCCAATGCTTTGCATTGGATTGAACAAGTAGCAGTCGACGACCACCAACAACGAGAGAATCCAACGACTAGTACTAGTACTAGTACTAGTACTAGTACTAGTACTAGTACTAGTACTAACAACAGCAGCACTGCTGCCAGGGAATGGAAGAAAAATCCAAAGGAAATAATGAAACAATTAGATTTATTTCAAGAACAAATTGAATTGGCATGGAAACAACCATCATTGCAACAACCGTCATCATTATTCAAACACCGTAGTTTTTGTACTAGTAGTACCAGTACTAGTACTACTAGTACGACACCAGCAACACTGCAAGTCTCTCAAGACCAACAAGCACAAAGAGAAGAACGTCGTAAGTCGTACATGGAATTTGCGACCAATGCATTTGCTGATATTTTAGATGAAATGAGATCAGCATCAGCAGTAGTGTTGCCTACTACGGAAGATCATCATCATCATCACGTACCAATGGTAGATGAATTGGATGTTGAAATATTAATCGATTGTTTACAATCGGGACAAGAATTTTGGGAGGATCAACGACAGCAGCAGCAGCAGCAGCAGCAGCAGCAGCAGCAGCAGCAGCAATATAGTAATAACAACGATGAAGAGCCTCTATTAACACCGCATGAACTACAGCGGCAACGACGATTATAATAAGAACATGATAGTATATATAACCATGTCTTTTAAAAACTATGTATGTTGCTTTACACTAGACTACCTGAGCACTTTGACAATATGTACATTATATATAATAATACTATAGAATATGATTGATTCTTTGCTGTTTAAAAAAAAGGGAAGATCCTTCGAACAATTTATGTATTACTTTTATGCAACAGCAGCAGCTCCAAGAACACCTTTTGGTTGCATCGTGTGATGATGATGATGATGATGATGATGATGATGATGATTGTTATTAGTAGTAGTATTTTCCGACGTTAACTCATTCATCACAAATTTCCCGAGAACACTGGGCATATCCATCATCATCAAGCCTTCCCGTTGTTGTTGTTGTTGTTTTTGCTGTCGCCGTCGTTGTTGTTGTTCTTCTTGTCCCCAAAGCAATAACTGTCGTATCTGTTCCATATCTGTTCGCACCTTGGTATAACATTCCAAATACGAATGAATGTGACATGAATTGTTGAGGGCAAGAAGTTTCAGCAAACAACGCGGATGATGATCTGTTTGTTGTTTATTGTAGCTGTTACGGTTGCTATTGCTATTGCTATTGCCGTCTTGCTGTTGTTGCTCCACAATACTGTCAAGGTACTGCACTGTTTGCTCGTAGCATTCTCCCGCTTTGCTGTACAGTTCATTTTGTTGTTGTTGTTGTTGTTGTTGTTGCTGCTGCTGGTGCTGTTGCTGGTGCCGTAGTTTACCTCTCACTTGAAAAGCTAATCCCATATTAAACAACAACACACCACTGTAATAACGCAATTGTTGCCATGATATCCTTTCAGCACATTTGGGTTCCAACAAAACAAGAGCACGGTTGTAAACTAAGTAAGTGTTGGTGGTTGTTGATCCATTACCGGAGTATTCTTCTTATTCTTCTTCTTCTGCTTCTGCTTCTTCTCGGAGACAAGCCAAGGGTGCACTGGACCAGAAAAATCGTTGGGATACTTGTGCTTGTGCAAGAAACCTTCTTTTTGATGTCAATGGCACTGTAGTCTTGTTCTGACGGTGTCGTTGTAGTGGTTGTTGCGACGACGGCGGTGTTAGCGGCGGTGGTGGCGGTGGTGGCAAGGAACATTCGATTCTATGAAGGATTTCTAGAGCCTGTCGAAAGAGCTTGAGAGCCTGCGCTGTTCGAAATTCTTGCAAGTTTGCAATTCCATCTTGATTCAAACATACAGCCTTTTGAAGCTCGAGTTGGTTGTGTAGTTGGGATCTCATGTTGTGATATTATAGTGTTTGTTGCGTTTGTGATTATTATCTGTTGTAAAGGCCAATGCTTATGGTAAGTGAAAAACGAACGAGACAGGTGTTTTGTTCGTGTAATTTGATAAAGTAATTTTTGGCTTCCTTATGCTGTACGAAGTTTCTGTTTTGTTGGTGGCTACATTTCATCACCTTATGGTACCGTAGTACCCAACGGACGAGACAAAAGCAGCAATCGCAACAAGACAACCAAAACAATAAAGTTAACTACTATTAAAGCAAACTATTGAAGTTAACTACATGAGATTCCTCAGTAATATCTTCTGCAGTACCATGTCTTCAACCACACCAGTTGCCAGCAGTAGTAGTAACAAGACGACTAACAAGGAGATTGATTTTCCTGGTGGGTTTTACTGTTTGAAGGAGATTCAAAGAAACATTTGCTTTCGTGTGTATGAGGAGATCAATGCAATGGGTGAGGGCCGAAACATGAATGATCTCTATGCCTTGGCATATGAGAGATACCATGGGACCGGTCCCGAGAGTCTTGGTCTAGCCGAGAAGTTTATGAAGGGTCTTGAGATGTTTGAGGGCATCTATGAAGATGGCATTGATGCAGCGAGTGGAAATCATGAACGTGTTCTAAAAAAGATTCTTCATTTGAAAGAGGGAGCCAATATCATCACTGATTCTGATGAAAGGCTCAATGGAATTAACATGAAATCTCTCAAGGCAAATAAGAAAGACGGCAAGTCAGTTATTCAAGGACGTCAAATCTGGGATATGGGTAAGCAAGTGCAGGAGAATGGTCGCAAAGTTCTTGCCATTGTGTCTCGTTCCAGTAAATACAAAGAAGGTACTGTTGCTTCTGGTGGAGAAGGGTGGGAGGACTACCTCAAGTATTGCCGTTACAAAATGGAGAAATTGGCGAAGGCAGAGAGGGAAGGGAAAAACAAGCGGAAGAAGACGAAAGATGGCAGCAACGACATTCTGGAAGATGATCCCGATGATGATGATGGTCACCAACAGCAAGAAGAAGAAGTTGGTGAAGATGACGAAGCTCAATTGATTAAAGATTGGGATGGTACTGCGTCCTTTCCAGGATACATGGCATGGGCTTTGTGGGGCCATATTCCCATGCCAGGCATGGACCCGGATTACAAGTCTCAATTGTTTTCAGCGAAGGACCTTGGCAGGAAAAAGAAGACAAAGGGAGGACGTACGGCTTCCAGAAACACCAAAGCAAAGACCGACAACCTTGAACGTGCGTCTACCACAGTTGCAAGCGGACCAAGGGGTTTAACTAAGAAGGAAGAGCTCCTGGAGAAACAACTAATTAAAGTTGGAGATTTCTACGATGCGATGGAACATCAAGGGGGGGCAGAGTTTGTGCGATCGTGTATCAACAATCAACTTGAGTTTTTCAATGCAAGGTTGATGGCTGTCACTCCTTTAGTTTATTCAAAGCCAGATTGCTTTACTGATCCAGATACGTATCAGGACTGGATTCCTCTTCTGGAGTTCAAGGAGTGTAAGCAGGAGATTGCAAGACTAACCAACGAGTTGAAGGAGATGGGTGAAGAGATGAAGAGAGCAATGAAAAAGAAACAAGCTGCAATTGTTGCACTTCGTCGTCGTAGTAAACAAAGTACTACAACCGCCGCAAGTGGAGGCACTACTACTGGAGTGTCGACATCAAACAATGTTCCAGGTGAAGTGATTGTGGTTGATGGAGATGACGACGAGGAGATAACTAATGATGCTGTTCTTCTTGATGACGAGGACGAGGAGGACGATGATGATCATGAGGATAACAACAACAACGAGGACGACACACCAAGTCCTAATAGTATGCTGGTTGGTGTTTAAAGAATGATAACGACATTAGTACTACGACTGTTCTTGTTACCAAACAAGAAAGGACAAGAAGAAAGGCACAAGTTGTGCCTTTTTGTTGCGTTGCGTCGTCACTCGTCCATGATCATTACTATTATTAGATTACAGGCTCTTCTGCTTCATTTAGTCTTGCCTTTGGCCACTGGAGTTCTCGCTTTTGAAAGGCAATATCAAAGTGACGAATGAGCCTGTCTCGGAATTGTTTCATACTCAGCTTTCGTACAAGTATAGCACCATGGACTTCCTGGAAATTACCTGCAAAATCCTCAGCTTGTTCGTCAGAGGACTCCTGCTGGCTGATGCTGCTGCTTCCATCATCTCCAAGACCCATTCCACTTCCATCGTAGTTAACCATAAGAGACTCCTGATCAAGTAAAGTCCGAACAGACTGTGGAAGATCATCTTCTTGAATGTCCCCCATTCCTCCTTGCCATTCTGAACCCCACTTATTATCGAGTCCATCTATTTCTAGGAGCCAGTTGTGCAGAGCGCAACATGTCTTCCATGTTTGATCTGCAGTTTCAGTACCATGAAGACGAATACCGGACTTCAGTATTCTCCATCGACCTTTCATGATGCCAAAAGTACACTCAACATCCTTCCTCATGGACTCCAACCACTTGGAGAACCGCCACTGGGCTCTTGCTCTCGTTGACTTCATGGGAGGCACTGTCACTCCCCAATTCATGTATCCATTATCAACAAGAAGCCATGCACCTTTATACTTCACTTGCTTCACAGTCAACCCATCGTCCTCGTAGTCATACAATTCAAATTCCAAGTCACTCATTATTCCATTACCTTCATGCAGATCCATTGCAATTTCATCAAACTTCACGAGACTTTTGTCGTTCCATCGTGCAGGATGTCCCTCTGTTGTACCTATAATTCTTCGCCTGTGATTGGTGACAATGTTGTACGTCCTTGCAGTAAATGGAAGTTTAAAAGACAAGTGTGCTTGTCTATTTTCATAAGCAATTCTGCAGTGCTCAATGTGTGTGGCATCCATGCTACCAACACAACCCGGGAATCCTGCTTGGGAGTACTCAGAGGTCACCGAAATGACATCATCCATTGACTTTGGAGCGTGTACCCATTTTTTGAATAGCTTGTCAGCTCCAAAACCAATGAAAGCATGGATATATTTCCGAATAACTTCCTTACTGATTGCGGTGCTTTCCTCCAAATCATCCAGTGTCCAGCCTCTTCCAAGATAGCGCAAAGCGCAAAGTAACAGCAGACTCATAGGTGCAGCAGGCTTGTTCGTAGCAGATTTTGATCCAGGCCTCCAACGACTCATGAAGCCTCCACTAGAAGCTTCTTCATTGCACATGTCAAGTAACTCAAGGTAGCAATTGTACGGCAACCGGAATCTCAGTCGGAACTTATCTTCAAAGGACAACATTAATTCCATGCCATGGTCCTTCCCTTTACAGTAATGGTGGTACCACAACGACATGGTTGGCGGGAGAACTTTGAGTTCATCTGTTTCCGGATCCTTGTAGTGGACAATCCCTTTGGGTTTTCGGGGTTTGTATGCTTGCACTTTTTGTTTGGCAGGTAAAAGAAGTACATCCCCGTTGTCATCTTGATCTTCTTCTTCATCAAGCACCTGTGAGATGAAAGACATTGTGACTTCATCCATTATCCGGAAAAGCATCAGCTTTCTTGCTTTACTTCTCCTAACATCATTCTCAGTAGCAATACCTCGTTTCTTCTTCCACTTTTGCCAAATGGAAAGGGTCTTTGAACAAGAAGAACAAGCTTCTTCTGCTCCTCCATCAACAGAACGAGACGATGCCTCGTCGTTGTCATCCATCATCAGCCAGCAGCAGCAACAACAGCAGCAACAGCAGCACTTCTTTGTTTTTGTGGTGATTCCTCTAAGAGGAATACAGGTACATGCCTACTCTTATAGTGAGTTTGGTACCCAGCCAAGGATGATTTCCTTAAAGAAAGGGTTTCTATTCTTGTTAAAACTTCTCTCACAATTGGATAGGGAATAGCATGGGAGCTTGGAGGGAGCTGTCTCGTTGAAAGAATATTATTAACGAGACAGGAGCCCAAGTTTCGGGGATGACGGATGGAAGACAGACAAAAACGAGGTAAGTGTCTCGTTTGTGGGTGCCATAAGGATCATGAATCGTGTTTTGAAACGAGACAGCAGGCTGTCTCGTTCGTTTTTCACTTACCATAAGCATTGGCCTAAGTACTAGACTATGGTGTGTTGTAGTCTGCTCTCCTGGATGAATGAAGTTTTTTGCTATTAATTAATACACTCCTCCGATCCAAAATTTCGAGACCAACAAATCTCCCCTGTTGGATGAAATCGCTTCCTTTATTTTTCTTCCGCATCTTGTTTCAGAAGGCAGCAGGCCTACTTCCATTGATCGCCACCACAAAACCAACAATCATGGCCCTCTCCTTCAGCACCACGACTGCAACTACCTTCTCGCCACCTCCGTCGCTGCGAGGAGTCTTTGTGGGAAGTGGAAGTGATGGAATGTCCGATCCTCGAATTGCCAAGGTGATTTTAGAACTGGTTCCAAAGAAAAATGAAGCATTGCAAGTATTGTATCTAGGGACTGCTACCTACGATCTTCCCCAGTTTGCTCAACGACAAACCCAATGCTTGGTCGACCAGGGATGCACTGTAAATCAATTAAAGTTGGTACACGAGTGTGATCCAATCCAGTCCCAAGCCATGATTGATGCTGCTGATATTATTGTGGTGGGCGGCGGCAACACGTTGTATGCGGTCGATCGGTGGCAAACCACAGGAATCGTCCCTCACCTGCAACGGGCCATGGAACGGGGCGCTGTCTTGACAGGTGGCAGTGCCGGTGCCATTTGTTGGTTTTCGGGAGGTCACTCGGATTCGATGGATCCAGACTCTTACTTCAAGGCTATGCAGGCAAAGTTTGGTGTCGAATCGACGACGAGTACCGACAACGATCTAGTGGAAGAGAGCAGTGATGCTCCCGACAATGGCAAAAAGAAGGATTGGAAATACATCAGAGTTCCTGGATTAGGGTTTCTCCCTGGTTTGATGTGCCCTCATCACGATCGAGTTCAAAGCAATGGTATCTTGCGGGCCAGAGATTTTGATCAAATGTTACTAAACAAACACTCCGGAGAAATTGGTATCGGCATTGATCATTGGGCTGCCTTTGTTGTCGACGGGCCAGATTCCTACCGAGTTGTATCCTTGGAGGGTAAACCCGGATCTGTCATTATATCTTCCAACGAAAATAATAACGGTGAGCCGTCCTTCTCTCCCGATGCCAAAGGATCACCAGGTATTTGGATCAAACATGTGTCGGACGGCAAAGTAGTCTCAAAGTTGTTACCTCCCTCAGGAAAGCTGTCCGATGTCCTTCGTCCAGCTACCGCGATATTCGAGGATCAGAAAGCCTTGGATCAATGTAGGCTAGACAATCCAGGTCAAGCCTACGTCAACTAGAAGATGATATTGGGTGTCTAGTTTTCCTGTTCCAGCCTTGTAGATAGTTGTGTCATCAATATGCGAGTTTCGACTCTTATTCGCAAGCGATAGCACTTGGTACTCGAGCTACAATGCTAATTTGCCCATTCAAAACTCAATAGGATTCCGAATCTATGATTTTATTTTGTTCATGTTATCATGATAATATAATATGATTAATTCCATTTGAAAATAGCAGCGCCCCACGAAAGACCAGCTCCGAATCCTGCGCAGGCGACAACATCGCCTTTCTTTACTCTTCCTGAGCGTACAGCTTCGTCAAATGCTAGTGGAATGGAAGCTGCACTTGTGTTACCGTATTCGTCCAAGTTGTGAATGATCTTGTCCATGGACACACCCAGCCGCTTTGCTACAGCCTCCATGATTCGAATATTAGCTTGATGCAGCAAAACATGGTCCACATCATCAATAGTAAGACCCGCGGATTCCAAGGCCTCTTTTAAAACGAGTGGGACTTCTCGAGTGGCAAATTTGTACACTTCCTGTCCGTTCATGTTGATTTTTTCGTAATCACCATCACTGAGCATGATGCCATCACCCGGTGTTGATACTAGGCGCGCAGCTCCATCAAATCTGTAGCCGCCAACAAAGAAATAAAAGGAGTTAGTCGCCAGCAAATTTCGCATAATATCAACACCTCCAAAATTAGTAGAGATACAATATTGAAAACGTGCGCTTCGTCCTCATACTGTTTTCATGTAAACTCACCCAAGCTTCAAGTCTTCGTATCCTCCTCCATTGGAATGGGCAGCATATCCCAAAACTCCTGGATTTTCATCATCATTGGTCAGGACCATTGCACCTGCTCCATCTCCAAACAAAATGCAGGTATTTCTGTCATCCCAATCCACCCATCTGGATAGGGCATCCGCGCCAATGATAATGGCATTTTTAAAACCATTGCCACCCGAAAGAAATTTTCCTGCCGTCACAGTGGCGAATAAAAAACCGGAACAAGCAGCTGTCAAATCAAAGGCTAGAGTATTCTTTCCGCAGCCAAGAGCAGACGCTACAGAGGGAGCATCACCAAACATGTCATCGGGAGAAGAAGTGGCACAAATGACCAAATCTACCTCTTCGGCAGTAATGCCAGCCATTTCCATAGCATTTTTTGCTGCCGTTACACTCAAATCACGAAGAGTCTCTCCGTCAAGCAGCAAGTGTCTTCGGGCAATTCCAGTCCGTTGTTGAATCCATTCATCGGATGTGTCGACCACTTGCTCTAAATCCACGTTTGTCACTACAGTTTTAGGAGCAGCCGACCCAACGCCAATGGGACGGCACCCCAGCGAGCCCGAAGTAGCCTCTAATTGAGTACTCCGAGTAGCAGAGGAATACGCGTTGTTGTAAATACTATTTGGCCCAGCAGGTGAAAATGCCGAGATTTGTGCCGATAGCAACATCAGAGCAATGATGGACCAGCGACAAAAAGATTTCATGGTATGGTGGGATGTTTTGGACAAAGATAAAACTGTGCTATAATAAACGTCGCCGCTCTGTTTCGAGATAAGCGATGTGCTGATCTCGGGTTTTGTATTTTAGTCAGGTAGCTTTACTTATCACAGCTACTACTAATATTATTATTGTAGCAACGAATACTCGTCGTAGAAGTCTGTTCTATGTTCTATTGGCAATCGACGACGATTGTTTGACTGAGACGTCAATCTTTTTGTTGGATCATACGAAAGTGTGCGGCCAGCGGTGCCATCACCGCAATAGACGTACGTACCTGGTAACACACAATGAAAAAGCAGAGGCGGATTGTGAAGCAGCCAATGAACAACAGTGAAAACACAAAACGCACGCACCTCTACTCCCAAAGATACCTTTTCGATTGGAATCTTTCTTGTTCTAACAACACGTACCCCCTTATACTAGTAGTAGTCTAAAAATGACGTATTTTAGAACTCCAAGTATCAAGATTGCATAGGGATTTCAACAATAATTTAGTATTCCCAGTCAATATGAATAAGACAATAATTTCTATTTTTGAATCATCAAGCGTAAGACCGTGCTGGACAATTTCAGGGGGCGGGTTGGCAGAGTTCAGATAAGCGAGAAGGATCCATCACCGAGGCGATCGTCGTTCATGAATTGCGACATCACTTCAACAACGTCGGCGGTCCCATTCTTGAAAAGATAACAACTGAAAACTAAAACGAGTTGATCTGCTTTTGCAC
>Ga0100381_1004031_pt1 | contig 12511 bp, 15 predicted proteins | sample CryGeymeta201505_FD_80416 | JGI IMG/M metagenome (GOLD analysis project Ga0100381, IMG submission 80416) | Groundwater microbial communities from Crystal Geyser aquifers in Utah, USA - Crystal Geyser metaG 2015-05 | ecosystem: Environmental > Aquatic > Deep subsurface > Groundwater | place: USA...
AATCGATACGAACTAGCATCATTATTCAATCTGATGGAGATCGGCGACAGATAATAAATGATGATGAAATGACTGAGGGCAGAGAATAAGGTGTGGAACAAGTTACACATTTATAGGCAAGAATTCTCTTTGACCACCTAGTAGAGTTAGGTCGTTTTGTCAATGGTTTCCGGGATCTGCCATCGGAGTTCCAAGTACCAGAAATGAAGTAGATGCTTGTTGCTCACTACAAAAGGCTAGAGCAAATACACCCTTAGCTGCGGACGCACTATGTTTCGCATGTGTAGCCTCCACATCTATTAATACAAAAATTCTGCTGGATGCCACCCAGGCTCCTACAAGCTATTGTAGACAACGAAGAAACCAGGGAAGCTTTGTTCGTTCACGAGCTGATAAGACTTCTGAGACGAAAATAAGGGAATGATGGGGTATTATTCTAATGAAGTGATCTTTACTATGATGATTTCTGATTTATTTAAAGTATAGAACTCCAAATACAATATCATATCATTATTTAGTTGTATATCAAGCACATGACCCAGCAGTTCCAATTCAAAACTGTCCTCATCGGTGACAGTTCCGTCGGCAAGTCCTCGCTCCTTCGCCGCTTTGCTGACGACTCATTCGAAGAGAGTTACCTCGCCACCATCGGCGTCGACTTCAAGTTCAAGTAACAACCCATCTGAAGCAGAACACTCGAATTTGATAACAATGCTGTCAAGCTGCAAATCTGGGATACCGCAGGCCAGTAGCGATTCAGGACTATCACCAGCGCATACTACAAAAATGCTCAAGGCATTATTCTGGTCTTCGACCTCAAGGTCCGCAGGACTCTTGAGAATATTGAGGAGTTCTGGATGAACGAAATCAAAAAATACTCTGATAAGGAAGTGCAATTAGTCGTGGTGGGGAACAAAGCAGATTGTGAAGATGTATAAGTTACCGAGGAGTAATTGGCAGCTTTCAGTCTCAAGCACGATGTTCCTTGTATGCGAGTCAGCGCTAAGACTGGTGCAGGAGTAGGATAGGCATTCGAGGTGATCGCCAAAAACTGTATCAAAGTTTTTGGGCAGATGAGTCACTAGTAGAAAAATAACGTTGTTGATGATATTCGCAAGAAAAAGGCAGAATTCAAGATCAAGGCAGGTAAACAGTAGAAGGCAGAAAAAAAGAAGTGCTGCTGAGTGCCATGATTTCTGTATCTACCATTCTTATTCCACGACCTATTAATGCTCCTCCTGACCCTCTAAATAATGGCTGGAGGTCAGACGGTAGTTTAGAAGATGTCGCTGTATTTTTAAAAATCCAGTATAATGGTCACTGGTGAATTCAAAAACCTTAATAAAGGGATCAAATTACTAAATTATATCTAGTGTCACTTTCAGGCAAATGTTCACTAAAAGTGGCTGATAAGCTTTGGCAGTCGATAGAAAGCTAACACTCCACTAAATTTCATCAAAACTGATAGAGAGTAGCACATAGTTGAGGATAATTTTATTGAGCTAAAAACCCCCCAGCTTTTATGACAGTGGCAGGCCTATCGACGTTGTGCTCTGGTGGTCAGGGCGACCTCAAGGGTGTCAATAACTTGGGGTCAACCTGGTTTAGTTTGTTCAGAACGCTGAATAATCTTAAACCCAGCGCCAATGATATAGTTCCATATAATTCGAAAATAAAAAGGCATGTAGGACCCTTTGCTAAAGCATTGTAAGGACACATTGAAGAAGAACAACCTCCACCCGTTGAAAAAGTTGGGAAAGGGGGCCTTTTCATATGTCTTTTCGGCCTAAAAGATAGAACTAAAATCACCCGACAATGAGGTCTACTCGGTGAAGTGTATCAACAAGAAGCAATTCGCCAAAAAACCCTACCTCGTTAAATACATCGAGCAGTAAATCAGCAGTATGCGTTAGCTCGATCATCATAACATTGTTAAGTTGTCACGAACCTTCGAAGGTAACTCACATCTCATTTTAGATTAAGGCTGGATCTTCATCGTTATGGAGTTTTGTAACAAAGGAAACATCTACTCCTATCAGTGCTCAAAAGAGCAAGGGCTTGTTGAATTCCAAGAGGCTAGCCATATTGTCAAAAGTGTCCTGGAAGGGTTGACGGCCATTCACAGCAAAAACCTCATCCATCGCGACATAAAAGCTGAGAACATTTTGCTGCTCTCAGACTTAAGTAAAACCTAGCCCTATGGCTACACAATCAAGATATGTGATTTAGGTTTTTGTCGTGAGGATGATGAGAATGTCAACACTTTCTGTGGCACCACATCCTATATGGCACCTGAAATATTCAAAAAACAAATATATGATAACAAAGTTGATGTGTGGGCTGTTGGAGTGCTCTTCTTTCGAATGTTGTTTGGAGACTTTCCATTCAAAAGTATCAATATGGAGTATGAGATCAGCTCTAAATGCTCTAAGGGTTTCAACATCAAAAAGATGAAATTGAGGCCCAATCCATCCGTCAACAAGGAAACCTTTGAACAGTTGGCTGAGATTTTCAACAAAATATTCAAAATCAACCCTGAATAAAGGATCTCTGTTTAATAACTTCAAAAACATAAATTCTTCCTCCCTCTCAAAAGAGTCAGCTCATCTTCATCAACCCAAAGCGACAGCAGTGGCGATGAAGAGGCCAGCTTCGAATCATAAAAAATTCAGTTCATTGACTCCATTCTCAACAAAGTAAAGAACTTACACTTCTTGACCACCTGGTAAGAACTATGCCTCGAGTACTACACAAAAAAGATCTCTCTCACTCTCATCGAGCCTCACAATGCACACGAGGTCTACAAGACTAAGTACAATGAGATGAAGCACACGGTGGACAAGTTGGGTCACTACCTGCTCAAGAACATGAAAGACAACAATATTCCCAAACTAGCTGACTATTTCAACATAAAAGCTAGTAAATTTTCAGATTTCAAGGAAAGCTATCGGCTAGTTGTGGGGCATGTCTTCAGCAAAGCTCACAAATAAATTGCCTAAAACATAACACTTAGAAGTCAGATCAAGTTGGAGCTGTTTTGCTGCCATCTAATCAATCGTATCTTTGAGAAGGAGTACAGAAAGTAGATCTTCACTCACTATTTCGATTGGCTAAAGAAAAGCCATAAAGATAGAAAGTTCACCTTCGGGTCATTCAAAGAATGGATCAAAGGTGAGAACAGCGACAAGTTGGTGCAGACCGTAGAGATGATGAACGAAAAGTTCTACAAGAAAAGATGATAGTGATATATTAATAATATCAATGCTTGACACTCATTGAATTATTGAATTGGAGCAATGTGATAGGTTATAGATATAGGAGGTGCAAATGTGGTTTGACGTGAATATAACCCTCTCTATGAGAGAACAAATAAGAAGCATCAGTAGTTTAGAGGTAGAATTATAGCCTTCCAAGCTGTCGACCCGGGTTCGATTCCCGGCTGATGCATTTTTGTTGCCACTCTCCTCACCATTTTTCTGATATTAAAATATCAGCCTTTCCCTTCCTCTTCCATCCTCGATCGCCAAAGTCTCAAATCACAGCTAGGTAAACTATAACGATATTTTACTATTTTTTAATGCTATCAGATTATCATAAATATCTTAACCATCAAAAAACAATAAAATCATGAACCTGAAGGAACGCATGCAGCACCAGAATAAGAACAATTCTTAGATCCTTAACAACAGTGGATTTGACTTCAACAGAGGCAGCCGAGAGGACCAGATCTACGAAAAATCAAGAAGATAGTGTGAGGAGGAATTGTACAATAGGAAGGCTGATTTGGAACATGAAAGAAATGGTATGTTCAAGACCAAATAAAAATAGGCTAACTATGCTATTGAAAAATTCAAACAAGATTTTGAATAACTCAGAAAACAAATCCTGAATCATGTCGATACCTCCTTGAATGAAACCAAAGATCGTTTCCTCAATGAGATCAAGTAGAGACTGTCAGTGGATACCAATGAGGAAATCAGAATCAGGAAATAGATCGATGAACTCATGAATTTCATCAATACTCATATTGCTGGTCTCAAAAAAGGTAGATCGAATCTTATCTAGATCACTACAGAGAGTACATCTCTAAGGTTGTCGTCACTGACTTCGATAACCCCAGAGATGAGGTCAAACGAGCAGTAAAGAACATCAAGTATTCCCTGCCATACACCACTCTGGACGAAAAGTACTATTCATGCTTCAGGAATGATTTGCTAAAATGTATCTATGTTCAGTTCGGTACCAAGTTTGAAGGAAAAAGAAGTTAGGCAAAACTTGCAGAGCAGCCTCCTACGTATCCGAAGTCTGAAAGTGGATCTGACATCAACTTGCATGAGAACAGGGATCGGCTCAAAATGGGATTCAATTGATTATCTCATAATCTTAGCATTATTATCATCAAATCATCATTGAGTACAATATCAATTGGAGTGATTCGTGTAGTAGGATAAAAGGCAGTCATAACAAAAAATGGTCACGGAGGGGGTCGAACCCTCGACCGTTGCGTTATTAGCACAACGCTCTAACCGACTGAGCTACGCGACCTTTCTACCCTCGTCCTTTTGCATGCCAACTAATATCTTATCCACCCTTGACAATGTCATTATGATATCCTCAATTACAGAAAAGGGGACAAAAATATATTATGTATTATCATTTTACGGGGGTCCCTTGTCTGGATTTATTCTATAAAAATTGGTCGTAGAGGGTCTTGGTGAGGTTGATCTCTGAGTTGAGAGTCGCCATCTTCTTTTCGTACTCCACCAATTTTTATTTGCTAATCCTGTCTACATTTCTGTTGATGTGCTCCAATTTTTTGAACTATTCTTCCAGATTTTCAAGAGCAATCGTCTTAGATTGAAGATTATTGGCCAACTTTTCATTTTAGGACATCAGCTTAGTCAGCTCGATTTACATCTTTCGACGCATCTGATCCACCTCCATCCTTTTGATAGCTTCCAACTCTGATTTTTGACGTTCGAGTTCAGAGTTGAGCTCACGTCTGACTCCACCTGATTCTATAGTGGCTGATTGATTCTTCTTCAGTTCTCTTTTGATGGCGTCGTCGAGTTGTTTGATGTAATTGTTGAGCCTTTCTGTATCTCTCTACATTTATTCGATGATAAATTGTAATTTGCTCTTTTATCTTTCTTCCTTCTCCCTTGCTCGCTCTAGTTGCTTCTCTTTGAGCCTCCATTCCCTTTCCTTTTATCTTTGCTCGTCCATCAATCTATCAACTTTTTCTCTCTACTTTTACTTTTCTGCCTCGAACTACCTCCTTTCTTCTTTCCATCTGGCCTCGATATCTTGAATCAGCTCGGTATATTATTTCTTGGTCTTGACTATTTATTCATGAAGATTTTTGACGGTTGAGTTGAGGATTTAATTTTTGACTGTCATTTTTGACATTTGTTGGTTAAGGAAGCCAACATTGGTCTGGTACTAACTGGACATTAGTTCCTTTTCTGACTCGATCTGATGCAGAGATTTATGAAGGTTTTGCACCTAGTTATCTGTCAACTCTGAGGTTTCTTTGATTCTTTCCTGCAAGTGACTGATTCTTGTGTCCCTTTCTTTGAGCCGATCTCTCATTTCATCCTTCATTCTTTAGTACTATCTCTTGTCGGATTCCACCATTTTGTCCTTTTCTTTCAGTTGTTTCTGAAGCTCCTTTGCCTGATCTTTCAGTTCATTGATTATAGAGTTGTATCTTTCCTCAACATTCTCAATGTCAGCTGCGTGAATTCTGGTTATTCTTTCTTTTATGTTGTCCAGTTCGAGTTCATTTTATCTCTCAATCACATATATTTTCTATCGCAGCATGCTGACCTCTCCCTGGAGATCAGTTCTCTATTGAGTGTGTTACTCAGTTTAGCGGCGAAGGCGGATGAGCAGTTTGGAGACTTCATCATTTTTGATTGAAATCATTTCTCGGAATCCATTGAGCTCAATATTGAAAAGTTAGTCCTGATCCTCAACACTTTTCTTTAGGTTTTCAATCTAAAAGTTAAATATTTTTTAGAACTTGTCCCTCAATTTTTCAAGCTCATCGCTTTTTTATTTGTAAGCTTAGTCGTTGGCAATTCTTTGTTTTTCGACGAATTCCTGTAACCTTCTAATTTATTGATCTTTTTCAGCTCGAACTTTCTCCACCCGACTGCTGATAATTCCCTCAATATTTTACTTCTCAGCCAAAGTTTTCTTCAGCTGTCTAATTTGAAACTGATAACCTTCTTCCTTCTCAGCGAACTATCTTTTGACCCCTTCTAGCTATCTTTTCTGGTTGAGATCTGACTTCTAGCGATGCTATAGCATAAAACTTATTCTTTTTTCTTCAGCTTCTTCGGCTTTCACCTTCCATTTTTCTACTTATCTCTGCAGTTCTAACTTTTCTTTAGTCCAGTTGTCATTTTTATTGACTTTTTCATCAACTTGAAGCCTGATGTTTTCGAGCTATGCTTTTTTCTGAGTGAGTTCTTTATCTCTTTTGTCGAGTTCATTATTCAAGAGGGTGTTTTGTTTGAGGATGAGCTCGTATTTTAACTCGAAATCTTAGGCTCTTCGGAGTCGTATTCTTGCTCGATTGAGATCTTCCTGAACAGTGTTGCAGTCATTTTCGAGTCTGTACACTTTCCGCTTATAGAAATCCAGGTCATATTTAGTGGGCGATTCACTATTGATTCTGGTGATTATTTATTGTTCTAGTTCCCTTTGCACGTTCATCTAACGATGTATAAATTAATAATAAAATCTATTGACCCTCATAGCCAGCAATAACTCACGATAGAAATACGTGTATCTCATCATCATTGCTCCCTTGCCTCATTTCGTTATGTTGAGCGTTGGATGATAGTGACCTATCACTCCTGGTAGGTTCAGGATGCGTCTTCGTTTGATGAGCTGCAGAGCTGAGGGCTAGTTGCTGGTCCGGATGTTGTAGTGGATCAGGAGCTCAATCAGCGAGAGGGGGAGATTGGCCTTGGGGTTTGTGGGAATTTCCCGCATTTGCTGCAATAATTTCTGAATGGAGTTGTAAGCCTCAGGAATTTTGTTATCTTTTGAGTGTAGAACTGACAAATTGAAACTGAAATTGCTATACTGGTTCATTTTTTCGAAGTAGGTCTCTCCACTTTCATGCACACTGGCGCTACAGAACTCGTGCAGAGTGGTATCGCTATAGTCAATGGATCCCAACAGCTCATGTAGCAAGTCATAAGCTTTATCAACTCTGTTGAGTTGAGTGTAGGCCTCTAGCTTGTAGGTCAGGATGTTATAGTAGGTCTTATCGGTGGTCTTGGGCTGGAGTTTGTACTGTTTTTCCGAGGATTGATAGAGGGTGGCGTAGTAGATGGTTTGTTGCCATTACTGTTTGCATAGATACACGTAGCAAAGTAAGGAGTAAATGCTGCTCTTGAAGGATATGTACTCGCTGTACAGTTTCCTGAATAAGTGATCTGCTTACTAGTTGGCTTGTTCGGTGAGGCCTTTCTACTCGTCTTCGAGGTTGACAATAATGCTCTTTTCCTTCTCGAGCACAACGAGAGCTTACTTGAGGTACCATTCACACATCTTCAGGATTTACTTCAGCTTGTTCTAGGGCTCAACTACAGCGAAAATCTCTTCTTTGGTCGGATCCTCTTTCGAATCTTCTTCTTTTTTGCCTTTCTTTTTGGCCTTGCTAGTACCAGGTCTTTTCTCCCTTGATGGTTCCTTCTTGTTTTCAGACAATTCCTTGCTGCCATTACTTTGCTGAGCCCCCACATTTTCCACTTTTTCCTCTTTGACCTCACCTTTTTTCATGCCATGCTGACACTCAGTCAGGACGTACCGCCTATAGTAAAACTTGTTGTTAGTATAGTTGGGATTTTTATTTTTTCCTTTTTGCTGGTAGTAGGGCATATTGGGGTAGTAGTAGACGGTATCATAAAAATCGTGGATATCTTTGTAGGTGAGCACTCGTTTGGGATTTTTCAGCAACTCATGATAGTAATTCAGACAGAGTTGAGCCTTCCTGTAGTTTAATTTGTAAGAGTAGCAGTTATGATGGTTCTTGAGACCTTCGTACAGTTGCTCATAGCTCTCCATCCCGCTGCGCAGACTCATGACCAGTACATTATCTCTGCAGCTGGCAATCATTCCATGTCTTTAATTATTCTTATCGCCATCTTTATCCTTGATGAGGTAGCCAAGGGTCTTGGTCAGCATGATTCGAGCTGGTGCATTTTGTTGGTAATTGCTGATGATGACAGCTACGTTATGGTCGATGATGTTCTTGATATACTCCTTATTTTTATTTTTATCGACCTTGAGCATCAAATCTGATAAAATTTTCAAAGCATGCTGATAATTTTTGCTATGATACTGTATTTCTGCCCTCAGTAGTTCTTGATAAACCGAGATGTGAATGTTGCCAATTTATGTGAGTTCGCCTTCAGCCGGTTCGTCCAAATTTTGTTTGAATTTCATCATATAAGTCTTGATTCCTTAATCGATCATGCCTGCATTATGGGTTTTATACCTAATTTGAGGAGCACCTTGCAGAAGAGGATCTGGTTGATGAATCTGTAGGATTACTCTTAGGCTGTTAATTTTTTGGTTTTGTCCATCAACCTGTTTTGCTTCTCAATGAGAGATATGCAACTTGCCAGCCGACCACTGCTTTACATTTTTTTTAGCATTTGGTAAAGAATCATCAGACTTGTTTCGGTCCTCAGTCCATCGACAAAATGGAGTGCCTCGTTGGCTGCATAGATGTAGTGGTACCTATCAATTCGGTGACTTCAGGGTTAGGTAGCAGTTGCGATAAGACCATGATGTTCCAGAAATAGAACTCGTGACTGATCTTTGGCGTTCTTTTTTTGTCCTTGAGGGGTCGCTATTTGTAAAGGTTGACATTGACGGTCACCAGGATGTCCACTGTTTTAGTCATAATGTACTCATCTTGCGCATTACGGAGGCTGCCTTGGTATGTTGTTACTTGTACTCGCAGAGGAGATTGTTCAGTTCGATGCTGAGGTGGGTGAGTTTTGTCTCCTGTAGTAACCTATATCACTTGTTGTGTTACTTTTTGGCTTGGATGAAGTCGTGTTTGATGAAGGCGTCATGAGCTGAGCTGAGAATTTGTCTTATCTTGGAGTCAGGTTACTCCATGACCTTGTTTAAATAATACAATCAAATTATCATCATAACATCATCATATCTTCCTCTCAAATACATCACAGAAAGATTCGGCTTGGTTTAACCATTTTTGACAAGTAACGCATTTGTCGTTATCGGAAACTATGTAATTAGATATGATTAAATCGAAATATTCAAAATACGGAAGGAAAGTGATCAACTATATGTGTTCAGGATTGTTAGGAACTTGCGGGAGGTCTTGGTCGATTGAGGTAAAACTCATATGAGGTTTGCTCATTTTCCGCCATGATATAGACTGTTTTCTTGATGTTCGATATGGAATTATTTCCATAAATTTGAATTTTTCTTCTATCAGCAACTTTTCATTACCGACAAATCCTCCTTTACCGTACGCTTTCCATCGCCTCTCCTTTCGTATAGTTTGAAAGAAGAAACAGTCATCCTTAGATTTTTCATCAAAAAGCTATCAGCAAGGGTCTTACACCACAGTTGTCTCTTTGGAGACGATAAAATTGTTATCAAGTGAGGACGATCTGTAGATTGAAGGAAACTCAGTGAGGCATGTGAGCTTGTAGCGTCGGTTGTTGAAAGTAAAAATGATGCATTTAGAAAACTTTTGAAATCTTTAACTGAAAAATGAGCTCACAAGACTACCACAAACATCACAAATTCCTTGAAGAAACACTCATCGTTATTTTGTCTTCCTCTTTTGGAACTAACGTCGCTCCTTGTCCTAAGTCTAGCTTTAATTCTTTTGTCCTACTTTCCCATTTTCTTCTGCTCGGCATCTTCTTTACTATTTTTGAGTCAATCTCTTCAAAGCTTATATTTCATCAGAGTAAGCTATCTTTTAAGTACCGATAAACACCTAATCATTTATAAAAAAATCGAAATGAGTTTTCTGAGGCATCTCTCCTTGCTTCTTCTCATTCTCATAGCCTACAGTCAGATCAATGGCTGTCCACAGCTATGTGCCAACAACTGCTATGTGGGCTCCTGCCAGAGTTGCTACTTAGATTTCACCTCCACCTCATCTACAAGTAGCACCTCCTGCACATGTCCTGCTGGTATGTTCTCCAACCCGTACGTAGGGTTGTGCGAGCCTTGCCCTGTCCAATGCCAGACCTGCACAAACGCATCCAAGTGTTTGACCTGCATATCTGGATACATGCTTTCCAATAGCTACACATGCATCGTCAACACAACCACCGAAAACAACTGGGTTTCTAAAAGAGCAGTCAGTAACTACACTAACTTCATGGGCGTAGGTCCTCTTAGCATCGTGACTGCCAACCAAACTTTAATCAACATAACAAACTCCAACTTTCAAGCGTACTAGACTACTTGTCTAGGCTTAGACAGTATCACATGGTTTGGGGGATACCAGATGTTCGATTACACAACCAAAGTGGTCAAAACTCTCTACAATCTACCTCCTCATCAATGGATCAATGTGAGGTTCCAGGCCATTATGATTGATAAGTGGACCGGTAATACTCTAGTCATTGAATTGAACCAAAATCTCAATTACTAGTCCAGTACTGTATCTTCGCCTAAACAAATCTGGAGCGGATCTTTTGACTCCACAAAAAGATTCTCTGATTTTTGTGGAGACCCAACCTACTTTGATAACATTGCTGTTGTTGATGCCTGGGCTGCACATAATTCTAGTTTGGCCAAAATTCAAATCAGAATGAACGAGTCAGAGATGGGATATTCTGTTGGCAGCAATCCTGATATCTTCTTGGCATATTGGGCTATGTCTGATGCTTTGGTCAGAGCTGGAACCTGCGGTAGAAATTGTCAGTTCTGCTCCAGTCCATCTCAGTGCACCTATTGCCACCCTCCATATTTCGCAGTCAATGGTTCATGTGTATGCGATGCTGCTTATGGACTCGGTTTTCCTACTAGAACTGGTTGTGCTCCCAATTGTGTTGAAGGCGAATACTACAACTCAACAGCTCAAAGTTGCATAGATTGCTTCAACGAATACCCCAACTGTCGTAGTTGTAATAGCACTGCTTGTACTTCATGCCAAATGGGATTCTTCTACCACCCTGACTCAAATGGAAATAATGCATGCCAAAATAGATGCCCAAGTGGATTTGGAGAGGTTCGAAATGCCACATACATAAATTCTGATAATAGCATTTTTTATCGAGATGAGTGCCAACCATGTTCTATGAATTGTAGAACCTGTATCCACAACATTTGCCTATTCTGTGAGTCAGGGTTCAGCTACTTCTAGGGTGACTGTATAGCCACATGCCCTCCAGCTCATTACAGAGAAAACGGAGTCTGTATACCCTGCGCAGCAGGTTGTCTTAACTGCTCGATTTCAGCTTGTACCCTTTGTCAAGTTGGGCTTCAGATCAATAGCACTGGTTATTGTTCTTCTCCTTGCCAATCCAACAACACATGTTCCACAAGCTGCTCAGCTCCCTGCGATACTTGCTTCGGAAACAGCAGTAGTGAATGTCTGTCTTGCATCAGTGGATACTCCTTATCAGGGTATCAATGCTTCAATAATTGTCCACTAAGACAGTATCTCAATGGAGGGATATGTGAAAATTGTACCTACGGATGCCAGAGTTGCACCAATTCGACGTTCTGCACAGGCTGTGTTCCAGGATTTTTCTTGATGTAAACTGAAGGAAAATGTGTACGATTATGCCCTTCAGGATTCTATCCTGGTCAGGTTGACGTCAATGGTGTGATCGAAAATGAATGCTTCCCCTGCTAAGCTGGCTGTTTGAGATGCATCAGCTCAACTTTTTGTCTGGATTGTCAAAGCAATTACACTCTGTTCAATTTCACCTGCTCAACAACCGTCCAAAATTATTATGAATGGACAAACGGTTCCTTCAGAAAATGTTCGCCAAACTGTATCAAATGCCGACATCAGATATGCACTCGTTGTGCAGCACCTTGGGTACTCAATCAGGGAGAGTGCTTCCTCTCCTGTCCTGCTGAAAAAATTGTGAAAACTATCACAAACTACAACAATGGAGTTTATGGAGGATCTTATGATGTCTGTGTGTGGAAAGATCCGCTTTGTGAGGTATTTGCTACTGATGGCTCTGGGGATTGTACGCAGTGCTCGTTTACTTATCCTGCTGGTGTTCTTCTGGAGTCTGTGTCAGCCAACAGTCAACATCAGGATATTTGCTCACCTTACTGCCCCGAGTTCTACGCAAAAAATCAAGATCTTACTTGCACTCTTTGTCCTGACAACTGCCGCAGATGCAAACCTGACCAGACCTGTCTGAACTGCCTTGACAACTACGTCATCAACCATCCCAATTTAATCGTTAACATCAAGAACTAAACTTGTGTCAAAAACTACTGCTAAGCTGGTTACTTCAGCGACTCT
>Ga0100381_1004043_pt1 | contig 12493 bp, 9 predicted proteins | sample CryGeymeta201505_FD_80416 | JGI IMG/M metagenome (GOLD analysis project Ga0100381, IMG submission 80416) | Groundwater microbial communities from Crystal Geyser aquifers in Utah, USA - Crystal Geyser metaG 2015-05 | ecosystem: Environmental > Aquatic > Deep subsurface > Groundwater | place: USA...
CCCGCGAAGGTTGGGAACACACCGAAGTCCCGGTGCGACTTCGGCTCCGTCTGGGAGAATCCCCTCTGTCCTACGTCTGCTGCACGCCTGCCGGGGAAGTTCCGCGAACTTCCACTTCGGTGTATTCCTAACCTTCGCGACTATAGCAGAGCTTCGCTCGCGCCAAGACGATCGCGTCGTCCTGCGTCTGGAGCGCGAGGCCGTGACTCGAACCTGTTCCGGGGACAGTCTCAAGGAGATGTGGGCTGAACTGGACCGGGTCTCCGCCGGCTACCTCCGTGTCGGCGACCAACTCCTCTGTCAGTTGGGCCACATCACCGACCAGCAGAAGCGCTGCCTGGAACAGCTCCGAGTACCGCTGACAATCCGCCTCGGTAGCGAGTAAGGTGCCGCGAAAACGGGCGGGGAAGGCTCCTACGGGCACTTCTTGACACTTATGATCAAACTTCCGTATACAGCATGGGACGGGGACATGCGCGATGAGGATCGGACCAAACCCAAGCGTGGGTGCGACGTCATTCCCGCAGTTGGCGAACGGTCGCCCTGCCCTCCTCGGCCTGCACTCACGGCTCATAGACGGCGACGACCATCCCGTAGTACGAGGGGACGGCGTACGAGAGGAAGTCGACGTCCATCGGCACAGCGTTGAGTGCGCCCGCCAGAACCAGCGTCTGCCAGAGCGAGTCTGACCAGGAGTCCACCAGCATCTTCTCACTGATGTCCAGCAGCCGATCGAGGCGGTTGGCGGTGACCGCCTCGCAGTACAGGGCATCGTACTGAGCCGATGCGGACGAGTAGCCGAACCGCTGGTGGTTGGGGTCATGCGTGTGACCGTGGTCCGCCGAAGCGATCAGTGCCAGGCGCTTGCCCGAGTCCCGCGCGACCTCGGCAAGCAAACCGCCGAAACGCACCAGCGTCTCCCGCGGCATCGCCGGACTGGGGGCAATCACCACAAGCCGCGGCCGCGGCAGCGGCAAGGGCCGGAGCGTGAACCAAAGCGGCATCAGCGCTCCGCCCACCAGCGGCAGTTCGCCGTGCTTGCCCGGGTCTTCGGCGACCGGGAATGACCCGGCCCCACCCGTCTCCAGAATGGCCCGCGCCAGGGATTCGTCGCACTGGAACTGCTCCCTAACGTGACCCATCGCGCCGCCGGCATGCGCGGCCACGCCGACGGAGAGCGTCCCTTTGCCGCGGAACAGGGAACGCTGCTCGAACGAGTTCTGCGTGTGGATCAGGCCCGTGACTGCCATCGGCTTCCGGGTGACCGACTGGTCTCTGGCCGGCACACCTCCCCTGCGGAATAGACGACAGGTCGACGTCGGTGAGCCAAACAGTCGCCGGCTCAGCGCCGAAGGGCGCCGCGGCGTCGACGCCGAGAAGTATGACGAGCCACGTGGGTTGAGGCGAGTGGCGGCTCGTGGCACGTCTCCCCGCAGTGGACGTATGTACATCCAGTGGCTATACTGTCGGTATCGACTTGGTCATGCCGGGCGCCCTGGAGTGATCTCCCCATGAGAGCCTTCTCCATTGCCGAAGCACGAAACCGACTTCCGTCTCTCGTCCACGAAGTGGAAGCTGGACCCGCAGTCGAACTGACCAGGCACGGCCACGCAGCAGCCGTGCTTCTTTCTCATCCGCAATACCACAAGCTCACGGAGAAGCGCGCCGGGTTCTGGGACGCGCTGAGGGGCTTCCGATGGCCGGACCCGGACACGTTCGAGGGTCTGCGCGACAAATCGCCGGGACGCGAGCAGGACTTGTTCTGATGAAGTACCGGCTCGACGCGAATGTCGTTTCCGAGATGCTCGCGAGCGTACCCGTCTGGTCCGCCAAGGGAAGACCCCGCCGTTCGCCGCCGGGCAGACCGCGGCCATCGCGTACACCAATGGGCTGACTCTGGTGATGCGTAGCAGTGCAGACTGCACTGCATTCCGGGGGCTGCGGGTAGAGTGTTGGCACTCAGGTTCGCAGGGGTTCTGGCGATCTATCCGCAACCCTCGCTCCGGCGCCACGAATCAAGCCGCCGGTCTGACCTCGACGAACCGCGCAGACCGCTTGAAGTCCCCAACGTTGTGAGTGACCACGGTCCCAATCCCGTGCACCAGCATCGTTGCCACGATATTGGCGTCGTGGATCTGCTTGCCGCCGACCTCCACCTCTTCCAGGAGTTGGAGGAGTCGCAGGGTCACTGCCGGGCCGTCCTCGGCAATCTGGAACCTCTGCTCAAAGTCGCGGATGTCATTGACTGCCTCGGCCGCTGGAAGCAGCACGGCATAGGTCTGCGGCCGGGTCAGGACAGCTAAGTACTCGCGCAGTACCTGCCGACTGACGAAGGTCTCGGTACCGGCCCTGCGGAGGTCGCCCAACAGCCTGCGGCTCTCTGCGTGCCAGGGAGCGGAGGCGATCGCAGCATACACCAAGACCGTCGTATCGACGAAGAGGCGCTCAACGCCCGGTATCGCCATAGAGGTCCTCGCGTCGCAGTGATAGGCGGTCCGGCCACGGGCCAAGATCGTGCTTCGGCAACTCGGAAACGGCTGCCCTGGGGACAGAGGGCGCAGGGCAATCGTCGACTGTAAGGGCCACGCGATGCGCGCCGATTGGGAGATCGAACGGGAGTCGGATGACCAATGCTCCTCCCGGCTGCAGCGTCGCAGTGGTGTGGATCGTTCTCCCGGGGCAAGCACCTCCTGCCAGGTATCCGCGCGCGCTCGGAGTGAACTGACTCACTCCATGGTACCCGCAATCCTCCGGCGGCTCCAGTGCAGAGGTGTGCGCTCGCCCGTCTCCCGGCACCTCTCCGGCCGCTGTCGTCAGCGGTCTCCGAACCTCGGGCGGCGGAATTGGCGAGGGGACCTCACGGAGGCCTGTGGCGCCCGGCAGCCGAACGGTGGTCGGCGAGGTCAACGGTACGGTGAGTCGCGGCAGGGCGTACACGGAGCGCACCTTGTTGGGAGTGGCCGCAGGTAGAGCCAGCCGGCGCTCTCGGACCTCTGGGGTTGTGCACCAGCTCTCCCCGGCTGTGGGGGGGCGCCGCTGCCAGCGGCTCGGCGGGGAAGGGCGTGCGCACAGCGGCCGGCTGCAACGCCACCCGGCCGACGGCTGCCGAGAGCCGCGCGTGCGGCGCCGGCGGCCCGAGGACGGCCTTGCGCGGACGGCCGGCGGGTTGGTCCGCCTCCGTGAAACAGGGCGGTATAGCAAGGGAAAGCGTCGGCCCCACTGGCGCCGGCTCACCGGGCAACGGAGTGACGACGGGTGGGCCGCTCGGCGCGGCCGGCGCGTGAGGAGCCGGCGCGACGTTTGCAAGGACGACGCGGGCGTAGTTCCCGGCGGCGTACTGCCTTACCGACTGGTACGTGAGCGTCTGCTGCTTCCCGAGGGCTGCTGCCCGCTTGCCGACGCAGTCCACGAGGTACTCGATGAAGTTGTGGACCGCGACCTCCGTCTGGCCTTCGTGCAGCCCCCGGCCCTGAAGCGCCTCGATCACGCACTCGCCGAAGAGGCTCTGCGCCCTTCCGGGGCCGATCCAGGACTGCTCGTCCCGCGCGCACGAGGGGATGACGCAGCGGTAGCCGTCGGACTCCCGGAGCAGCCGCTCGAAGTACCCTTCGCTGGCGCCGCCTGTGTCGCCCCCAGCCTGGCAGGCGTTCAGGAGGAACACGACTTGGGCCTTCACGCCGCGAATTCCGTTGGCGAGTTGGTCGAAGGTGACGAACGTGTTCGACCTGTCGGGCCGGTAGTCGGGCAGCAGGAAGCGGAGCTGTTGGCCGGACTCCGCCTCCACGAAGGCCCCGTGCGTCGCGACGTAGACGAGGACGAGATCCTCGGCACGCGTCGCCTGCTGCGCCACCTCCGACAGGGCGGCCAGCACGGACGCGCTGCCCTCCTCGAAGCCGACATGCACCCTCGCATTGAGGACCTCTGCGGGCCGAACGCCAAGTTCTCCTGACCGCGGCGCCAGGAAAACATGGACACGTGCTTCGCCCTCGGGAGCTGTGTAGAGCGCCTGCGTTGCCAACGCCGCAGTGATTCCCAGGGCGTCGTTGACGCAGGCGGGCAGGTCGTTGAGCCCTTCGGTCTGGGAGAAGTCGTCCACCCCGACGAGAATCGCGAAAGCGCGACCGGCGAGCCCGGCGGCGGCGTCCGCAGCGCGTCCGTGGAAAGCAACTGCGGCGAACAGCGCCACAGTTGCCAGCAAGGCGAGGCGCGCTCCGGCGCAGCGCCCGCGCGAAGCTTGCGCTTGCGCAGCTCTTTTCTGTGCGCGGACGCGCGGCGTCCGTGCGAGGAGACTCCCCCGCCAAACCCCTGCACCCTCATGTCGCGCTACTCGGTTGTCGTGCCGTTCATCCATGGAATGGCGTACCAGGTCCTGTCGAGCGCGGGAAGCCTCACCCACGAGAAGCACCCCGCTCGCGCCCGCAGGGCGCGAGCGCTCCGAGTATACACGCAGTTGGCGGCTTCGCCAATGCCACCGCGCTACTGCGGCGGTCGCCGCCCTGCCGATCAGGTACACTTGCCAAGGATGCCCCTCGTCGTCCCGCGGACGCACGGCGTCCGTGCGCGGACGCACGGCGTCCGTGCGCGGACGAACGGCGTCCGTGCGCGGAGTGACCGATGACCCCACAGACCCGGCCGAGTGCTGCGAGAACCTTCGTCATCACGCCGGTCCTCAACGAAGAGGAGTCCCTCGGCAAGGTGCTGAGCGAGATCCCTGCCGAGCTGAACGCCACGTTGATCGTCGTCGACAACGGCAGCACCGACGGCACGCCCCAGGTTGCCGCCGCCCACGGTGCCCGCGTCGTGCACGAGCCACGGCGCGGCTACGGCGCGGCGTGTTGGCGAGGCATGGAGGAGGTGGCGAAGCTGGCGAAGCCGGCAGACGCGGTGGTCTTCCTGGATGGCGACTACAGCGACTACCCGGAAGAGATGACCACGCTGGTTCAGCCGATCCTCGCAGGCGAAGCCGACTTGGTCATTGGCTCGCGCCTGTTGGGCAAGCGGGAGGAGGGCGCGCTGCCACCGCACTCCGTGTTCGGGAACCGATTGGCCGGAAAGCTCCTGCTCTGGCTCTACGGCCAGGAAGCCACTGACCTGGGACCGTTCCGAGCGATCCGCTGGGACAAGCTGCAGGCACTCGACATGCAGGATCGGCGCTTCGGCTGGACCGTCGAGATGCAGGCAAAGGCGGCGCGATTCGGGTACCGCGTCACCGAGGTGCCCGTGCGCTACCGCAAGCGCCTCGGGCAATCCAAAATCACCGGGTCGCTGATCGGCTCCGCCCGGGCGGCGTACTGGATCGTTGGGACGCTGCTGAGGTATGCGATCACAAGTCCTCGGGGCTGACCGGACCTGTGCCGGCCGGGGACGAGCAGGGCCACCTGCCCCCGGCCCGTTGTGCGCAACTCCGGCAGCTCGTCCTCCCTGGCGGAGGTCAGGTGGTGCAGCCGTCGCCGGCCAACTCGTCCACCTCCACCGCCTTGCCCGTCCGGGACGACTCCCAGAGCGCCATCACCGTCAGGAGGGTCTTCCGGCCGTCTTCGCCGGTGCTGCGCGGTTCGAGGTCCTCCTCGACGCAGCGGAAGAAGTGCTCGTGGAGCGTCTCGCTTCGGGTGGCGACCTGCTTGATGGCGCCGCTCTCGTCCCGTTTGCCAAGGTTGCCCTCCGGGTCGATCGCCAGGGCCGCTTCACCGTCCACGATCACCTCGTCTTCGCTGTAGCCGACGCGCTTGCGGACCTTGCCGTCTGCGCCTAAGACAATGGAGCCTTTGGTGCCGATGATCCCCATCGAACTCTCGCCGACGTGAGCCGACCAGCTATCCTCGACGGTGGCCACGCCACCGCTGCGAAAGGCGAACATCGCCGCGCCGTGTTCGTCGCCGAGAGCACCCTCCCGGACCCGGAACGTCTTGCCGAAGACGGTCTTGACGTCGCCGCCGACCCAGCGGAGCCAGTCGATATCGTGGCTGCCGAAGTCGAGCATGGCGCCGCCGCTCTTCTCCTGGTGCGCGTACCACCTCGCGGGTACCCACGGCATGAACCGCCGCATCCAGCAGCTCACCAGCTCGCCCAGCTCTCCGCTGGCGAAGGTGTCGCGCATGAGAACGTAGGGCATCGGCCAGAACCGCAGGCAGTACCCGAGCATGTACTTGACGCCCGCCTTCTTCGTCGCGGCGATCATGTCGTCGGCGTCCTGAAGGCTCCGGGAGACGGGCTTCTCCGTGAACACGTGCTTGCCGGCCTCCGCGCACGTGATCACGAGGTCCCGGCGGTTGAACGGTTCCGTGCAGACCCAGACGGCGTCGACGTCAGGCAGCAGCTCGCGGAAGTCCGTGCAGCACCTGCCGATGCCGTTCTTGTCGGCGAGTGCCTGCGCCTTCTCCGGGACCAGATCGCAGGCCCCCACCACGTCCACATTGGGCAACTTCACGAGCGCGGGGGCATGGGCGTTACCCATCCCACCGCAGCCGATGATTGCGAGTCGAGTCATCTCTCCACCTCCTGTTGGATCCGCGCCATTGTACCGCACGAACCGGAACCGTGCGCCGTTAATGACCGGCGTAGCGAGAACGGGCCGCGGTCGGCGGCCTTGTGTGGCGCGGGGTCACCACCGGTACGCTCACGCCGTCGGTGGTCGTTTGCTTGAGATTTGAGGTGCGACCCCACGACCAACCCAACCGACCCGACCCCGACCGACCCCGGACCACAGCTCCCAGACCAGAAGTGTTCTCTGCCACCAGATCGGACCCGCCAATCGGCGCCCATTCTGGCAGGGCGAACCGTTAGACCCATGCGGCAGCAACCGGAGCAGATGGTCCGACGCCCCATTGCAGGGCTGACACCACGTCGGCACTGAGCCATTCTGCCGGACGCGGTTGAGGCGCGGCGCCGGGAGGGGCTGCCAGCGCCGCCGGAGCGCCCAAGTAGTACGCTGCGGCGAGCAGCCCGAGCTCGGCATCCCCCTGGAGCCGCTCGGCGAGGGCCGCGCGGCACCCCAGGCTGGGGACGGTCACCAAGCAGATCCAGCGCTCGAAGCTGGTGGTCTCGGGGCTTTGCAGCATGTCTGGCTGGTACTTGAGGAAGAACTCCTCCAAGAGCGCGCAGTCGGTTTCCGACAAGCCCGCGACCACACACCTGCCGGCCTCAATGCTCTTGGGAGGCGGTGGGCTGCGGCGCCCTTTCCTCCTCTTTCGCTGCTCACCCCGACGGTTTTCGCAGACCAGCACGAGTCCCTGTTCGGAACGCTCGACCACCAAGGTGGCAGCGGCCGGTCCCTTCCATGCGCCGGAGGGTGTGCTGGTTACCGACAAGCCCCCACCCGCCCGTCGCACAGCGAGGGCCAACGGCAACTGGCACGCCTGGAGGTCGGCCCTGGGTGGTGGACCTACCAGCAAGGCCAACGCCTCCCGGTAGTGAGCCGTCAACCACTTCAGCCTCGCCAGCCGCATCCAGCCCACGCCATGTTCGGGGTCGTGTTGCGCGGCTCGTGAATAGGCGGACTCTGCCACGTCCATGATCTCGGTCAGTGCGTGCTGAACAGTGCCGGCTGCCAGGTCGAGCGTCACGCGATCCCTCCGGCCGTGGTACTTGCGGAGACCCTCGATGAGCGCGTTGCGTCGCAGCTCGATCTCCTCGAAGCAGGGCGGTACCTGGAGACTCTCCAGCGTTGTCTCGAGCTCGTCCAAGGCTGTTCGATCGACGTGGTGCGCTCCGAGGCGGATTGCCCACGCCAAGGCCACGGCTGCGTCCCCTTGGGCAACCTCATAGCAGACCCGATTCCAGCCCTCAAAGCATCCGGGCGCAAACTGGCTCTTCCGCCGCGGCGAGGCCGGTGGCTGGCCGTCGGTCTTGAGGCAACAGCGCGCATACTCCGGGGTCTGGCCGTGAAGCAGCGACCAGGATTCGAGCACCTGCGGCCCGCCGTACGAGAGGTCGGACGCCAGCTCCAAGGCGCTGCTCGCCGCCCCACTGAGCGGAGTCCGGTCCACGATGGCGCGCACGATCTGCCAGGGCGTCAGCTCGGCAACGGGCGCGACCTCCCCGGATAGGGCCGGCTGGCGCCACCCAGCGCCACCCGGGTGCCAGTCCATCGAGTGCTCCGCGTAGCTCTTCGCCACGTGCTGCGTCACCAGCCCCACAAGGTAGAGCTCCCACGCCAGGAAGTCAGGCAGCGCCCCCGTTTCCCGGCCTTCCTTGCCGCAGTCCTTCGCCAACGTGAGCAAGCTGCGCACCGTCGTCCGCGACTCGAACTCCTGCCGCAACCCGAAGGCGACTACCGGATCCACCCGGCGCGCGGCCTCCTCCTGGACCCGGTCCACCTCGGCAGACAGTCCCTCCCTCACGAAGGTCTCGCAGAGCCGTTCGATCAGCAAGTCAACAGCCTCTCCGGAGTCGCAAGCAAGGGTGTGGAACAGACCCTCGACAGTGATCGGCCCGCCCGCCAGCACCTGGCGCATTCCGCATACGGACCGCTCCTGAGCCTGTCGCGCCGGGATCAGGCTCCGCTGTCGCTGACCGAACGCGGGCGTAAAGAGCGTCGTTCCGCCGGACAAGTCCGGCGGTGCATCATGGTGCGGGTCCCACACGTGAAGGATGCTCAGCGAGAGAAAGTCATCATCCTCGCCGACGACGCGGAACACTGTGTTCTCGACCGCCACGGAGTCCAACGACAGCCCCCGCGTCCTCAGTGCACTGTCCAGAGCCAGCAGAGCCACTGGACGCCATTTCTGCTGCCACTCCTGCCGGGCTTGGTCCACCCTCTCGTCGTTGGTGGGCACCGGCCACCCGCGCAGGAAGGCGTCCACCAGGCAAGCCGTCAGCCATCCCGCATTGACTTCCGGCTCCTGTTCAAGGAGCTCGATTCGGTAGGTGGCCCAGGCCCAGTACGCCAATTGGTCGGCGATCTGACGAGGCAGCCCCATCAGGTACTCAGACTCTGTCGCCGGTTTGGGAGGATCGTAACGGCGTTGCGTAGCAGTATCCGGGTCTATCGCATAGTGAACATACATGATGCGCCTGCCCAGCGCCGCTTGGCCGTCCTCCGCCAGAGCGAGCCGAAGGCGATGGAAACTGCTCACGAACTGCCGAGACCATTCCTCGTACGTGCGTCGGCGTCTCTCCCACTCGCGCCGGATCTCTTCCCGCACGCTGCGCCCGTACTCGCGCACCATGCGCTCGTACTCGTCAAGCCCCAAGCAGAGACGCGGTAGCCGGACCGTCAAGGGTTGTCCATGGTGCTGGTACTCCAGGAGCACGGGAAAGGGCTGCTCGGTCGGCGGACTCCGGTTTTCGTCAAGGGCCTGCGACACCCCGCGGTGGGCGGTTGCGTCCACGTTGGTGTTTACCAGGAAGCCCATCTCCGACTCCACCTGCTGCAGAGCTTGGGTGGCCGCCTCGAAGGTCCGCGCGTGCTGAGCCCCGGCGAATCTCGCGAGCAGAGGAGAGAGGTCCTGATTGTGCAGGACGTCCTCAACCCCCAGCCGCGCTGCCAGTTCAGTCATCCGTCGCGCCAGGGACTCCTCGTCCCACTGGATGCGAGATGCCGCGGACGGGGGTTCCGCAGTGAGGTCGAACGACGAGAATCCCGCCAAAACGAGGTCTGACGGACACGCCCGCTCGTTGGCGAGATCATTCAGGATGGCGCTCACGCGGGCGCACACGGCACTGGGACCATGGCCCGTGACGACGAATCTCACCGGTCGTGCAGCCATTCTGCGCAGGAGATCGGCCAGAAGAGAGGGCAGGTCCCCGGTGCCATCGGTTGGGCCGGCGAGATCCAACTCATCGGCGGCGGAATCGACGAACGTCCAGCAGGCAATCCGGCCGCCGTAGATGGAAGTGAGGGGCGCCTGAAAGATCTCCAGCAACTGAGGGCGGTCGTCCTGCCGATGGAACCACTGGCGTTGGCCCACTCCAGAGACGGCGGCTGCCTCGGCAAGGCGCGGCAGGAGCTGCCATTGTACGACCGCCTCCGGCAGCTCCGGCAGACGCTCCAGCAGTCGAGGGAGGGCTGCTGCGACGCGTCCCTCACGAACCGCGTGACAGTCCCACGCCAACGCGGCGTTTGGGCTCGCCTCCTGGCGCTGCTCCAGCGCAGCCAGGAGTGGCGGCGAGAGATCTCGGTCCAAGGCCGCTATTGCGAGCGCGGCCGCGGCGACTTGACCGCCCTCGTCCCCGTCCTGGCAGTGTTGCCAAAGTGCCTCCAGAACACTTGGCTCTGCACGAGAGCAGTACTGATCCCAGAGCGCGACCGCGGCCTCTGACAGCCAACTTACGTCAGCCGCCACGTCCCACAGTACCCGCGTCAGCAGCAAGAACCCCTTCAGCGGCTCTCCGCGAAGGAGGTCATCCTGGGCGAGAACGAGCGAGGCCTCCAGCCTTGCCTCGGACAGTTGCCGCAACTCACCGCGACACGGTTCGGGAAGCGGTGCCGCCTGCCGCAGCTCCTGCAGCAGCGCCTGCAGCGCCCGGGAGCGATCTCGAGGCTCGTCGACAAAAGCCGCTAGGCACTGCGCCACCGCCGCCGTCTGCAGCGGCGCCACCAGTCCGCCGCAGAGCGAGGCTCTGGCAGCGAAGGCGGCGGCCAATGGCTCCGCGACCCAGCGGTGCCGCGGCTCGGAGAGCAGCACTTCCGACATCACACTGAGGTCGTGGAGCGCTTGGCCGGTGTCACCGCGCAAAAATGCTTCCTCGGCCAGGACAAGGTGAGCTTCAGGTCTCTCACCAGCCAACTCGCTAAGTTTGCCGCGGCAACACTCGGGGAGTCCTTGCGGACTGGCGCCCAAGGCGCTGAGTAGGTCGCGGAGCGCCTCGGGCCGGTCGTCGTTGTTGATCGCAAAGGCAGCCACCCAGCTTGCCGCTCGGACAGCCCCTAAGAGCGATTCCATGTCGGGTTGCCCGGCCGCTCTGGGACTGAAAGCCTCACGCGCGATCTCTGCGAGCCAGTGCCACTGAGGCTGCCGCAGCAGGGACTCTGGCAACCCATGGAGGCGCTGGATCGCCGAATCGATGCGCGCCCGCAGGAAGTCCTCCTCCGCCAGGACGATCAGCACATCTGGACGGCTTCCGGCGGCGACCTCCAGCTCCTCTCGACATCGCGGCGGCAGGACGCGGCGCCGGGAAAGCAGACCCAGCGCACTGTGCAGCGCATCCCGCTGGCACTCGCGACTCTGCGCCTGCAAAAGCGATCGGACCGCATTCCGGGCTTGGCCAAACGGATCAATCCGACCGGTGGTCATTTTCAGCAACGTACCGAGCAACCCGGACCTCTCCTTTCGCGCAAAGCGCAGGTCTTCACATTCGCCGCCAGTTCTCGTCTTGCCTTCTGCGTCTGGGGTCGGATCTTGAGTCTTAGGTTTTCCGGCGGAAGCAAGATCTGGGAGGCGGCCCCGAACCCCCTACTCCGCCAACACCACCGCCCCCAACCGGTCTACCTCGTGCACGGTGCAGAAGCTGACCCAGGTGTCGAGTCCCAGTCGGCCGCCGCCCGGAGCGATTGCCGGAGACGTGACGCGGAGCAGGTTCAGGTAGACCGTGCTGCCGGGCTTCATGCCGCCGGGCAGTCCGGTGTCGAGGGGAATGGCGACGCGGCTGACCCACTTGTCAGGTGCCGAGGTGTCGGAGGCGACCCGGACGCCGGGGTTCTCCAGGGGGACATTCCGGCGGAAGTTGACCTCGCCGTGTGACAGGGCGGTGAACAGCCCCGTCGGTCCCCAGGCGTACTGGCGGTAGGGGATGTCGCGCTGGTTGGCGAGAAAGAGCTCCCAGTCGTCGAAGGGAAAGACCGTCGCGGCGGCCTCGAGCTTGGTGGTGTCGCAGGCATCGGTCAGCTCCAGGTACAGGTACTCGCCGTCGTGGGCGATCCGGCCGCTGAACTGACGGGCCGAAGGCTGGTCGCCGCCGCGCTGGTACCACTTGTCTCCGAGGTCTGCGGCCTTCGCCCAGTCCACCGTGCTCAGGTCTCCGCCGGCCTTTGGAACTCGCGGTGCCGTCACGGAGGGGATGGGCGCCTCCTGCCGCTCCACAAACTGCTTGCGGCCTGCAACCATGTACTCCCACACGCCCTTCTCGAAGAGGCGCACATTTGCCTTGTGTGCGTCTGTGTCCGCAGCCACCTTCGCCTGCCCCATCCACGCCGCGTACTTGGCCATGCACGGCGTCGCTCGGCATCTGACGGATCATCAACCCAGAACGCGCGTTGGGTGCTTGGTCCGGCGCCAGAAGCCACCCAACACTATGTTCCCTTGAGCATCTGACGGTCTCGCAGTGCGGCAAGGAAGGCGCAGAACTCCAACAATGACGCATCCGGGCCTGCTGCTCCGTCGGTAAAGCACAATAGAGGATCGTGAGGATTCCACTTGCCTTTGGCCACGTACTCCTGGAAAGCTTTCTCTATGTTTCCCATCCTGATCGCCTGTTGTTTACACTGTTTCGCGGCCTCCACAAGATCTATGGCGTAGAGCTTTTCGTCGCTTCCCTCCAACCCTCCCACTAGAGC
>Ga0100381_1004054_pt1 | contig 12469 bp, 13 predicted proteins | sample CryGeymeta201505_FD_80416 | JGI IMG/M metagenome (GOLD analysis project Ga0100381, IMG submission 80416) | Groundwater microbial communities from Crystal Geyser aquifers in Utah, USA - Crystal Geyser metaG 2015-05 | ecosystem: Environmental > Aquatic > Deep subsurface > Groundwater | place: USA...
CACTCCCGATGCGTCATTCACCGTTGCTTTAACCAGTAATGTGTGGTTTGCAGTTTGCGGTGGGGCAACGATACTACCCGTTGGCGGATCATGATCATGTGCGGTTGAGCAGTAGCTGTTGCAGTAGCTGTTGGCGTTGGCACCGGTATTGGAGTAACCGTTGCAACTGGCACCAATGTGGGTCCCGGTGTTGGTATTGTTCCGTCAATCCCACACTTTCCATACGTTCCCGAAACAACTCCGACTAAGTAGTCGCATGGGTTTATACAAGCCAGACATGGTAGACCAGTCATTACTGAAGAATTTAGCATGACCTGAAAGTGTAAGTGAGTACCTTCACACTTGCCTGTACAACCCATCACACCAATCTTCTGGCCGCGTGTTACACTTTGGTTTTCTACAACATCCATACTTGAAAGATGCCCGTACCATGTGTAGTACGCACCACCATCAAAACCTGTGTGCTCAATCTTTATTACATTCCCACTAATTGAATCGAATTTGACTGCACTAACTCTCCCTTCTGCCGCTGCAACGATGGTATAATCCTCTGGGTTTGATGTTGTTATGATATCAACCCCTGTATGCGGTCCATTAACTCCATCAAACGACCCTGAAGCATATGGCATAACTACCGGCCACTGTAACCTCAACGGATTACTTGCCTCAATTGATTCAACATCACTACCAATACTCCATACCAGAAACACGGACAAAATAACAACGAACAACCGAAACTTTTTCATTTCTCACCTTTCCTTGTTAAAGTACTTTTACATTAACAACACGATGTTGCTAACCTCACTTTTCAAACTCAATGCTATCTATTATTGAGTTTCGAATCTGACGATACAATTCACGGTCATATTCCCCCATCACAAAAGAAATATGCAAGTATTTGTCTTTGACTTGAAAAACCATTCTATAAATTTCATCTTCGTTACCTCCGACAGTACTCTTTACCAATAATCTCTCCTTAAAAAAAGAAGTATGAAAATCGTCTCTACTTACGAAATACAAATCAATTAAGTCATTATATAAATCATTTTCCAAAGAGTCACTGACAGGAACGCTTACATTTACCAATATCATCAAGCCATCAATAACTTCTCTAAATTTCGGCTGGTTCTTTCCACGTAGAAATAATTTATCTTGTCCTGAAACTGAAACATCTTCCATCTCCGCCGGATACTTGAATGAAACACCCAATTCGTCACTTGTATACGTCTTCCAATCTGAAATATCAATATTTGAAGATTCATCACTGCTAACTGTAGATGTAGAAGTTGACCCTGTTGTTTCATTTTGAACTCGAACATACCAATACCCCACCACAACAATAACCACAAGGACAATTGCCGCAAGAATCGCTTCCACTTTACCCTTTTGATTTAATTTTTGTATGTATGTTTTCATAATTTATTCTTTGGACTTTTCTTATACCATACACATGGTATTATATAATTACCTATATTGCAAGTGGCGGTTTTGCCAGTCACGTTACGTCGTTTGCAATATCAACTGCAAACTGCAACTCCTCTGTTACCTTTGGATTAGTGCGCTCCACCGTAAAATCCCTCTGCACTAATCTTTTGGTTCCTGTTGGAATTACTCCCCCCCCAGACGGCCACTGTGCTTTTCCATCATTAAATCCATCTGGGAGGCATTCTCCTGATGCTGGATATAATAGGCTTTCATACTTTGAATCCCATGTGATCCCTGACATTTGCCAAATTGGAACGGGCTCCCCTGAAATATAATTCAGATCTGGATTCCCACTCAAAACAGCAAAATGGAGATGTTCGGGAACATGCCCACTATTACCAGAAAAGCCTATCAACTCACCCCTTTCAACATGCCTCGGAAAAGTCTCTCCCTCTGGTCCATCCAAATGGGCATAAACACTCTTCAAACCATTGTCGTGAAGGATCAGTACAGTCTTTCCCCCACTCACCCCTCGGTCGATGTAATTCGCCTGCCCTGATTCAGTTGCATATATTGGGGTTCCTAAACGCACGTTGAAATCAATAGCCTCCCTGTTTTGTATCCCCCAGAAATCGTTGTGAGAATAACTACAACGTGGACCCTGGGTTATGTCGACAGTACCTTCAAATGGTAACCTGAAGTTATCAACATTCCCCTCAGTCTCTGCCATACCAGACTGAACACCAATGCTCGCAAATAGAATCACAAACATTGCTCCTCTAAGCAAAATGCGCAATATCTTATTCACAGTTCACCTTTCCTTTCAACAATAATGTTAAGGTACGTTCTGAGCTCGTTAGCCCAACTCTTGGTGCAAATTTTTACCCAAGGATTTAACTAACGATCAAATCTCATGGTTCTCGCAATACTCTCAAGCACTTCCACATAAGGATCCTTGTTAACCTCTGTGTTGGTATATACTCCCATAAAAGAGAGAACACCATGTAATACCTCTGTTGAACGTGAATCAAGCGTTCGAGGTGTTTCACTAACATAGACAAATGTTGTTAATGCGAGATCGTCACTGCTTCGAATTTGAAGAACACCTACGTGGTGACCATTGTTATCCCACTCGGTTTTTGAAAGAACGGTCTGGCTGGTATTATTTGTGACAAGGGTAATAAGACCCTCTACTGATTCTCCATTAAGTGTTGGATCCGAAATATAAAGTGTGTAATCAGGGTCATTGTTTGGTTTGTAGTAATAACCCCCAGAAGTAAGTGTTTCGGTCCAATCAGGGGGATATTTAAAAGAAAACAATCGCGAATTACCATATGAAGACTCAATCCAATGCGTCGTGTCGATTGTTGAAGTCAGTTCTTGAATCTCTGGAGTGGTCGTAACCATGGGTATTGTTTCTGGCGGAACTACGTCTCTTTGAGTAATGACATACCAATACCCCACCACAACAATAACCACAAGGACAATTGCCACAAGAATCGCTTCCACTTCACCTTTTTGATTTAATTGTTGTTTATTAATTTTCATAATTTACTCTTTGGTTTTTTATTTGCGCTACGAACACAATAGTATATAATTGCATATATTGCAAGTAGTAGTTTTGACTATTACTCCAACCTTTTTGAAAATACTACCTACATAACTTTAACCGGTGTTACGTTTCCATCTTTTGAACCAATGTCCATTCCTACGCACACAACCCCTGAAGCGTCATTCACCGTTGCTTTAACCAGTAATGTGTGGTTTGCAGTTTGCGGTGGGGCAACGATACTACCCGTTGGCGGATCATGATCATGTGCGGTTGGGTCAGCAGTAGCTGTTGCAGTAGCTGTTGCAGTAGCTGTTGCAGTAGCTGTTGGCGTTGGCACCGGTATTGGAGTAACCGTTGCAACTGGCACCAATGTGGGTACCGGTGTTGGTATTGTTCCGTCAATCCCACACTTTCCATACGTTCCCGACACAACACCAACTAGATATTCGCATGGGTTTAAACAGGCAGGACACGTACTGTCCAGATTCATCGTTGCAGAGTTAATCATCAATTGGAAATGCAAATGTACCCCCTTTGCTAGACCTGTATCTCCCATAACGCCAATTACATCTTTTGCGACAACCCCCTTTCCTACCTCCAACCCTTCTGCAAATGAAGCAAGGTGTCCATACCAGGTGTAGTACGTTCCACCATCGAATCCTGTGTGCTCAATAACAACAACATTCCCACTGACTTTAATCTGAACCGTTTGCATCATGAGTTTTTAAACGGTTCACCACTCTATTCGCAACAGCTACAATGGTCAAGTCTTGGGGGTCTGTACGGGTAATCACATCTAAACCAGTATGATCCCACCAAGATTACCCCCATCAAACGACCCAGACGCATAGGGATTAACTACCAGCCATTGCAACCGCAATGGGTTAACTGCTTTTAAGGGTCCTTCAATGGTACTAGCCCCAAAAGCCAAAAATACGGTAACGACTACAAGAAAACGTAGTAACGCTTTCATTTTCCACCTTTCCTTTCTTAAAGTGCAAATTGGTCAATAACTCGCTGTTATCGACCTCATTCAATAAACTCAATGCTATTTATTATTGAGTTTCAAAGAAAGTTATAGTAAGAACGATCGTTACGTCCAATACTTAACGAAAAAGTTATCGCCTCTGTCCCATTTATTTCCAAGCTTATTTGTCGATTTGAACTTACTTCCTTACCTACAAACTCCGGAAAAATATCAACACCTGGTCTATCTTGTATAGTGATATCCTTAAAATCATTTACATCTACTGTGTACAATACTGAAAGATCGTCAAATATTTCTTGTCTTAGACTTTTTCCTTCTCAAATTGAAGTCTTGCCAACAACGAGAAATAAACCATCAATAAAACCAGGGCCGTCACCTTGTTCTGGTCCAGCCATGATCATCTTTAACTCTGGCTCATCGTGAAGAATTTCCATTCCCACTGGATATTTGAATAGAATGCCTAACTCCCTACTCTCATACGTCTTCCAATCTGAAGTGTCTACACGTGCAGATTCAGTAACAATAGGTGCAGGTGTAAAAGTTGGTACGGGAGTTTCTCTTTGCGTGGTTGCGTACCAGTACCCTACTATAACGACAATTACAAGAACAATAATTCCAACAATTACTGCTCCGTTCCCTTTTGCATTTAATTTTTGTATGTATGTCTTCATATTCTTAAAACCCACAAATGTACAGAAATTTACTGGTTAATACATAAGATGATATATTGCCAAGGGGTAATTTAATCCGTACCTCCAACTACACATGTTGTTTTTTGTGTTATAATGTTTGTGCTCCTAGCTTTCCTCAGTCTTCCACCGAGCTAGGAGCATTTTTTATCACCACATCAGCACTGCAAGAAAATTTCTATTGAGGTTGAGAAATACGTGTGATAAAAAACTACGTGGCTTTTGAAAGAAAAGCTTGATAATCCACGTCTTGATCTGCAACATCTTCAACTGCTCGACGAACCACATCGGATTTGCTTCTGTCAGTGTAGTTTACAATCCAATCAAGATATTTGTTTACGGTAGGTGGAATAATCATAAACATCTTTGCATCAAGCTTATTCATCATTTCATCGGTAAACGTATTTATACCGGTTCGTATGCCTTTTGTGTCGGAATAATATTTAATATGAAGACCCGAGTCTTGCCCCTCAAGTACCTTTGATCTTTTATCACCAACCGGAACGAGTAAGAGTGTATGCCTTCTAACCTCTAAAGAAAGCGCAAGCTGAAAAGATTGAGCTATATCAAATATTGAAGAGTGGGCAATAACTATATCACTTGCTGAGATTGTTTTTTGAGATTCTTTAAACCGCGTTAAGAACGCCTCATCATTACCCTTCACTTCAACAGTAAAAACTTTATGGCCAGTATTTCCCAAATATTCACGAATACTCGCAACATCTTTATTTTTGTAATCACCAAGAACGCAAACTATCATAATTTATAATTGTAAGTATACAGCACCAGCAAAAACATTTCTATACTCGCGGCCACACAATAACATTATACTCCTTTAATTGAGGGCGAAATGAAAATATATCCTTTATTCCCCACTCCATCATCTGTTCAATAACAATGGCATCTATTAATCTTAATTCTGACGTAGGGTTATCAAACAATCTGGCTACAGCACGTTCAAACACCTTTTGATCTTCTCCCAACACCACAAATCCACCATTTGCAATAAGATTTAAAAATTGCTGCATTTTTGGATACCCCTGCTTGCGACGTATTTTTTCACACACATTTAAAACAACTGTTTGTGAAGTGTATAACTTAACGGTTTGCGAAAACAGTTCACTTACAAATGAAACAGCGGCCGTATGATTAGGATGATCTGCAATATTTAATGCACTAAACGCATCAGTATTAATAAAAAGTGTATTCATCATGATTTTATTTCAATACCAGGATGAGGTAGTTCTCCAGTGTCGTCGTCAGGAGCTTGTGTCATAGCCATAAGAGACACTATTGCTTTTTCGGTGTGTTGACGCGTGTGAACGTTTAAATGATCATCTAACACCATGCGTACGAACTCAGACACCGTTTTACCTTCTTCTAGTGACTGTGATTTAAGTTTGGAATGAAGACCCTCTGGAATAAACAACTGTGTTCGATGCATGCAAAGATTATATACTAAAATTTAGAAAGTTTGAAAAACTAATACGTATTACACACTTCTGTCGGTAAACACATGAATATCTTTACCTGTTTGATGTAAGTAGCCAACTGGAAAATTATTATATTCTCGCCGCGCCCCACGAACAAAACTCTTGAGCGCCTTATCAACGTTACTACCGAACGCAAAAACCCAAATATTTGAAGCATAATCTATGGTCTTAAACGAAATTGTTACTCGACGGCTATCGACCTCATCATCTAACCGCAGGCCAACAACAAACTCGTCCATAATATCCCCATCACATTCATAATTTGATTCATATCCTGGATTTATCCCACCCAAATCTCCTTTTGGAGTCAACTCAAAAAACATATGTCGGCGTCGATACGTCATCAACAATTCCTCAACTCGTGAATTAAATGCACGCACCGTACCCATAAGGGTTGGTGATCTAGCGAGAATTCGATAAAAAGGTATACCTCGTTTACTTACCCGATCAATAAAACCTCTCTCTTGATAAACCCGTTCGTTACTTGCTCTATGAAATGGTTCACCCAGAATTTCTTCAAACATAACAAGTGCAGATGGTGGCATTGGTTCAAACCCTACAATTAAATCATACAGCTCATGCAAGTAATCCCCCATTGAACAAAACAAAACAGTATCTCTTGATAAGTTTGGAGCAATAGTCAAAAAGGCCGCTATAGATGCTTCGTGAGGAGACTGACACGTATGGACATAGACATTATTTCGTTGTACGGGCCTAAACCCCTGGTACGTATCGTACTGATGCTGCATATTATTGTGTAACCGAAATTGTGCCTTCCATCCCTAGTGCCCTATCTGTTCCTATTGAACTATAGAATGTATACGTTAAAGTCTCAGGATTCGATGGAATTTTAACTGTCGCAACAATTGAAGTCTCAGGATCTATAGTTGTTGTCTGCACACCCAACTCATCAATAACAAAATTATGAATCTGGGAACCATTATTAACAATGGTTATTGTAAGCGTGTCTCCTGGCGTGGCAGTAATCGTTTGAGGAGCAAACGAATATTCACTTACTGTTAGGGTAAATTTACGCTGTACTGGACTGGGAGTATTGGCAGGGGTTGTGGTTGTTGTTGGGTTTTCTAAATCTTTAGTTGGAACTGGGGTATTAGTTGGTGTTGGTACTTTTGTTGGATTAGTGGTTGGAACATTTGTTGGTTTTTCATCAAGATTGATATCAACATTTTCTTCCATCCCAATCTCTGCAGAACCATCGTTGTTTGCAGTTTGAGGAGTAACAGTTGGTTCGATAACATTAGCAACAACCGTATCTGTCGTTGAACCAGGAGCCGCATGATACACAACAACTCCCCACACCAAACCTGTCACCAACAACAAAACGATTGCAAAAATTGCTTTCGAAGTGGTGGGAGAGCCTTGCATAAAAAATATTATAGCATCCCATTTCATGGCTCAACTAAAGGTTTTTTGTAATTATGGTACGATACGTCCCAGTACATTAGCAAATAGTAGGTTTAACTCATTTTCTAAACTGGTCACGTTTTAGTTAGTAGGTATATAGTTACCCCAAAACAAAATGTCATATTGGGTAACTTACAAAGCTAGTCATATGGGGGTAAACTAACAGTAGCATACGTCAGTTTGTTTTGGAACCTCCAAGGAGATTGTAATTATGTCACGAACGTACATTCTTTTGCTGGGTTTTGTTGAGGAACATTTTGTTCAAATGATTGTTGGAACGAGCGCAAGTGTTGAACAAGATGTCCTTACTTTTTCAACAGCTGATGTTGTGAGTTGCGACAATAGAAAAGCATTACAACTTGCAAATATGCCGCTAACAGTTGTGGGAACCATACCTCTGGTTTGGTATCGGAATTGGCGTATACCCGGAAAACTTGTTGCTTGTAATAACCAATCCTAACGGTTAATTAGGCAACACTATTATTTGCCTTAAGGTTGTAGGTTTTAGCTACAACCTTAAGGCCCACTTTAATTCCTTGCATTAATGTTCTATACTCATCTATAGTTGTTGTGGAAGACATATAGTTATCTCTAATTAACCGATTCGTACATGGATGGGTAGATAACTTGTAATACCGCCTAGGCCAAATACAAATAAAAATTTGGTGTTAGCTATATGTTATCTAAAATACTTTCTGGCGGAGTGGTTGGTATTGAGGGAATACCTGTAACGGTTGAAGTCGATATAACCAAAAAAGGATTTGGGTCCTTTAAGATTGTTGGACTAGCGGGTAAAGCTGTTGATGAATCCAGGGAAAGGGTCTTTGCCGCCCTTGAAAACACCGGTATTGAGTTCCCCAAATACAGAGTAACGGTAAACCTTGCACCTGCTGACATACCCAAAGATGGACCAACATACGATTTACCCATAGCAATTGGAATCCTTCAGGCTTCCGAGAAACTTCCTAACAAGCTCGATTTGAGTAACGCCATGTTTTTTGGAGAAGTATCACTAGACGGCACACTTAATGCAACACCTGCAATTTTACCCCTCACCCTCCTTGCTAAATCTCACAACATCCCCAACGTATATGTTCCTGCAATAAACGCAAAGGAAGCAGCTATTGTCGATGGTATAAACGTATATCCGGTAGCGGATATTCAAAGCCTAGTCCTTCACCTTACCGGCGAAAAACTCCTTGAAATTGCTACTGAAAATACACGTGATGTTTACCCTACGAATAAAAATCAACAAGATGAAATCAAGCTAGAAGATATCAAAGGTCAGGATTATGCGAAAAGAGCACTCATTATCGCTGCTGCTGGTGGTCATAATATTATATTTTCAGGACCACCTGGCGCTGGCAAAACAATGTTGGCACGAGTTTTACCATCATTAATGCCTCCTTTAACCAAAGATGAGTCTATTAGTGTCACACAAATTTATAGTATTGCTCATTTACTTGATCCACATACGCCTTTAATGCATGAACGCCCATTTAGAGCACCGCACCACACAACCAGTAGAGTTGGATTAGTTGGTGGAGGAACACAATTATCTCCAGGCGAAATTACACTCGCACACAGAGGAGTTTTATTTTTAGATGAAATACCAGAATTTCCACGTTCAGTAACCGAAAGTTTACGGCAAGTAATGGAAGATAGAACAGTAACTATTACCCGTGCAAAAGGGAGTGTTACCTTCCCAGCATCATTTATGATGATCGCTGCAAACAATCCTTGTCCCTGCGGGTACTCGGGTTCTGACCAAACATGTACGTGTACCCAAACACAAATACTAAACTATAAAAAGCGATTATCTGGTCCCCTCCTCGATAGAATCGATATTCATTCATTTGTTACAGCAATTGATCCCACAATAATTTTGCGTGGAAATAGAAGCGTTTTAGACAATGGAAATCAAAACACAAATGAAGAAAGCAAAGATAATATTACAACCGATAGTGCACGTAAAACTATTGTTTCTGCGCGAAATATGCAAAATCAACGTTTTAGTGATCATAATATTAATACAAATGCCGAGATGAATGCCCCACTTGTGCAACAATACTGTACACTTACAAACGAGCTAGAGGAAATTATGATTTCTGCTAGTAAAAAACTTGGTTTGTCTGCTAGGAGTATGCATAAGACCCTTAAGGTTGCACGGACAATTGCTGATCTTGAACAAAGTGAACATATTCATAGAACACATTTATTAGAGGCTATCGGCTATCGCAAAAAATCTAACTCGTAGTTTATGTTGGTAAAAATCTTCTAGTTTGTATTCTTGAAACCCCAGTGTACTAACCTACCTGGTGGGCAAAAACTGCGCTAGCATTTACAGACGTAGAGCAGGCAAGACCCCGTCAACTGTCTGACCCATTTGGTTTGGTCATTGACGATGTAAACACGTACTGGGACGATTGGACTCATGTTCCAGCAAAATGTGCGCCAGAAATAGATTTGTTCATGTACTAGACACCTCTATTACAGAACTAAGAATAACAAAAGCCCCGAGACACCACGTGTTCTGGGGCTTTTTCATGTAAACTAATCGACCACTTTCTCTCCAGCCGCTGAAGCCTCTACGAGTGCAAGACATTGCACTCGGTAAAAAGACTGATTCATCAGTCTTTTTACTCCCAACTATTCAACGGATCTTTAACGTATCGACTCTTATCTCCGTACACATTCACAGTCTCACCAAAATTATCGTCCCCAAAATCATACTGATCCCATTTACGCATGCTATCAAACGACGCTTCTGCTTTCTCAAAATCAACAATATCTTCAGGTAAATCTTTCAGGAATCTGCTCGGTATATTTGCCGAAAATGAACCAAATGTTGTTCGTGATCTGGCATAGGTAATAAATAATTTATGCATAGCACGGGTGATTCCCACATATGCTAACCGACGTTCTTCTTCAAGCTGAAATTGATCATCAAGAGAGCGTGAGTGAGGAAACAACCCTTCTTCAAGTCCCACTAAAAATACCGTAGGAAACTCTAAGCCCTTTGCTGCATGAAGAGTCATAAGGGTTACTTTGTTATCTTTAGATAAACCACTATGGTCAATTGAGTCATTATTTTGCGCAATATCTGTTTGTTCTAATAATGAGACAGATTCCAAAAACGCAGCTAACGATGCCATTGGGCCAAACTCAGCAAATTCACTTGATACAGCCCGCAGTTCTTGTATGTTTTCCCATCGACTGACCCCTTCTTCTGTTCCATCAAGAATATAATCTTTGTACTCCGTTTTATCGATAATATGAGCTAATAACTCATCAACCGGTAATTCTTGTGCTCTGGATCGAAACGTCTCCATAAGGTTATGGAATGAATCAAGCGCTGGTCCACCTTGCGTTTTGGTAACCTCACCTATTCCTCGGGGAGGAACATTTACAATGCGATTGTAACTTACGGTATCAGCCTGATTAAATACCAGCCGTAAATATGCAATCAAATCTTTAATCTCACGCCGCTCATAAAACTTAACACCACCAATAATCTGATACGGAATACCTGCTTTTATTAAGGTCTCTTCAAATGCACGGGATTGTGAGTTTGTGCGATACAAAATAGCGTAATCAGAAAAAGACGCCCCCGCATCAGTCAAAGTTTTGATTTGATCCGCAATATATTTTGCCTCTCCCGGTCCATTATCAGCTTCGTACAAAGAAATATTCTCACCATCTCCCTCATTGGTCCACAACTCCAATATTGGATGTGAACCTTTATTTGGCTTTATAACATCGGTTGCTGCGCGTAAAATGTTTTGCGTTGACCGATAATTTTGTTCAAGGTTAAATACTTTAGCATCGTCATAATCTTCCATAAACTGCGTTACGTTGCGCAAATCAGCACCTCTAAACGCATAAATAGATTGTGCAGCATCCCCTACTACGTTTATGTTGCGAGTCTTTTGCGCTAAGAGTTTTGTCATAGCATACTGGACTTTGTTAGTATCTTGATACTCATCCACCAACAAATACTGCCACTGGTTTTGGTACGAATCCAATACGGAGTCTTGGGTATCTAAAAGCTCAAGCGTTAATACCAATAAATCGTCAAAATCAACAGCCTGATTCTCCCGCAATAACCGTTGATATTCTGGGTAAATTTTTGCAACAGTTTCCTGAAAATAACCCCGTGCATAACCCATATATTCCTGTGGTGGGATAAGTTCATTTTTGGCATTTGAGATGGTTGCCTTTACTGCTTTAGGGTTTACTTTTTTAACAGAAATATCTTTAGCTTTCATGACTTGTTTAATGAGCACATTGGCGTCTGTTTCGTCATAAATCGTGAAGTTGTTGTGAATACCTATATGGTGACCATTCTTGCGCAAAATGCGCACACACAGGGCGTGGAATGTACCTAACACGGGAATTGATTGTGGATTTTGGATCTTAGATTTTGGTGATAAGGTTTCGGATGGTATCAGGAGTTTTTGAACGCGTTCTTTCATTTCACCTGCTGCTTTATTGGTAAAGGTAATGGCTACGATTGATGATGGTGAAATACCCTGTTCAATGAGCCATGCAATACGCCTAGTAAGAACACTTGTTTTCCCTGATCCAGCACCGGCGAGTACCATCATGGGGCCATCGCCGTGGGTTACTGCTTTAAGCTGAATATCGTTTAATCCTTCGAGTAGTTGTGACATAGCAAAGTTTATAGTAACACAAGGTATAATGGTGAAAACCCTCGCACATTTCACTTTTAGACAAAGGAGAAAACCTTAATGATTGTCCCGCTTCAGGTTAGGTGACAGGTACCCATTAAACTAGACAGTGAGTCTCTCTGAAAGGAGGTGAACCACCATGTCGACAAATTACATAGCAAAAGACGTAAAAGAAGAAATCATACGTACCATAAAGACCGAAGGCA
>Ga0100381_1004061_pt1 | contig 12449 bp, 10 predicted proteins | sample CryGeymeta201505_FD_80416 | JGI IMG/M metagenome (GOLD analysis project Ga0100381, IMG submission 80416) | Groundwater microbial communities from Crystal Geyser aquifers in Utah, USA - Crystal Geyser metaG 2015-05 | ecosystem: Environmental > Aquatic > Deep subsurface > Groundwater | place: USA...
CTCTCCAGATGGATTTGGGTATCATGGGCATTGAGGATATTCATTACGGCGGTCATACCTAGTCCCATTCCACCTGACCGACCCGTATAAAAAGGTTCAAAGATGCGGCGTTGGACATCATCTGTCATGCCTCTTCCTGTGTCACAGATGTCCAATTGAATTTGATTTCCATCATCCTGTTTCAAGATGATTTTCAATTGACGACTTTCGCTATCTTCCATGGCCTCAATGGCATTGGTGAAGATATTTAAAATGGCGATGCGCATACGCTCGGCATCCATAGGAAAGTATACTCCTTCAACTAATCCTTCTATTTGAAGATCAATCTTTTTGAGAATAATGCGGTCTTTAATAAGGTCGCAAGCTTCTTCAACCACTAATTTCAAATCATAAGGTTCTTTGGAGAGCTTGGTTTCTTTGGTGGTATTGAGCAAGTCGGTTATAAGTTTATTGATACGTTCGCTATTGCGTTTAATGAGGTCAACAAAGGCCAAGTCATCCTCATCGCTTCCTTTTTCCTCTAACTCTTCGCGGAGTTGATCAGCGGCTAGATTGATATTCGTAAGCGGGTTGCGGATTTCGTGAGCCATGATGCGTGCCATGCGCCCGGTCATGTTCACTTGTTCGGCTAAGGCCAATTGTTTTTCCGCTTCTCTAATTTGAGTAAGATCGTTGATTACCCCAAAATAACGGATTCCTTCGCCAGTATCAGAATGGTAATGACTCACGCTGAGAAGCACATCAATCACTTTTAATTCCTTGTTATGCATGTGGGTAGCATAATTATCTAAGGCTCCATTAACAAGGTGTTTTTCAATCTTTATAGCTTCCTCTAACGAGACGAAAAGACGGGAAAGGGTTTCATTGTCTTGTATAATGCCGAATTTATCAATAAAGGCCCTGTTGACTTCTTCAAAACTCAGGTTGCTTCGTAGAATAAAGGTAGGGGCTAAGCTACTTTCAAAAAATACTCGGAACTGCCGCTGTTGGTCTAAGAATATTTGGCCATATTCATAGCGTTGCAAACAATGGCGAATACAACGCTCCAAGCTTTCAAAATTTAATTCACTCTTCACCAAATAATCGGCGGCACCATAGCGTAATGCCTGAATGTCTAATTGCCTATTTCCGGCGCCGGTAAGCAAAACCATCGGCTTGGAATTCCCTCTTTCAACCCCCTCTCGAATAAGATCAAGTCCATTTTCGGCGCCAAGCAGATTATCAATCATATACAAGTCATGCCGATTTTCAATAAGGGTTTTTAATCCTAAATCATAGGTGCTTACCCATTCGATACTGAGATGTTCACCGAGTTCTTTTACTAAGTCGGAGAGGATGAAGTAATCGTCTTCATCATCATCAATCATCAAGATGCTATATTTCTCTTTACTAAATGGCATTATTCTGGATTGGGGAGACTAACCAAGCGAAACCAATAGTTCCCCATGTTTTTAACCACTTCTACCAAGGCCTCAAAAGTTACCGGCTTGGTAATAAAGCTATTTACACCTAGATCGTAGGTGCGTACTATGTCTTCTTCCGACTTAGAAGTTGTAAGTACAACCACGGGAATTCTTTTTAGTTGCGGATCAGACTTAATTTCTGTTAAAACTTCACGGCCATCTTTTTTTGGCATATTGAGATCGAGCAAAATCAAGTCAGGAAGAGGATGCGTTTTTCCTTTGTATTGATTTCTTCGGTGCAGATAATCCATCAGATCTTCGCCATCTTCAGTAAAATAGAGCTGGTTTTCTAAATGATTTTCAAGAAAGGCTTCTTTCGCAAGAAGTCGGTCATCTGGATCATCATCTGCAATCATTATTACAGCTTCTCTTTTAGGCATAATTAATCTTTCGGTAAATATAAATAAAACTGACTGCCCTCTCCTTCGATACTTTCAGCCAATAGAAGACCTTGGTGGTTTTCAGCCACGCGCTGACAAACAGCCAGACCAATACCTGTGCCTTCATATTCTGTGCGTCCATGTAAGCGTTGAAAGATCGTGAAAATCTTATCGAGGTACTTCATGTCAAAGCCAATGCCGTTATCTATGATGGAAATTCTGTAATAATTCTGGTAGGGATGTTTGCTCCCTTTTAATGCCGGCCAGCTATCTTTCATTCCTTCCTCACAGCGCACTTCAATTTTTGGTTGGCGCGTTGAGTCTATAAACTTTAGGGCATTTCCAATGAGGTTCATAAACAGTTGGAAAAGCTGCATTTCTCGTCCTGCCTTTAAGGTCGGCAATGGGTCTACCTGTATCTGGGCATTTACTTCCTGAATTCTGAATTCGAAGTCTTCAAGCACATTCGCTAGAATTTTATTGAGGTCGACATTGCTCTGACTTTCTAAGTTTCTAGAAATACGCGAAAAATCCAATAAGCTTAATATTAATTTTTGCATGCGCTCAGCGGCATCTACCATTTTTGTGGCATAAGTCAATGTTGCCTCTGGTTCTTTTGGGTCATTATATTTCGCCATTAATCGGTTTCCAAAAGCTTGAATTTTTCGCAATGGCTCTTGTAAATCATGGGATGCTACGTAGGCGAACTGTTCTAATTCCGCATTACTTCGCTGCAAATCGTAAAGCGTATTGTGGAGCTCGAGTTCTTTTTCTTTGAGCTCCGATATATCTCTTAAGGTAGCCACATAATAGGTTTCATCTTCAAAGTGATACGGTTCCATGATAAAATCAATTGGAAATACGGCGCCATGAAATTTTATTCCATCTAATTCGAGATGTTGTCCTGAGCGTTCTTGAAGGTCTTTAAAGCTAGGTGATGTTTTAAGCCCTTCATTATTTTTCTCACTGAGCGGATAACTAACGAATTGGCTTATAGAATGGCCAATTGCCTCGTCGTTTCGAATCCCAAATATTTTCTCAGTTGCCCTATTATACCCCCAAACTTCCCCATTACTATCTAAGTTTATGATGGCATCGCCCACGACAGAAAGTGTCGTTTTTAAACGGTTTTCGCTTTTCGTAACTTTTATATAGACTTCGTTTTTTTGCCTGTTTTCGCGGATAATGGCATAGAACATTAAAGCAAAGAGTATGAGCACCACAAGTGAAAATAGGGTCAGGGTGCGCACTGCATTGGCTTGAGAATTTTTTACTTCAATGGTCCTATGTTGGAGTATTAAGTCCTCTTGCTGATCTATGATACTGAACACTAAACGGATATTATCCATCAAATGATCACCTTGAATGACATAGGATTTTAAGGTGTCTGAATTCCACTCTTCCTGCTTTTCGGCGATTCCGGAAATTATAACAAGTAAATCTATCCGGGCATCGATCAAGTCTGCAAGGATATAGAGGTTCTCTCGCTGTTCTGGAACTCCACCAATCAAAGAATCAATGATGCCTAAATTGGACTGAATGCGTGCAAGAGTGGGATTAAATGTTTCATAAACCTCATCGCTGCCGGTAATAATATAACCACGTTGTGTAGCTTCGAGTTCAAGTAAACCGGCATATACGTCGTCGAGTCTTTCTTTGGTATACTTCCGATATTCAATCCATCCGCTGGTATCTTTTACGTTTTTCAAAAAGTAGACTGACACGCCAATCATACCAACTAAAAGTAGGAAAGAGATAAGGGCGTAAATGGACAAACGTGACATCGTCATTGTGTATCAAATTAAGACTTGCTGGGTAAAGAAGAAGAATTTTTATAATAATTTTAGATTTATGGATGCTAAATAAACGATCTAATCCAAGGATGTCGAATTGTAAGTAAGAGCAGGCAGTCAATTCGAGGCAACATTTGGACAGGCTAAATTTGCCGCATGTTCCTGGATGATTCCACTCTTGAGGGGAATGCTTGGAGCAGTGAACTTTGCGTGATTAGAGTTTTCTTCCCTTAATCACTTGCAGCAAAAGCGAGATTATAGCAATAACCAATAAAATATGGATGAAGCCACCCAGACTGAAACCAAAAAATCCGATTACCCAACCGATAAGGAGAATAACTGCGAGGAGATAGAGTAGATTGTTCATAGTAGTAAAGCTTTTGCCTTGCCTAATGAAAATGATGTAGCGAATTCCTTAATATCTTTATCTTATTGATAGTGATGGGTTTAGTCTCTTTCGCATTGGAGTTCTGTTTCTTATGGTGTAGTGAATATTCCCCAAACCTGGGCTTTAGGTCTCGATATCCAACTGATTCATTTTATTGTACAGCGTCTTGCGATCCACTTTTAATAGGTTAGCTGCTTCACTTTTATTAAAATTGGTAGCTACCAGGGCATTTAGAATGGCTTTTCGTTCTGCTCTTTCCGTAGCACTTTTGAGATCAACAATCTCCCCACTCTCGTCATCTACTTGTTCTAATTCAATTCGGTTTGGATGGACAATTTCTTCTGGTAGGTCCTTCAGCTTGATATTTCCTTTGGCAGCAAAAAGAACGCAACGTCGAATCGTATTGCGTAATTCTCTAAGATTTCCGGGCCATGAATAATCGGTAAATTTTTGTATGATAGCTTCCTCGAATCCTCTCACTTCTTTTCCTAATTCGCTATTGGCTTTTTCAAGAAAATGACCAGCAAAAAAGAGAATGTCCTCTTTTCGTTCGTTCAAAGGACTCAGGCTGATAGAAAATTCTTGAAGGCGGTAGAACACGTCTTGACGGAAAACGCCTTCTTGAACCTTCTTCTTAAGATTATCATTTGTTGCAACGACCAATCGAACGTCCACTTCGATGTCTTTTTCATCCCCAATACGACGAATTTTTCTTTCTTGCAGAACACGAAGGAGTTTGATTTGATTTTCGTAGCTGAGATTTCCAATTTCATCAAGGAAGAGCGTTCCTCCTTTTGCCAATTCAAAGAATCCTTTTTTATCGTTCAGAGCTCCTGTGAAAGAACCTTTACAATGTCCGAACAATTCTGATCCTGCAAGTTCCCTGCTAAGCGCACCACAATCTACGGCAACGAAGGCGTGGGCATTTCGTTCACTGTATCGATGGATGGCCCGCGCAGCGAATTCCTTCCCAGTGCCGCTTTCACCGAGTAAAATTACTGTCATTTCTGTAGGCGCAACCAATTCTATGAGTTTTTGAACCTGTTGAGATGCAGGTGATTCACCAATCAGGTAGTCGATGGAAGCGGATGATTGGCTTTTACCAATGGCTGCCTTTTTTTCGCTTGGTGTATCATTATACTCTGGCTTTTGATTAAGGGCATTGGCAACAGTGATGAGAATCTCATCCGGTAAGATGGGTTTTGAAACATATTCATAAGCCCCCATTTTAACAGCCTTTACAGCGATTTTTACATCAGAATAGGCAGTAATAAGAATGATAGGAATACCTGGTTTGAGCTTGCGAAGTTCTTGAATCATTTCCAGACCGTCTTTGTCTGGCAACCGGAAATCGCAAAGTACCAAATCAAAATTTTCTTCTTCAAAAAGTTTTAATCCTTTGGATCCACTCAAGGCAAATTCAACAGAATATCCATTTTTGCTGAGAAAACGTTTTAAAAGTGTGACCAAATCTAGGTCATCATCAATGCAAAGTATTCTGGCCATAGTTGATTAACGAATTTAGGGTTTTCGCTACTTATTCGCCCTCGTCTAAATTGATTATTTCAGCAACCATATCGAGCATCTTCTGCTTGTCAAAGGGTTTTGGTATGAAACGCAATGATGGATTATTTTTTAATCTATCGGTTTCATTTCCATAAGCACTCATCATCACTACTGAGCTACTATGGTGATTTTTAGGTTCGATATGTTCGAGCAAATCATAGCCGTTTCCATCTCCTAAATTAATGTCAATGAAGAGCAAATTTGGTCTGAGTTTACGCAATTGAACCAATGCCTGTGCGTAATTATGGACAATCTCTACCTGGCAAGAAAAGCGCTTTTTAAGCATCCTTTTTAGAATTGAGGCGATATCTACTTCGTCTTCAATAATTAAAATTAGGTATTCATCCATTCTCTTTTCTCTGTATTCAACTTACATATTTTTTGACAAATACAGCATGCGTGTGTTTAATTGCTTATTTTATCAAAAGGAAAAGGAGGACCGGTAATTTAGTCCTCCCTTAATTAATGGGTTGAGCGATAGGCATTAAAACATCTGAGCAATTCCAACATTAAATCCAAGCATATGATTTCTCAAAGTTTCAGGAGTGGATGGACGCGATTTTTGCATCATGGTGAGACCAGAAGAGTATTCAAGGTTACAAGTGAATTTTGTATTGTTTTGGATTCTATATTGAAAACCAAGGTCCATCACTGCATCCATTGAAAATGGAAGAATATTCGATGCATATGGACCATTCTCATTCATGCTTGTTTCTTTCATGTTCTGTTCCTTCATGTTATAGGTAGCAGCCAATCCAACACCCATTAATGGACGGAATTTATAGCTTTCATCTCTGAAGAAAACATAGGCTTTAGGAACAAAGCGCAATTGATGAAGTCGTATTTCGAAATTTTGGTGTCCATATTCTGGCACCGGATAGGAATAATAACCACCGGCCTGTGAATAGATGAGATCTGCACCGAACACAAAACCATCTGATACATGGAACAAATACTGAAGTCCAAGGGATTTACCATTCATGGTATTGGTTAATTTACTCCCGTCCAAAGTGCTAGATTGGAACCCCGCTTTTATTCCAATACTTTGATGTTGAGCCTGCGATTGGCTGCTAAGGAATAATCCTGCAGCAAGAAGGATTGGTGCTATTTTTAAAGTTTTCATGATGTTGATGTTTAGGTGTAGTGGATTAGAATAGTTTTGATGGATTGAGATTACTCGTTGTCTTCTCCAAAATCTTGGAGGGCTCGTTTTAGTGAGTTCATGTCGTGTTCAAACTCGTCTTTGAAAGAATTCCAGTTTTCTTTGCTTTCATAGCGGAAATCTTTCCAACGGGCTTTTAAATCATTGTTTTCATTTTCGAGTTCGTCGATCGACTTATTGATGGATTCGCGGGCGTCATTTTTCGCGTCTTTTGCTTCCTCCTTCAATTCGGCAAGTTTCTCTTCATTTTTTTCTACTTGCTCTTTGTACTTTTCATTGAGTTCTTCATATTCTTTTTTGAACTTAGCTTCCATTTCTTGACGTTCTTCTTCGAGCGTGGAAGTGTTATTTTTTGCTTCCTTATTTTGTGCGTCGCCACAAGAAGTGAATGCGGTGAAAAGGAATACTGCACTACTGATATAGATTAACTTTTTCATATTTATAAGTTTGTTGGTTGTCCTCTTAAGTTCAAGCCCTATACCAATGCCGTTTTACTGGGTCTTCAGGTGGTTTTGAAGAAAAAGTGTGGAAATTGTTCCCGACTCTCGGGTAGGTTTTGCCCCAATAAATGTGAAGAAGAAGGGTTTTCTCAAAATCCACTGATTCGCCTATATGCTTTAAGCCTCTTTGTTTTGATCGTCAGTTTCAGGTAGTAAGGAGATAAAGTGAGAAGCTATTGAGGCAAAAGCGCTCAAAATCTGTAGAAGATATTTCACATCTTTAATGTGGGTAATCATATAGTTGATTGATATTCAGTATTTAATCTATTTGGAATGATGCTGGGACCCCTTTGGTAAAATCAATTACTATGAAAGCAATTATGAAAATTTGTGGGGCGACACTTGGATTGGTGTTGCTCCTATCAGCAATCACAGGCTGCAACAAGTATGAAGATGGACCAGAAATAAGTATCATTCCACGCGCTGATCGTGTGGCCAATACTTGGATTTTTGCTTATGCCGAAGAAGATGGAAAAAATGTATCAGATCAATATGATCAGTATGAATTATACCTCAATAAAGACGGCGATGCAGAATTAAATGCGAAGTATACCGTTTTTGGAAATTCATACGAAACATCAACCGATGGTACCTGGTCCTTTACCAATGATCAGGAAAATATAAAGCTCGATTTTGAAGACGATGATCAAGATGGCGAATACGTAATACTGCGTTTAACCAGCGATGAACTTTGGATGCGTGATGTTTCTCAAAATCTAGAGATTCATTTACTCGAAAAATAAACAACAACTAAAAATCAATAATTATGAAAAATTTAATCTCAATATTCACAATAGCCATGATCATGGGGACTTTAGGTTCTTGTTCTAAATATGAAGAGGGTCCTTCTCTAAGCTTACGAAGTAAAAAAGCACGTGTCGCCAATACCTGGAAAATCGATAAAGCGTACCGCAATGGCAATGATGTTACCAACGACTACGACCAATATAGCCTCTATATGAACAAGGATGGCGACGCCAGGCTAGTTGCTATTTATAAATCGGGTAATTTTACTTTTGAAGCAGAAACCGATGGTACTTGGAAATTAGAGTCGGACAAAGAAGTCTTAAACCTCGATTTTGAAAACAATGACGCCGACCGAAAATACCAAATTCTCCGCTTGAAAGAAAAGGAGCTTTGGTTACGTGAACAAGGTGGCGAAGACGAATTGCATCTTATTCCTAACTAATGGATTTTAGCTTTTCATTTCCTTAAATGATTCATTTTCATAATGGCATGTAGCCGATATAAAAAAAAGGACCACACAATGCAGCGTGGTCCTTTTTATTAGTTAAGGTGATTGATTAATGTACTAAAGTCACTTTTTGGTTATAGACTATACTATCGATTGTCAATCGGATGATGAGGGTTTGAGGAGCGATATCGCTTGTATTGAACACTTGCGTGTACGTGCCAGCGGTTTGTTTCTCATTGGACACGGATTTAAGTTTGCGTCCCATGAGATCGTATACTTCAATCTTCACATTGGCGGCAGAAATCAAATCATTGGAAGTGGTTCATTCCTTTCTATGGCAACCAAGAATAGCCGTGTTTCGATTTCCATAAAAAATACTTTTCAATGAAAACTTTGGTGAAATCGTAAATAACATTCGGAAGCATCAGAGCAAAGACGCGAGGTCTGAAAAGGCTATTGGAAAATATCAGCACCTCTTTTTTTCCGGCATCCATAACGCAGAGACCGGGAATCTTACCCCAAGGCTTTTCCTTAAGGTCGGTTCTACCTTGACTGATTCTAAAAATATTTTCAGCAACAACCTTCCCTGTTTCATCTGATGGGTATCCCGTTTTCGGTGTGGAGTAAGGAATATTTTTGCATTCAAAGGGGAGATCGACCTGAACGGCAATTCCTGCCGCCCATACATTGGCGATTTCTTTGTGGCGGTAGCTGTCTTCAACTGGGATATAGCCATTTGGAGTAGATGGCAGACTGCTTGAATTGCGTACAAAGTCAACCCCAATAAAAGGTGGCATGAGTTGGGTTAGACTGCTTTTTAGCACTTCTCCAGTCGAAAGAATCACACTGTCGGCAGTCACCTCTTTTATGGCTACTTGCGTGCGATAGTGTATATTGAACATTCTCATAAATCCTTTGAGCATCGCTTCACCCATGGGCATTCCATCTATTCCAAAATGGCCCAAATAATCTTCAGGCGTAACCCAATATAGGTCGACCTTTTTACGAACTTTTTGATCCCGTAGCCATTTTTCAACATTAAAGAGAAATTCATAAGCCGCACCCATACAGCCCGCATTTTGTGTTGCACCGATAACAATTGGTCCTGGATTTTTCACAAATTCTTCAAGCGCGCTTCGAAGTTTCATTGCTCCATTTGGAGTGCCGATATAATGGGAGTATTCAGCTACGCCAGGGGCAATGTCAAATTGTACTTTAGGACCGGTGGCTATAACTAAATGATCATAATGGAAATCGCCTTTGTCGGTTGTTACAACGTTTAACTTAGTGTCGACAGAAATGGCCTCAGCAAGCACAAAATCGACGCCCCGTTTTTTGAGAACGGCCTCTTTTTTAAAACTAATATCCTTCAGTTCTCTCCTGCGAAATGGTACCCAGATAAGTGAAGGGATAAAGAGAAATAGGGGTGATTTATCAATCAGCACCACCTCATGTTTTTCTTTGCCCTTTCGTTTCAACTCCATCGCGGCTGTCATTCCCGCAAAACTTCCTCCAATTACTACAGTTTTAATCATTTCAATGTGAATTAGATGCACCTGCAAATTGGCATTTTTATCACGTGGAAATTATGACCTGAATCAGGATTGGAGATGATATTGTCACGGGTTTTAATCCATAAAGTTGCACCGTTTTATCGTCTCCTTTCATCAGCTATAGAGTGACCGCTTGTAAAGTTGATGAGTAATCATGTCGCAAAGTCGACTTAATCTTGGTCCCGTCGTGCCTCGCGGATAAACACCTGGACACGGCGCTCACTTCCAACGACCCACACCACATCTCCCAGTTCGAAATTCATGCGTGACTCAGGATTTAAGAGATGTTCGTCGTTGCGGTCAATTCCAACCACCAAGCCATGGATCTTCTCACGCAATCGTGATTCACGAATTGTTTTTCCAAGCAGGGAGGAGCTCGGAGTAATCTTAAAATGTTGCAAGGTCATACCCACCTCTTTTTTCGGGGTTTTGATTTGGGCTTCAACCGTTTCTAGGTAATTATTGAAGCGATTCAGGTCGTCGTCAGTTCCAATTACCATCAACTCATCACCTGGAAAAATACGTTCGTGGCGGGTGGGGGTATCGAGCACGTCTTCTTCGCGTCGAATACGTGCGATATTGATTCCGAACTCTTCACGCAAGGAAGATTCCTGCAAAGTTTTTCCAACAAAAGGATAATGGGCGTGCATCGTGAATCGAGCAAAATGGGCGTCCCAAGGCATGAGTTCGGGGATTTTACCTTTATTGATTGCGGCTCGCTGGTTCATATTGCTACGGAAGCGCTCCTCAATGCGTCCATAAAATTTGCGAATCCTAGCCCGGAATAAAAACAGGATAGCGCTGGCAATAATTACCCCCAGTAAAGCCCACCAAGGTGAATACAATCGGCTAAATAAGAGCCCCATAAAGAACAAAGCGATAGCTACTCTCAAAAGCTGCAAAAGAATTAGCGGACCGCGTTGGTAGGGTTTCATCCAAATTTGTGCGTAGGCTTCTCGATTATTTCGGCGGAATGCAATCGCCCAAAGAAAGGGAGCAATAAATAGCAGACTAATCAGGGAGATCGTCAGTTTTTTACCTTCCATGTCTGGAATTAAAACATCCAAGTAACGGGTACATAGCACAATAATGGAAAAGGTAATCACGGAAAAAATGCTGGTATTGAGCACGAAAAGACGGATAAGCTTCTTCCACGCTCCTTCATCCGGAACATCCATCGCGCCTATGCTATATCGGCCTAGTCGAGCTTTCCATGTTTCAGGGAGTACACGGTCGATAAAGAGATTCATGGGCTCCGACAAGCGAATCATATACGGAGTAGTAAATGCCGTCACCACAGAAACCGCAACGGCAATAGGGTAGAGGAAGTCGCTGGTAACATTCAAACTCACCCCTAGAGTAGCGATGATGAAAGAGAATTCTCCAATCTGTGAGAGACTCATTCCTGTTTGCACCGCAATTTTGACCGTTTGTCCGGAAAGGATAGCACCAAGCGTTACAAATAGAGGTTTGCCAATCAATAGGACAAGTGTTGTTATGATAATCGGCTGCCAATGTTCAAGCAACATCGCTGGATCAATCAACATGCCGACCGACACAAAGAAAATGGCGCCAAATAAATTTTTAATAGATTTTATACCGTGTTCAATTCGCTCTGCCTTGGTGGTTTCTGCCAACATAGAACCCATGACAAAAGCTCCTAAAGCGGGTGAAAATCCTGCATTCGCGGCCAATACTACCAGTAAAAAGCATAACGCGAGCGAGATAATAAGCAGGGTTTCCTCATTCAATAAACGACTAAAGGCCCGAAGCATGCTCGGGATAAAAAAGATGCCCAACACAAACCACAGAATCAGAAAAAAGGAAAGTTTAAGCATGGATAGGGCCATCTCTATCCCTTCAAATTCCCGACTCACTGAAATGGTTGTAAGCACCACCATGAGTACGACCGCTACTAAGTCTTCAATAATAAGGACACCAGTAACGATGCCGGCAAATTTCTTTTGTTTAACACCAAGCTCATTAAACGCACGGATGATAATGGTGGTAGAAGCAATGCTCAGAATACCGCCAAGAAAAATAGAATCCATGGTATTCCAGCCAAGAAGCTGTCCCACAAAGAAGCCGGTGAAAAGGGTGAGGAGTACGCCAGATAAGGCGGTTACTAATGCAATAGATCCTACTTTAAAGAGCCGCTTGAAGCTAAATTCTAGTCCGAGTCCGAAGAGCAAAAAGACTACCCCAATCTCGGCCCAGGTTTGGATACCTTCAATTTCTACAACGTTTGGAAATAGCTTAAAATGTGGACCGACCAAAAGGCCAGCAATGATATACCCTAAAACCAGAGGTTGCTTCAGCCATTTGAAGAGCAGAATTGTTACAGCTGCTGCACCAAGGATTAGTGCCAAGTCTTCTATTAAGGATGGGAGGTGATTCATGCAGGAATTGGCAGTTTTCCCACGAAGATAAGACAACTACGCCACACTGA
>Ga0100381_1004073_pt1 | contig 12416 bp, 5 predicted proteins | sample CryGeymeta201505_FD_80416 | JGI IMG/M metagenome (GOLD analysis project Ga0100381, IMG submission 80416) | Groundwater microbial communities from Crystal Geyser aquifers in Utah, USA - Crystal Geyser metaG 2015-05 | ecosystem: Environmental > Aquatic > Deep subsurface > Groundwater | place: USA...
GAGCAGTATATACTGCAGATGATATTACATTATTAATTTTACCACCTAATAAATATACTCTATTATTAGTTACTATAACTTGTGAATCATATATAGTAATAGGTAAAGGTATACCAGCTCCCCATGCTCCTATAGTGCTATTAGCTGTATTAAAACTATATTGCTGTCTCCAAGGTTGTCCCATTTTACCAGGTATAGCAGTAGCATATGTTTCACCTATAACTGCAAATAGTGACGCATAAGTAGTTTTACTTACTTGTGTGCCGTTAGCTCTAAGATAGTTAGATGGTGTTATTACTGTGTTAACCTCTATAATAGTGCCAGTTGGGTTAGATGCATTTAGAGAAGTAGTATCTATATATTCTTTAGTAGCAGCTTCCAAAGCTAATGTTGGTGTACTAGCTAGTGTAATTGGACCAGTCATAGTGTCACCAGTTGTACTAAGTTTAGTAGACACTGCTGCATCTACATATGTTTGTGTGGCATTTATTACATTAACATTGTTAATAAGCGAACGAAATTTCATAGTGTTTCCTTTTTATATTGTTACATATATACATCAAAATATTCTATTAGTATCCTCTACAGTGTACCTAGGTACACTGTAGAGGATACATATTAAGCCCACTGTCCTCGTTTAATGTCTACTTTATTAATAGGTATTGTTCTTGGACCAATTGCATTATTAACTATTGGTGTTTTATTAGTTTGTGATTTACCAGAAACATTCATAAGTATATCTCTTATCTCTACTAATATATTAAGTTGTTTATTAGATATATTTTCTAATGTTTTAACATCTACAGTAATACTACTAACTGTATTATTTAAATTATTATTATTAAGAGAAGATTGATTAGTAGTAACTTTTAATGGATATTCAGTATTTAATTGTTGTTCTTTAATTTGTGGATTATATTCAGCATAAGATACACCATTGTCATTAGATCTATTTACTTTAAAATTAATATTAGATAAGTATTCTCCTACATTATTTATACCTCTAAATTCAGCTTTATTAGAAGAATAAGCAGAAGTAGACATAGATGATTTTATAGGTGTATCTGAGTTATTTAATGCAGCTGCTATTAATTTATTAGCACCACTTACACCATAATGATGAGCTAAATAACCAGCCGCAGCATCAGATAGACCAACTGATTTATATTGTTTATTTATACTATTCATATTAGCTTTTAAATATTCAGCGGCCATAACTGAATTATAAAATGCATTAGTAGGGTCAGCATTTAATGGTATGTTATATTTAGAACCATATTTAGATAATACTTCTTTCCATGTAGCTGGTACAAATTGGAATAAACCAGTGGCGTTAGAAGTACTAGCTTTAGCATTTGCGTTACCACTAGATTCTAATTTAGAAAACTCTAATAAAGTTTCTTTATTTACATTAGTTAATTTAGCAGCAGCAGCTATAGCATCATTAGGTGATAATTTTGTATATTGACCTATATCAGTTGCTTTATTATAATTTATATTGATTGCAGATTTATCTGTATTTATAGGATTTGAAGTTTGATATGCTGATTTAATTAAACTATTGTTAGAAGAAGGTGGAGTTACTTCCATATTAGCAACTTCTATATTTTTAGAATTAGTAGCAATAGGTTGTGGTACTTTTGCTACTTTAATATTACCTTTTATTTCTGGTATATTTCCTTTAACACTATTATCTTTATTATCATTTTTAGCTAATACTTTAGGATTAACTTTAGTAATAATATTTGTTTTAAATTGTTCTATTTGTAATGCTATATTTCTTCCACTTCTTTTAGCATGTGGTTGTAACCCATATCCACCACCACCTCTTCCAATTGAATTACTAATATACTTATTTCTAAGATCTGCATTACTTTTAGATCCAAATGGGTCCATGCTTACACCAGATGGTTCTAAGTGCCACGGTTCTTGTCCTATTGGTCTAGTAAATCCATATTTACGTAATAATCCAAACTCATCCAGTTTATTAGCATCAACAGATGGTATATCTATTGCTAGACCAAATTCATGAGTACTATTACCTGGTTTAGCAGCTCCTAATGGATTTTTATTATGTAAGTATGTTTGTTGTTCTTTAGTTCTAAAACCTTCATTTATTTGAATATTATTACCAGTTAATTGTTTATATTCAGCTGTCATGGATGAAAATAATTGATTAACATTATTATTTAAATTATCTATACTAGATGGGTCACTTCTACTTGTAAATGACATACCATCATATTTTGTTGATGGTGTAGCAAAATCACCAGTAGCTAAATTAATAGCAGATTTATTAATATTAGTATTATTATTATTAGTATCACCAGTATTAGTATTAATTTCTTCTAATTTCTTCTGGCCTTCTGCACCATTTTTAAATATATTTATTCCTTTTTTAATAGGGGTAATACCATCTGCATCATTAGTATTTGATTGAACAGTATTTTTTTCATTAGCTTTTTTATCAGCTAAATCTTTATCTATTTTAGTTTGTTTATCATTTGTATTAATTGCAGCTTTTTTAGTGTTTATTTTTTTAACCTTTAAACTATTTAATATATTAATTTTAGCTACATTAATATCATTAGCAGTAACAGTTATTGTTTTTATTTCATTTAGATATATTTTATTAATTACATATATAGATGATGGTATTTTTAATAAAGTTAATACTTTACTTTTTATACTATCATCAGTAGTTGATAATTTATCTAAATCACCTCTATCAGTTACAGCACGATATGCATTTAAATAATTAATATAAACAACTAAGAAACGTTTAGTTAACCAATTTAAAACTGTTTCTCTTCTTAATGCAACATCTGGCATTTTAGTATTTATATTAAATATATCATCTATTTTAATTGCTAAATCTTCATTAATACTTGTAAATATATATCCTTTAGTTGCATCATAAGTTATATAAGGTTTAAATTCCTTTTCTAATGCATAAGGTATATAATAATAATCTTCTTCATTAGGACCAAGGCCATATTGTAAAAATCTAAGTTTCATTAAATCATCTGCATTATTTTTATTAAACTCTTTATATGCAGAATATGCTTCATATGCAGTTAAAGCAAGCATAGCACCTGATATTAACCAACCTGGGCCAGGAATAAACATACCAGCTGTCATTAAACCAGCTTTAATAGCAGCTTTACCAGCTAATTTACCGCCAATTTTTACTGCAGCACTAGTTGTTTTAGAACCAACACCAGATATTTTTCCAAGTTTGAATAAACCTTTAGTTAATCCACCATTAGGTTTAATTTTTGTTAAAGTTTTAGAGCCTATTTTTTTAGTTGTATCTAAGATTTTAGGACCTATATTTTTTATAAATCCAAGTTTAGAAAATATATATTTAAAAGCTTTTGACATACCTCCGAATATCATAGAACCAATGGTACCTATTGATGCTATTAAAGGACCTATTTTAGATATTAATGGTGTTATTAAACCACTTAACATAGATAATATACCATTACTTTCTTTTTTATTTATTTCTTTATGTTTTTTTTCAGCTTCTACTTCATCTTTACGTTTTTTCATTCTAATAAGATTTGCTTCTGTAGTTATATTAGTTCTATCTTTAGAAGCTTTTATATATTTATTTCTAATAGTATTTTTTATATTAGGTTTAGTATCACTAGCATCATTATTAGTTATATTTTTTTTATTACTTTTACCAAATATTAATCTTTTAGCTAAACCACCAATAGCTGGTATTACAGTTTTTATGCCAATTTTAGTTGATTTTTTAACAGTTTTATCAGTTAGACCAGCTCCACTTTTAGATATCTTACCAAGATTATGTAAAGTTCTTACTAATAAGCCATGTTTTTTCTTAGTTTTTATTTTATTAGTTTGTTCTTCTTTATTAGGTTGTTCTTCTTCATTAGTTTGTTCTTCTTCCGGTGGACTTGTTATACCAGTTGGTTTAGCTTTTATACCAATAAAATTTAAAGAATTAATAGCACTAGTTCTTAATTTATTAGTACCTTTTTTATATAGTTTAGATGCTTTATTAAGAATTTTACTACCTTTTTCACTAGTAAAATCTTTTACTTTATGTGCATTATCTATTATTTTTCCAAGTACTTTAGAATTTAGAACTTTATTTATTGTATCTTGTATTTTACTTACAGTAGAAGCTATACCATAAAGAACCGCTGCTGCGGCAGATTTCCCATTAGCTGCAGCTTCTTTTTTATCAAAGCTTTCAATTTCTATACCTGTTACTTTAGTAAAAGCATTACCAACTAATGATGCTCCAGATTTTGCTACATCTTTAAAATTAAACATTAATTTTCCTTCATTTAAATTGGTTTATTAAGATTATCAAGGTCATCTTTTGTTTTTATAAGATCATCAGCTTTATTATTTAATACAGTTGTAAAATTAGTAAAATAATTAGTTATATCATTAATTAATATACTTACTTTTTTATCAAAATTTTCTTTAAGTTCTTTTTTAATTGAATCTAGACCTTCTTCTTCTTTTTTAGATTTATAGTCATTATACTCAGTTTTTATGTCTACTATTTTATTTTTAACTCCTTTCATAGTTTTTCTAAAAGCTACAGTAGATGCATTAATAGCTGATATTTCAGCTTTTACCATACTTAACTTACCTTCAATAACTCTTTTATCTATACCTTCTTTATTAGAATTTAATTCATTTATTAAGTTATTTTGTTCAGTTTCTAATTTAGCTTTAGTTTCATCTAAAGTATTTTTTATAGTACTAGAAGCTTCATTCATTACACTAGTAAGTCCTTCTATACTAGAATTTTTAATTTTAGATAAAATATCAGTAGAAGATTTTTTAAACTCAGCAGCTAATGAACCTAATTCTTTAATAGCTTTATTGATATTACCTTTTTTAACTTCATCAACTATATTACTAATTTTATTTACACTTAAGTTAACTTTAGATTTTACTGCTTCTATTTTATTATCTAATATACTATTATCACTATCCGAATTAATACCATTTCCAGTTTTAGTAATTTTGACATTCAAATTAGTATTTTTTTCTGTTTTACTAACTTTAGTAAATTCATTTAAACTTATTTTAGTTATACCATTTTTTTTATCTACATCTATTAATCTTCTATCATGTTCATATATTTGTTTTAATATTTTACTATCTATAATATTATTATCTCTTATAGATGTATCAATAGTACCTAATAAGTTTTGCATGTATAATTTATTATGCATACCACCACTTTCTTGTATTTCTTTTACTGCACTCATTAAATTAAGAAATGCAATATATTCAGATGTATTTTCATCTAAATAAGCTAATATATAACTAGGTGTTAAAACATTATCTGGTGTTAATACACCTCTATCACCTATTATATATTTCTTAATAGCATCTACTATTTTATACATTATTTCATCATCTTTAACAAATGTATTTTCATTATCATTTATAATATTTAATATGGAATTAAATGCAGTAGTTATAGCTTTTAAATTATCTTTATCTAATATAGTTTCTATGTCATAATTTATATACTGTTTATGTTTATTTAAATTCTTTTTAGTTTTATTATCAGTATTAATTTTCTTTAATATCTTAACTATTTTATCACCATTTTCATCTTTAAGCAATTTATCTATTTTACCTGCACCTTTACCATCAATATTAAGTAAAACATCAGCATTAAAATCTTTAGAATCCAATGTATCTTTAGCTTTATTTATATACTTTTTAAATGTTTCAGATTCTTCAGTAGATAAACCTAATCTTGTACCTATGCTATCAATGGCTCTATCTGTTTTATTTACATCAGCTTTATTTTTTAAGTCTGTATGTACATTTTTTTTTATAGTACTTATTTTATTAAGAGTTCTATTATTAAAATCATAATGTAAACTATCTTCATCTGTATCTAATTGTATGTCTTTTATTTTATTTTTATTTACACCTTTATACATTCTAGTTAAATTAGTATTTTCAAGAAGTATTTTACTAAGGTATAAAGGTATTGTATCAGTTATACTTCTATATACTTTATTATCAAAAATAGCAGGTTTAGTGGCATCTAATATACTGTTATTTTGAACAATTCTATCTATACCTTTGGGTTTAAATATGTTAAAAAAATCATTTGCACCATCTTTTATAAATTCAGGTACTGCATCATTATCTTTTATTTTTTTATTTAAATAACCACTAACATTAGAAAAGAATGACTGTGGTGAATTAAAAAAATTACCTAATAAATTCTTACCAGATTTTATATATTTACTATTTGATACAGCACCTTTATAATTATCTCCAATTTTATCAGATATTTTTTCTGCTATTAAATCCATACCAAGACCTTTTAATATGGAAACAATAGGGTTACCACTACTCATATTACCTACTTCATTTATCATACCTATACCAGATGTAGCTTGAGATATAGTATCTGATATATTATTAGTTTTACTAGTAACATAATTAGAAAAATTCTTTTTAATAGTGTCTACATACCCATCTTTTTGCATCGTTTTATCTAAAATATTAGAGATTACTCTATCTTTAGTTAATTGACCTAATCTTTCTGCTGCTTGTAATTTACTATATTCAGGTAATGCTGTATTTTTACTTATTAAATCAAATTGAGATGTAAATGTTTTAAAGTAATTTCTTTGTACTTCAAGCATGTCCGATTGAATAAAAAAACTTTTATATTGTAATTCTAAAGATTTTTTATAATATTCTTTAGCTATTTGTACTGTAAAACTAGTTTGGTTAGATGTAGAATTAGCTATATCTATTAATATATCTTGTGTACGTTTTGTTTGAGACATACTAGATTTTAAATTAATTTCAGCTTTAGCTTCACTATCAGCTTGTAAAATAGCTTGTGTTTTTAATTGTTTATTAAAAATACTATCTAAGTTACTACCTATAGTACTTTCTCTTTGTGCTTCAATGTTAGGAACAGCACTTTGTTCATCATCTATGTTTAAAAAATTACCTATTTTATCAAAGACACCTTTTAATTTAGCTGGTACTATTTTTTTAACTTCAGTATTAAGTCTACCTAATTCTCTTTGTATTTTTATTTTATTAGTAGTTATTATATCTTTACTAAAATCTTTAAAATCTATAGCTTGATCATAACTATATGAATATTCATCTGGTAAAATTTTAGAAGATGTTTTAGTAGCTAAAATTTTACTAAATTCTTTAGCATCAGTTACTATGTCTTTTGAACTATAATTACTATGTCCAGGTTTTCTATTATCATCAAATTCATCAGTTTCAAATTCTGACATATCAAAATCATCATCAATGTCATCTTTTTTATTACTTTTGATATCTACAGATTTATTTTTCTTACCGAATAAATTACCAATCATGATATCCTCTATAAAAATGTTTATCTCAAAGAATCTTTTGATTATATAAGAAAAAAGGTATTATAAAAAATGAAACAAAACAATAGTAAATTACCATTTAATATTGAGTTATTAACTATAGATAAGGGTGTGTTAAATAGAATAGGAAAAGTTAATTCTATGTCTATTTTTACTAATGAAACAAATAGTTTTCATCCAGAAGGTTTATTTAGTACTGAGATATTTGGTTTAGTTGGATCAGAATATAGAAATAGAGCATTTGGTTATATTGATTTAAAGTGTCATGTTTTACATCCTTTAATATATGATGTAATAATTAGGTCAGTAGCTTGGTATGATGAAATTTTATCAGGTAAAACTTACGCTGTATGGAATAAAGTAACTAAAGCTTTTGATAAATCTAATCAATTAGAAGGTGAGACTGGTTATGATTTTTTCTTTTCACATATAATTGAACTTAAGTTAGCGTCTACAGAATCATCTAAACGTGATTTTAATATAAGATTATTTAATAAATCTATATCTGAAGAATCTTATAAGATGAGTTCTTTAGTTGTTATGCCAGCTGGTTTAAGAGACTATATTATAGATAAATCAGGTAAGCCTTCAGAAGACGAAATAAACCCCTTATACAGGAAGATCTTTATTCAGACTACACTGATAGAACCTAACCTATATAAAGTCCATCCAGAGTACTTAAATGGTCTTAGATACACTATTCAGAAGAATTTGTTAGAGTTATATGAATATATCAAATCTTTATTAGAAGGAAAGAATAAATTAATATTAGGTAAATGGCTAACTAGAAAAACATTTAATTCTACAAGAAATGTAGCTTCTAGTAATATAGAAAAAGTTAAAAGTATTAATGATCCTAATAGATTAAAATATAACGAAGCAGCTGTAGGTTTGCATCAATTTTTAAAATTATTAGTACCTAAATCTATTTATGATGTAAAAAATGGTATATTAGCTAATATATTTGTTGATGGTAGTAATATAGCTACATTAACTAATATTAAAACTCTTAAAAAAGAAACTATTTTATTAGCTGACATTAATAAAGATTATGATTTATTTATGTCATCTGAAGGTATAGAAAAACTAATAAGTAATTTTAGTAATCTTAATACTAGACATAATGTTGTAACATTAAATAAAGGTAAAAATTATTTAGCATTAGTTTATAATGATGGTAAATATTTTAAAGTTATACAAGATATAGATGATGTACCTGAACATTTTGATAAATCAAAAGTAAAACCTATAACTATGGCTGAATTTTTATATCTATCTATTTATAAAAATGATGGTAAATTTCCAGCATTTATAACTAGATATCCTATTTCTAGTTATGGTAGTATATATCCTGCATATGTAAAATTAAAAACAACTATACCATCTTTACAATTAACTGAATTAGATGATAACTGGGAAATAACAAATAATATAGCTAATAGTTATCCTATACCTAATATAGAATTTTTTAACACTACAGCTACTCATGCTAGTCATAATGCTAGATTAGGTTTAGATTATGATGGTGATACTATAAGTGTCCAAATGGTATTAAGTGATGAAGCAGTAACTGAAGTAACTAATATGCTTAATAATAAAGAATATTATATAACCCCAGATAATAAATTTTATTTTAGTATATCTAATGATATTTTAAATGTTACATTAGCATACATGACAGCTTAAAAGGAAATAAAATGGACATAATGTTTAAGACTAACCAAGATAAAGATGCTAGTGGTATAGATTCTATTTTAGATAGAGAATGGCTTAAAACTACTTTTTTGTTATCTGATAAAGAAATACAAAGTAATAATAATTATATAAAATGGGTAAGAGCAAATAGATATAGATCAACTGCTGACCATAAAATCACATGTACTGCTCCAGGTATGAATCTTAGTTGTAATCCAAAACCTCAATTTACTAGATATGCAGATATACGTAGTAAAGGTAAAATATTTAATAGACCTAATGTAACTTTATTTGGTGATACATCTATAGACACAGGATTGCCTTCCAATAGTAATTTTGGTTTAGGTATGGGTAGATATTACTCAGAAGCAATAGACGATACATCTCAACGTATATACCTTAGATTTGGAGTACCTCAATATTCTCCTATAATATCATTTATTACAGGTGCGTTTGATATTAAAAGAGCAGCTTTAAATAATAGAGGTGTTATAATGTCATCATTATTAGAAATAGTTAATATTGTTACATTAGTATTTGCAATAATAGGAGCACCTTTATTAACATTATCACTTGGTCTTATAGGATTATTATCCAATAATAAAAGATTTTACTCATTAAAACCAATGATGCATTTATATTGGAATGGTGTTGAAGAACTAGTAAATACTATTATGAATAGAAGAACTTTATCTCCTAATCTTTGGCAAGGATTTAATTATAAAGTAGATAATACTATAGGTAAACAATTTAGTGGTGATGTAAATCAAATTGGGCAAATGCATTCTTTATTAGGTGATATAGTTAGTGAAAAAGGTAGAATAAGTGTTTATGGTTTAGCATTAAAAGCACAAAGAGCATTTAATAGATCTTTAAAAGCTGATCTTGAAAATAATGATACTATATCAGCTAGTACTGATTTTTTAGATTACCCTTTAAAAGAAGGTGAAACTACACATGATACTTTATTTAGTAATAAACATGGTGACACTAACATGTTTATAGATTATATATGGTCAGCAGCATATAAAGTTTTAGGACCAGAAAATGATAAAAAAACTACTAATAATAAAGATAATAATGCTACTTATTATAATAAAGACCCTATTACAGTAGACCAAAAAACTGGTAATACAGTAGATTTAAACATAGATAAAGATAGCACTGATACAATTGATACAAGAATACAAAAAAATATAGATGATAATAAAAGTTGGTGGAATAAATATAAAGAATATACATTATCAGAAATAACAGAAGGTAGTGCATTTGCTGTTTTTACTGTAGAAACAACTGGTTCTATAGGGTCTTCATTTAGTAATTCTACTAAAGAAAATGCTTTAGGACAAGCTTTTAATGGATTTAGTGATAAAATAGGAAGTACAGCTCAGGCTATAAAACAAGCTGCTGGTATTATTCCTTTTTTAGATGATGTAATTTCATTAGCTGGTGATACTGCAGCTATAACAGTTTCTAATGCTACACATAATCTAGCTAATCCATTATTAGCTTTAGCATATGGATTACATGTAAACTTACCTAAAACATGGGAAAGTAGTAATGCTAATTTACCACATGCTAGTTATAAATTAAGATTAATGTCACCATATGGTAATGCATATTCTCAATTAATAAACATATATTTACCACTAGCTATGATTTTAGCAGGAGGGTTACCTAGAGCAACTGGTGGGTCATCTCACACTGCACCTTTTATATGTCAGTTATTTGATAGAGGTAGAGTACAAATTAGTTTAGGCATGATAGATTCTATAAATGTAACTAGAGGTACATCTAATTTAGCATTTTCTAAAACTGCACAAACTAATGCAATAGATATAGAATTCACAGTAGCTAATTTAGATGAATCACTTAATATTGATATAGTTGAAAATGGTATATTTCAAGGTGTAATAGATACAGCAAATACCCTTATAGGTGGTGACAAAGGAAATACTAATATGGATGACTATGTTAATACTTTAGTTGGGCTTGATATATATGAACAAATATATCTAGTACCTAAATTAAGAATTAAATTAGCTGAACTAGAAATAAGAATGGGTAAATTATCAGACCCAGCATATATATCAAGCAATACAATAGGAGCTCTTAATTTTCCAAAAACAATATTTGGAAATAGTTTTCATGCTATAAGTCAATTAACAGGTCAATAAAAAAAAAAACACCCTCTCTATTATTTCAAGAGAGGGTGTTTTTTACTTGGAGGCTTTTTTCAAAGCCTCTAAGATTTTTGGGAACTTTAAATACAATTCCGCGAATTCCCCTACTTCGAGAGAAAATTCCCATTGGGAACTCTCAACCGACACTTCAGCGCTGACGGTTTTACCATCAACTACTCCATTTACGGCAATTGTCAACGGCCCTGTTTTTGACTTGATATTCATTTTGTTTCTCCTTTAAAATTCTAACCTATATACCACCTAAACGATATGTTAGGTGTAATACATAGGCTAGTACATATTATATATATGTAACTGAAATAAAATCAAACGCATAAAAAAATAACCACTACATTTAGAAAGTGTAGCGGTTATTTTACATATATAGGTAGAGTATATTAATTATCCACCATACATGTTAAGTTGGTTGTTTAGACCATTTAGAAATATCTCCTTTAAATTTACTACTATAAAACATATAGCTCATATTTTTTACATTACTAACATTCCAGTTAGATATGTCTCCTTTAAATTTACTACTATAAAACATATAACTCATATTTTTAACATTACCAACATTCCAATTAGATATATCTTTATTAAACTTACTATACTGAAACATACTAGATATATCAATTACGTTAGATACATCCCATTTGGATATATCTTTATTGAATTTACTATTAGAGAACATATATGCCATACTGTTAACTTTAAAAACATTCCATTGTGAAATATCACTATTGAACTTACTATTATAAAACATAAACTCCATGTTTTTTACATTGGAAACATCCCAATGCGAAATGTCACCATTAAATTCACTATATTCAAACATATACGAAATATTAGTGACTTTAGAAACATCCCACTTAAAAATATTTTTACTGAATTTACTACTAGCAAACAAACTAGACATGTTTGTTACATTAGATACATCCCAATTGGATATATCTTTATTGAATTTACTAGATTCAAACATGTGTGACATATCTGTAACATTAGATACATCCCATTGAAAAATATTTTTATTAAACATACTGAAGGAAAACATACCACACATACATTTAACATTAGAAACATCCCAATGCGAAATGTCACCATTAAATTTACTATTAGCAAACAAAAACGACATGTCAGTTATACC
>Ga0100381_1004075_pt1 | contig 12414 bp, 7 predicted proteins | sample CryGeymeta201505_FD_80416 | JGI IMG/M metagenome (GOLD analysis project Ga0100381, IMG submission 80416) | Groundwater microbial communities from Crystal Geyser aquifers in Utah, USA - Crystal Geyser metaG 2015-05 | ecosystem: Environmental > Aquatic > Deep subsurface > Groundwater | place: USA...
TAGCCAAGCCAGCCCCTACTGCCCCCGCAGCAAGCCAGCCACCTCAATCGTCACCCGCGCCACCTCAAAAATCTCATCCACCGGTATGGCGGGCACACCCTTGCCAATGGCCTGCAAAAACGCTGCTGCACAGGCGTTTTGGCCTTTGTCCTGCTTCCACAAATTGAGTTTGCTGAAGCCGGGCCAGCCATAACCCTTGAGCTTGCGAAAGTTGTCAAGCTGCAGCACGCGCCCGGCGGCAAACACCTCTACCCGCTCTTTGGGAAAGCTGGCAGCCCCGTTGGCCAGGTACATGATGGTGCCAAACGAGCCGTCTTCAAACCCCAGCGTGATTGACGCCTTGTCTTCTGTAATGGCCACGCCCGGTGCGTCGCCCATGCGGCGCGCCTGCACCGACACAATGGGGCTGCCCGCCAAAAAGCGCATCAGGTCAATAAAGTGGCAGGCCTCGCCAATAATGCGGCCACCGCCCACCGCGTTGTCCTGCGTCCAGTGGTTGGCAGGAATGGCACCCGCGTTCATGGTCATGATGAAGCTCTTGGGCTCTTTCACCGGTGCCAGCAGCGCCTTCATCTTTTGCACCTGCGGTGAAAACCGCCGGTTAAACCCCACCATCAGCTGCGCTCGGGCATGGCTCCCATCAAAAGCAGCCTGCACCATGGCCAGCCCGTCCGCGTCAATAGCCAGCGGCTTTTCTACAAACACATTTTTGCCCGCCTGCAGCGCTTGCGCCACAAAACGCGCATGCGTGTCGTGCCGGGTGACGATGGCCACGGTGTTGATGGTCGCATTGGCCAGCATGGCAGCCATGTCGGTAGAGGCCTCGGCAAAGCCCGCCTTTTCACCATGGATCACGCCATTGATGCCGCCCGCCGTGACGATGGTGTGAAACTGCGCACCCGCCGCCTTGAACGCCGGAATCAACATGCGCGACGCATAGTTGCCCGCGCCAATAAACCCCAACACGGGCCGCTGCGCGTCAAACTTGGCATCGTGCGACAGCGTTACGTTGCGAACGGCTCGCGTGGCCACCGGCGAGGTATATTGCAGCAAAAAGCCCAGCCCGCTCTTGTCTTCGGTGAGCATTTGGTAGGCTTTGGGTGCGTCTTCAAACGCAAAGCGGTGGGTAATGAGCGGCTTTACGTTCAGTTGGCCGCTGGCCAGCATGTCTAGCACGGCCTCAAAATTGCGCTGCTCCGTCCAGCGCACAAATCCCAGCGGGTAGTCTTGCCCCTTTTCCTCGTAACTTGGGTCGTAGCGGCCAGGGCCGTAAGAACAAGACACCTGAAAGCTCAGCTCTTTCTCATAAAAGTCAGCCCGGTTCAGCTCCAGCCCGGTCACGCCCACCAGCACAATGCGGCCACGCTTGCGGCACATGCGCGCAGCCTGGGTGACCGGGTCACTCGACTTGGTGGACGCGGTAATGATCACCCCATCTACCCCTTGGCTCCGGCTTAGCGCCATGCCAGCTGCCACCGGGTCTTCACCCGCGCCGGGGTTGCAGGTGGCGGCACCAAATTGGCGGGCCAGTGCGAGCTTGGATTCGTCAAAGTCAACAGCCAGCACGCGGCAACCCTGGGCCCGCAGCAACTGCAAGGTCAACAAGCCAATCAACCCCACCCCGGTGACGACAAACGCCTCGCCCAGCGTGGGCTGCGCCAGGCGAATGCCCTGCAGCCCAATGCTGGCCACCACCACAAAGGCGGCAGATTCGTCATCCACGGCATCAGGAATGCGGGCACACAAATTCTTGGGCACCTTGACCACATCGGCATGCGGGCCGTTGGACACCACACGGTCACCCAGCTTGAAGCCGTCCACACCTGCGCCTACTTCTGCTACCACGCCCACATTGCAGTAGCCCAGCGGCAACGGTTGCGCCAGCTTGGACTGCACAGCCTCTATGGTGGTCATCAGCCCATCGGTGGCGACCTTTTCAAGCACCATCTTGACTTTTTCAGGCTGTTGGCGGGCTTTGTCCAAGTAAGAGGCTTTGCCGAAGCCGACTAACATGCGTTCGGTGCCTGCGGAAATAAGCGTCGTGGTGGTATGAATGAGCACATGCTCACGGCTGGAATGAGGGGCTGGTGCCTCGGTAACGGTGGTGCCACCCTTGGCCATGTCCTGCAAAACCTGTTTCACTTAAATTGCTCCATTTCTTTGTACATACTGACCAATCGCGTGGCCTCCGCTTCCCAGTTGTAGTGTTGCTTCACGGCTTCGCGCCCACGCTGCCCCATGGCTTGCATCGCAGCAGGGTCCGTCAGCAGTGCATCGAGTTTGGCAGCGATATCGTGCGGGTCACCTGAATCGATCAACACTCCGCAGCGTGACTCCTTCACAACCGGCGCGACCTCAACAGCAAACTCTGGCAACATCACGGCCAAACCAGCGGCCATATAGTCGAACATCTTGTGCGGCATGGCATAGACATGGTTCTGCACCCCGGGTTGAAAGGCGATGAGTCCGATGTCGGCCTGCAGCAGATGCGCAAACGCTTGATCGAATGGCATCCAGTCCAGCTGGCTCACCCGGTCCGCCAAGCCCAGCAGTTGTACCTGCTGCTGAAACTCATCACGGCTCCCGTCATTGATTTCACCAATCACCAGCAGGCGGAGATTTTTGTGTTGCATGAGGGCCATCGCATCCAGAACTTGAGGCCAGCCCCGCATTTTGCTGAAAAGGCCCAGATGCACCAGGGTGTAACTTTCCTTGGCCACATCCGCATGCGCGGCGGCAGCAAAATTCAGTCCGGAAAGAGGTGTGTAGTTTTGTACGAGTACCTTCTTGGCCGGATCGGTGTGGAAGTCGTCTGCTACTGATCGCTTTGCCAGTACGATGCGATCCGTGAACGGTGTGAGCACGCGAAACACCAGCCTTACCGCGCCAGCCACGGCGGGCTGAAGCCAGATTGGAAATCTGCTTTGGGCAAAGGTACTTGGGTAGTGCTCATGCACGTCGAACACACAACGCTTGCCACGCAGCAGGCGCAACGCAACCCCAACACCCCAGGAATCCGCCTCGTTACAGTGGTAGACATCGGCATCCTCTTCTCGCGCCATACGGTAGAGCATCAACAGCTGCATCAAGCGCTCCTTGATGCCGGCAGGCCGGGTATAGGTGCGGATACGCACCCCACGGTCCACCCCGGACTCGCTGGGGTTGCCGGGACACAAATGCGCCACTGCAAATCCAGCCTGCACCAGCGAGACAGCCTCTTTGTCGAACACCCGCTTGTCTTTTGGCGGGTGCATGGACGATAGAAAACAGATTTTATATGGAGACATTGCGATTGTTCTTCTTGGTAATAAATATCCATATAACGAGCCAAATTAAGCCGCCATAACCTAAAGATGCTCTGAAAAGACTTGCTTGACTTAAGTAATAAATGTACATAACTACAAACGTCATAAAAATTAGTTTTGATGCACCGACATTTGCTTTTTTCATAACTTGTCGAAATGAAAATAGAATGCAGCCGATGAAAGCGCCAACTAAGGAAACCCAAACAAGACCACCTTGGCCATATGCGTCGGCAAAAACGGAAGCGGCTACGCTGCCATCTAGGTTGGAATAGCTGTAGTTGGAAAAAACTACGCTGGTATCCAAAAACAGTCGACTTCCAAATATGGAGGACAACAGCCCAACGTTGCTGAACCAATAGTGATTCTGAAAATCTGGAAAGTAATTAGCATAAAAGGCTGCGGGAATAGAAAGTCTGCCAATAACGCGCGTGCCAATTATCTCCAGTATAGATGAAGATGTTTCTAGTATTCCAGATTGACTAAATCGAAAACCAGTGTATATAAAATACAATCCAAATAGAATTAATAGCAATAACAATAGGTATTTAAATGAATGGCGAATGAATTCATTGAATATTGCCAAAGGTTCCACGGTATCTTTGTAGAACTTATCACGGGTTTTAATAATTAGCAAAATAGCAAATAAAAAAACAATTAAAGGTCGTTTTTGAAAAGTCAGAAGTAGTGCCATTATTGCTGTAAATATCAGTGCTGCGACTAATACACGCTGTAGTTTTGATCGCTTAAACTCTCGCACCCAAGCAATTGCAATAATTGCAATTGCTGGACAGAAGTTATATATCATCAAAGTAATAAAATAGTTTGAAACTGCAGAAGTTCGTAATCCAAGCGCATCTGCTAGGGCTTCACTTTGTTCCGCCACAACGAGGTAATAAAATGAACCTACATTCTCCTGAATAAAATAGAGGCTAACGATTAATGCTGCTGCAGCTAAACCGAGAAACCGCGTCGTGTTAACTTTTGATGTGCAACGTACAGCAGTAATTTTTATTCGGGTAGTTTGCATTCGAAGTGCAAAAAACACCAACAAAGATGCGGTAATACCAGTAAGCAAGTAGATACTTCCATTGTTAAAATCAGAGGTTCTTATTTGTGTGAAATTAAAATCAGAAAAGGTATCTTTCAAATATGTTGATGGAACTATTGAAAACAGAAATAAACCCAGTCCTACAAATAGAAATTGAGACATTACAAAGGTGGTTATGAATATGTCCTTTGCCCGAAAGGCGGACGCAATAATGACAAGCCACCAGAATACAATTATCATCTGCATGACTAGATTCTTATCTTGAATAGTTGGAACCCCACGGCACAGATTGCGTAGCCATAGAATACAGAAAACATCAGTGCACTTGCTGCTACCACTGTTTCCAAATTGGTTTGGCCATGCCACACCGTGGCGGCGAGAAATACAGACAAACTGAGCACTAACGTGATGAGGTTCCATGGGTACAGGAACCTCATTTCGATGTGACTGCGTAAGGTGTAAAACAGGCAAATTCCCGGCATGTAGGGCATCAAGACATTGAGGATCGCAATCACACCACCGCTGGAATTAGGCAACCACCAGCGAACCGCCCATGGTCCAACCAAGTAGTAGACCGCCACGCCGATCCAAGCAAACACGAACACAATCGCGCACAGGATCAGAATTCGTTTCTCTTCGCGGCCGCTATCGTACAGGCGGCTGTTGGCCCGCAACGCCAGTACTTGTGCCACCGGCATGACCAGCGTCTGCGCGATTCGTAACACGATGTAGGCGGCGATTAACTGGGCCGCTTCCGCCGGCTGGTGGCGCAGCATCCATGGGCCGATCACCATTGTGGTCATATCTGCGTAGGCGCTCAGCGCCCGCGTGAAACCGTAACGGCGTTCTTGCCCCGTAAGTTGCCAGCTAGACGGCGGCTTGTGCAGGCGGTAGCTAGTGTGTTGGGCAAAGTGCCGCAGCGAGATGACCGATGCTGCAATGGTGGCCAAGGCAAGCACCCAGCTGAATGTGATGAGATCGGCGCTGCTGGCAAACAACAGGCAGACGACGAAAAGCAAGCTGCCGTGCAGCCAGTCGATCAGATTCGATTCGACAAAGCGGAATTCCGCCAACCAAGATGAATTGGCGATGAAACCGAGCGCCAGGCCAGCCACGTAAACGCCAAAGGCGGCCGTGACGGATGGGTGGGCTGTAGGAAACAACCAAGGGGTGAGCGGCGCCGCAAACACGAGACATGTCAGTGCAGCAAAAAGCATGGCCACTGCTGCCCAGCGCACCACCCGGTTCCAGAGTTGGGCGCGGTAGATCGGGTCGTCGCTGCCTGTGTAGTACTTGAGCAGCACCTGTGAGAGGCCGAGTTGGACCAGATTGCTCCACAGCGCGCCTTGGCGGCGGAATAGCAATACGAGGCCCATCATCTGTGCGCTCAGCATCACGTCCGCGAGCCGGATGCTCAAGAGCACGAACACGCTCTTGAGCAGGGTAAACCCGAGGTTGATCGCGACCTGATTGCGCCCAGAGCCGCTCATGCCTCGACCATACCCCGTTGCCAAGCAAGCAGGTTGTATACCACCCACAGTTGGAAGGCCTCGTTGACTGTGCGCAGCCCGTGCTTAAGCCGGTGATGGATAGCCTCGTGATCGAACAATTCGCCTATCACGGTGTCGTCGTTCAGCATATCCATGAGTGAGTCACCGAGTTCGCCCTTGAACCACTGCTGGATCGGGACGCCGAAACCAGTCTTGGGCCGATAGATGTCGCTGCGGGGCACATAGCGGGTAGCCAGTCGTTTGATTGGCTCTTTGGATATGCCATCGCGCAATTTGTAGGCATCTGGTACCCGCATGGCAAAGTCCATCAGGTCACGGTCTAGGAAGGGTACGCGGACCTCGACGGAATTGGCCATGGACATCTTATCCGCGCGCATCAACAGCAGTTCTGGTAGACGAAGCTGTAGCTCGGTGAATGTCATTTTCTGCAAAAAACTCGCCTCTGGGCACAACTCTGCAATCTTCTCGTAGTACGGACCAACCTTGCTGAAGGAGTCGACTCCAGCCATTGAGTGACGCAGTGCGGGCGACAGGATGGGTTGTTTTTCCAGTTCGTAATAAGCCACGGCCGAGGACATAAAAAGCTCTTGCCCTTTGGCACGCCGTTCAAGCACGTCCCTGACTTTGCGCGTACGCGGCGAATCGCTTAACGACATCAAGTTCGCTGCCAGACCGCTGGCCCAGCGCGGTAGGTGTGAAAGTGGTTGCCAAAGGCGATCATGGTGCGTCATGAAGCGACGGTAGTTTGAGTAACCACAAAAAAGCTCATCTGCTCCCTCACCTGCTTGCAGCACCGTAACGCCTTGTTCCTTGGCATACTTTGTGACAAAGTAGAGCGGCACCGCAACCGGATCAGAAACAGGCTCATCTTGAAGATACGCCAGCTTCTGTGCAGCTTGCAGCAAGTCTGTCTGTGAAATTTGCACCTCATGGTGATCGCTACCAAGGCGGGCCGCCATCTCGCGCGCGATGGCGGAGTCATCATGGAAGTCCCCGGCATTGCTCATCCCCACCGTGAACGTCTTGACCCGTTGAGGTGCGATCAATTTTTCAAACGAGCAAAGGTTTAGAGTTGAATCGACGCCGCCGGAGAACAGCACACCGACCGGCACATCGGCCATCAACCGCTTTTTCACTGAGGCAGAAAAAAGGGTGGCTAATTCCTCATCCAGGCTCTCGAAGGTGCGACCGGTTTCAACCTTTGGCAAAGGCAGCCAGTACTTCTTGACGCAGGGCCGGTAGCCAGCACTGGGCTGCAGCGTCAATGTGCTCGCCGCCTCTAACTTGAAGACTCCTTGGACCAGCGTTTGCGGCGGAGGCACCACCAAGAAGGTTAGGTAATGGTAAAACGACTGCGGGTCAATCTTGCAGCTAATGCCCGGATACTTTAGCAGCGCCTTGATTTCAGAAGCAAAGATGAACCGACCGTCGACGTGGGCATAGTAGAGCGGTTTCACGCCGGCACGATCACGGGCGAGAATCAGGCGCTGACGATCACAATCCCACAGCCCGATCGCAAAGTCACCATCTAGGTGTTCATAGAAATGATCGCCGTACTCGCGATACAGGAAAAGAATGACTTCGGTGTCAGAGTGCGAACGGAATCGGCACCCCTTGGCTTCCATCTGTTTGCGCAACGTAGGAAAGTTGTAGATTTCGCCGTTGAAGGTGATCCATATCCGTTGGTCCGGTGTTCCCATGGGCTGATGCCCGGCTACGGAGAGGTCGACGATGGCCAGACGCCTGTGCGCCAGCCCGCATTGGCCGTCGGCCTGCACCCAGACTCCAGCGCCGTCCGGCCCGCGATGGACCATGGTCTCGGACATGGCGCCTAGAAGTTCGGCACCGATCGGGCGCTGATTTTCGATGTTGATGATGCCAAGTATTCCGCACATGATTTAGTCCAACTGCGCGGTGGTCGCTTGGGCCACTTCATCATCATCGATCGCCATACTGGACTGTTGACCGGCAACAAATTCTGGTAGCGATGCAGTGACCCCGTGTCGTGCGCTTGAAAGCGCGGCTTCGCAAATAGCCGTCGCCCACAGACCGGCCACGGCATCTGCCCCATCGTGCCCATTGCCTGTGCGCGCTGCTTCGACAAACTCAGACATGGCCTGTTGCTGCCCTTTGTTGTCTCGCGCGCTGCGGGCAACGGATACTTTGGAGACATGGGCATGAATCGATTTGTAATCGTCAATGACCACACTGCGGCCGTTTCCGAATAGTTCGAAAAATTCTTTTCCTCTTGCAGCGCTACCAAGAGTCACATAACTAATGTTGGCAACTGAGCCATTTTCATAGCGAACGCTGATGCTGGCGTCAGGGTTTAGTGCATCGGGTTCGCCGATGAATTGGGCACTGACGGCAACTGGTGTACTGTCCATCATCCAGGTAGCCAAATCGAAGAAATGAACGCCTTCGCCCAACAGGCGCCCGCCCTCATCAGCGGTGTTGGACCAGTGCTGGTTTATCTTCCCGACATTGACGCGGATATTGAACAGCTTGCGCCCGGCGCCGACAGCTTTCTTCATCTCAACCAGCATGGGCGCAAATCGGCGGTTGTAGCCAACCCGAACTACCTTGCCGGATGCCTGTTGGGCCGCGATGATGCGCAGGCAGTCAGTTGTGGTGGTCGCCATAGGCTTTTCGACAAAGACGTGTTTCCCAGCTTGCAAAGCGCTCAGCACTAATGTTGCATGACTGGCGTGCCGTGTGGAGATCACTACCGCGTCTATATTGGCATCTGCCAAGAGGCGTGATACGTCTGATGTCGCATAGTCGGCTTTGGCCTTTTTTGCCGCAATGGCGGCAGATCCACCTGATTTGCTGGCCACAGCTCGAATAGTGACACTATTGTTGCGCAGTAGATTTGGTAGGTGAATGTTCTTTGCGTAGGCCCCCACGCCAATCAAACCGACATTCAGTTTGGTCTTGTCGCTAGGTGTCGTGGCGTAACGATCTGTGTAGGCTTGTTCGGGCAACGAGGGCTGTGCGGGCATTTTGTAGTCAAGCAACACGCCATAGATGCCACTGTCTCCACCTTTGATTAATGCGTAAGCACTCTTGGCTTCATTGACCTCAACTTTTGCCGAGATCAGGTCCGCCAGGTCCAGCCGCTTCTCATTCAGCAATTGCAGAAAGTATGCCAGGTTGCGCCGTTCGGTCCAACGCACGTGCGGCAATGGATAGTCGTTGCCATGCAGTTCATAGTCGGGGTCGTAGCGGCCCACGCCGTAGGAGCAAGACATGCGAACCTCAAGCTCTTTGGCGTACATCTTGGCGCGCTGCATGCCCAAGCCTATATCACCCACAATGGAGACGCGGCCACGACGACGGCACATGTCAAACGCCTGGTTAATGATGTCATCCACTTTGGCAGAGGCGCATATAACCACACCGTCCACGCCGTGGCCGACAGTTGCCTGCTGGATGGCCGCAACCGGATCTTGCTGATGTGAGTCAAATACGGCGCAGGCTTGACCATGTTGCGCCGCGTGTGACACCCGGCCGGCATCGATATCAATGCCATAGGTACGATAGCCCATGGCAGAAGCAAGACGCAACGCGATCTGACCAATGAGACCTAACCCGACCACGGCCACCGTTTCGCCAGGTGAAAGCTCCAGACGCCGAATGCCTTGCATCGCAATGCAGGCAATAGCTGCAAAGGCGGCTTCTTCGTAAGAGACATTGTTGGGCAACGCAACGGTTAGATTCTTTGGGACTACTACGAATTCGGCGTGGTTGGCAAAGCCAGTGCCCATGCAGGCCACTCGCTGGCCAACTTTGAATCCGAGATCTTCACTCTCTACCTCCAGTATTTGGCCGGCGCAGCTATACCCTATAGGTGTGTAGTCTTCAAGCTTGTTTTGAATCAGAGACAAGGTATTGGTCAGGCCCTGTGCTTCAACCATGCCCCAGACTTGACCAAATTTGTCACGTGATTTCATGACTTTCTCGTACAACCCTTTAACGCCAGCATGACGTGTTACTGCTGCTCCTTCAGTGCCTGCGCTGATCAATGAATAAGCGTTGCGCACCAAGACACTTCCAGTGCTACGGGCTGGAACAGGGGCTTCGATAATAGCGATTTGCCCTTGACCTGAGAGAAAAATTTGTTTCATGTTTGTCTGTTTGTTACTCACAACCCTGATGTGGGTTCGAAGGTCGTAAGGAATGTATGCCGACCTGCGCCGATGTGCGCAAATCCTGTGATGACGTTGCCTTCGACTTCCAAGCCATATCCCATACTAAATGGCGCGTGGGTTGTGCCGAGCTGTACCGAAGCGTTAACAGTCACCTCTTTCGACGGTGCATGCTGCAAGCGGATTTGATTCGGAGCTAGGTGTGGCAACAACTCACCAGTTGGAAAGTGCCAGCGCACCTCAGCATTCGGCATAGGGTTATCTATCTCATCCCGTATGACAACCCGTTGTCTCAAAGCGTCGACCTCGAACACGCGTAGGATGCGGGCGCCGGAATGGATACGTCCATAGCCATGGTGTCCGGCTTGAATGGTGGCACCAGAATCGGTCGCAGTAACCGCGACTTCGTTCGGGACGGCGTCGTTATGGATCGCCCAATGTCCGGCAAAACGCGCGATCTCTTCACCATAAAGTTGCAAGGTTGAATGAGCAGTGGTACTCCGAAACAGAGTCTTCTTTGCAAGATCTGCGGTATATCCAGAGCAACCTGGATCGACCACGATAGGGTTGCCGTCGATGCACAGTTCGAAGGCCAACAAATCGTTGTGCCCGTGGCCACCTCGACCGTTCATCCCGACCTCACCGACATCGATCATCAGATAGAAGCCATTGTTAGGATTTCGGACGACAACATACCCGCCTTCTGAAAAATTGAGAAGCTCGGGTGAAGTCGCCTGCACCGGGTGTGGTGCTGCTTTACCTGCTAGTAACAGGGCAGCCCATTGCTCTGGGCCATCAAAAGTTTGGTTGCCCACTTCGACGCCGAACCATGCCCGAGCCAATTCGATGACAAGGCCTTGCGAGCGCGGCCGATCCAACAGGAAAGGCAAGCCAAGAGCATCATCGGTGTCACCAAACCCAGTGGCAATGCCATCCGGCCGGGTAGCGGCATCGCTGTAAGCTGCTGCAGCGATAAGGCGAGCAGTTGCTTTGTGGGCGAATGGCTGGCCGGATCGAGAACCGGCGATCGCCGCGAGCATAAAGAGCTCCAACACAAGCTTTTGATAACCGCAGGATTTTTCAAAGTTCACACCATCAGCAAGGAATTGCAGCAGCACTTCACGTTCCAAGTACTTTGCTGCATAGCTACCCCATTTGCGGTTACCCAAGTGCTCGACAGCCAGTGCGCAATCGGCAAGTTGTAACGCAACGAGGTTGGCGGTGAAATGGTTGCCACGGACATCGGTGTATTCAATATTTCGCCAGACAAAGTGGGCGTGTTCGAGCAGCATGGTCAACAGTTGATTCGTCAACTCATCAAGCAGGGTACTGCTTGGCGGCACCGGTTGACGTTCCTTGAGCAACTTGACAAGATCAAGCAGCATCACAAGATAGATGGATCTCATCGATGCCTCCATCGGATACCAGTTCACACTGTGCGCCAATGGATTAGATTCACGCCACCGTCTCAGTATCGAAAGGGCCCACGCAAGCGTTCCATTGTCCGCTTGGTCAACAACCTGCCAGGCTAATACGGGGACTAAATAGTGAAGGCGCGACAGTTCCCAAGGGAATTTCACATCGTATGGTGTCTGTTTGTTAACGTAAAAACTATAACGTTTGAAATACTGAGGTGCCCAACGGTGTTGGAAACGCCAGTCCGTTGAGAAATCACAATATTCAAGAGGTGGCACTGCCGCGCCGAAAAGACAAAACTTTGATGCGACGACTTGATCCGCAGTAAGTCTCAATGCGGCACGTTGCTCCGCTGTGGCATTGATGCATCCCTTGGCGAATAGGACAGGGGGCGAGATTGATCTTTTCCGTGCTGCAACCAGAATTTCTGCATTTCTTGTTACAACGATCCATCTCCCTGTACGTTGATACAGGTTCAAAATGGCCTCTTGATATAGCCTAAATGCAACTACCCCGAGAGGTTTGGACGCGATGAGTTGTATGCGCTTCAAGACTCCTGTTGACTTCATGCTATTTTTTTGTGTTAGCGGTCTTGATGGTCTGCATGTTTATTGAGTCCAAATGCCCCGGGTGTCGATGACTTGCGCTTGCGCAAATTTTCTTGGGCGGTTCGCTTTGAATTCTTTGTGGTCCACCAGCAAGACTTGAATGTCAGCCTGCTCAAAGGCTTGGGCCATGGGTGTGAGGGTAACTCTGTCAGCCAGACTGGCAGGTAATGCATCAATGTTGGGCTCTACCGCCCAAACCGAGCCGGGGTGGTCGGCTGCAATCTGTCGGGTGATGGCAAGCGCCGGGCTTTCACGCAGGTCGTCAATGTCAGGTTTGAATGCCAAGCCAAAGCAGGCAATGGTCACGTCTTTGGCTGTCTTGCTGGGGTTGGCTTGCAGGTAGTCGGCCACGGCCAATTTCACTTTGTTGATCACCCA
>Ga0100381_1004080_pt1 | contig 12409 bp, 9 predicted proteins | sample CryGeymeta201505_FD_80416 | JGI IMG/M metagenome (GOLD analysis project Ga0100381, IMG submission 80416) | Groundwater microbial communities from Crystal Geyser aquifers in Utah, USA - Crystal Geyser metaG 2015-05 | ecosystem: Environmental > Aquatic > Deep subsurface > Groundwater | place: USA...
CCATACAGCTCGCCGGTGATGCCGCGATCCTCGGGCCGGTTGGTCGCAACATTCGAGTCCAGTAGATAAAGCGCGATGCGCCCCACCTGCGCCAGCCAGACGTGCAGGTGCACCTCCCCCTTGGGATCCTCGATGGTGACGGTGATCGGTTTGCCCTCACCGTCCCGGATCAGTTTCATGGGCATCTGATCCACCTGATTGAGGGGGTAGCGCTCCTGCTGCCAGCCATCGGCGTTGAGGTACTGGTGGAAGTAGCCGCCCTGGTAGAAGAGGCCCACCCCGACCAGCGGCACGCCGAGGTCGGAGGCGGACTTCAGGTGGTCACCGGCGAGGATGCCCAGGCCACCCGAGTAGATGGCGAGGCAGTCGGTGATCCCGAACTCGGCGCAGAAGTAGGCGACGCAGGGCCCCTGCTCACCGGCGGCGTGGCAGCGGTCGTACCACACCTGCTCGGCGCGCATGTAGTCATCGAACGCCTCACCCACCCGCCGCAGGTGGTTGAGGAAGCGATCGTCCGCCGCCAGCTCCTCCAGCCGCTCCTGGCTCGCCGCGCCGAGCAGCGCCACCGGGTTGCGGCCGGTGGCCTCCCACAGATCGCGGTCGATGCGGAAGAAGAGGCCGATCGTGTCCGCATCCCACGCCCAGCGGAGGTTGTAGGCGAGCTCGCGCAGCCGCTCCAACGGCGCCGGCAGGGTCGGTAAAACGTGAAACTGCTGAATCGCCTTCATGGCGCTCCTCCCGATAGGGGTCTACCCGCTGCGACTGCAACCGGCCGACGATGCCATCCGAAAACGGAATGGGTCAAAGTAAAGTCCCCCGAGTGACGATGAGGGAATAACTACTTTCTTCGTCGTTGTCCCTACTCTTCATGAGAGGCCCCATGCCTGACGCCAGCGATTTCACCATCGACACCCTCGGCCCGTGCACCATCCCGTCACCGGTGGGCACCGACGAGTTCGTCCCCGACGACGAACGGATCCTCCACGACGTCTGCCTCGACCGGGTGAGCGACCAGCTCGCCCGCGGCGCCGAGCCGCCCTCTTTCGAACGCGGCGGGCCGCGCAAGACGATCTACTTCGACCCGACCAAGACCAAGGCGGCGATCGTCTCCTGCGGCGGCCTCTGCCCGGGGATCAACGACGTGATCCGGTCGCTGGTCATGTGCCTCCACTACCGGTACGGGGTGCGCAACATCCTCGGCATCCGCTACGGCTACCAGGGGCTCATCCCGCGCTACGGCCACGCGGTGATGGAGCTCACCCCGGCGAAGGTGGAGCGGATCCACGAAGAGGGCGGCTCCTTCCTCTCGTCGTCGCGCGGCCAGCAGGACATTGGCGAGATGGTGGACGCCCTGGAGCGCATGAACTGCTCGATCTTCTTCTGCATCGGCGGCGACGGCACCCTGCGCGGCGCCCACGCGATCGCCGAAGAGATCCGCGCCCGTCACCTGAAGATCGCCGTGGTCGGCCTGCCGAAGACCATCGACAACGACATGTGCTACATCGAAAAGACCTTCGGCTTCGAGACCGCCTTCACGGTCGCGGTGAGCGCCATCCGCTCCGCCCACCTGGAGGCGAAGGGGGCGCCGAACGGCATCGGCCTGGTGAAGCTCATGGGGCGCGACTCGGGCTACCTCACCGCCAACGCCGCCATCGCGCTCAACGACGCCAACTTCGTCCTCGTCCCCGAGGTCCGCTTCGACCTCGACGGCGAGAAGGGGTTCTTGGAGGCATTGCGCCGCCGCATGGAACAGCGCCACCACGCGGTAATCCTCGCCGCTGAGGGGGCGGGGCAAGAGTTCTTCCAGGGTGACGACGCCCGCGACGCCTCGGGCAACAAGCGGCTCAACGACATCGGCATCTACCTGAAGGAGCGGATCAACCGCTACTTCCGCGACCGCGGTGACGAGGTGAACCTCAAGTACATCGACCCGAGCTACATCGTCCGCGCCACCCAGGCGAATGCCTCCGACTCCATCTACTGCACCCTCCTCGGGGTCAACGCAGTCCACGCCGCCATGGCGGGCAAGACCGACATGGTGGTGGGCAAGTGGAACAACGTCTTCACCCACGTGCCGATCGCCGCGGTCACCTCGCGCCGCAACCAGATCAACCCCGACTCCACCCTCTGGCAGTCGGTCATCGAGGTCACTGGCCAGCCCCGCCACATGGTCAATGGCTAGGAGGCTGGCGGACGTTGGCGAACGTGGCGGAAAGCAGCGGGCGCGAGCCCGGATCGACCCGTTCGTAAAGCTACGCGGGGCTCGTGCGACGAAGAACGGGGCGGATCCGGCTCGTCTCCCCGGTGGGAATCGGGGTGACGGGTGCGACGAAGAACGGGCCACGAATCCGGGCCCACGAGTCCTAGCGGGGCTCCGCTCGGCTCAGTCGATCGGGACAAAGTCCGCCAGGCGTCTAGGGCGCGGGGCGGCAGTCCGAGGCGCGGGGATCAGGAGGCGCGGGGGTCAGCCATGCCAACTTGCACCTTGGCGCCCCCCTACCCCGCGCCGCACGCCGGGCAGCGCGGGTCGCGGGAGAGGGCGAGGGTGTGGGTGCGCTGGCGGCGGCCGTCGTAGGTGGTGAGGCCCGGCGCGGGGGGCTTACCGAGGAGGATGCGGATTGCGGCGAGGGCCTGCTGGTACCCCACCAGCCCGACCACCGGCGCCAACACCCCGAGGTCGGCGCAGGTCCCGCGCCCCTCCATCCCGTCGATCGCGCCGAAGGCGCAGCGCAGACACGGGGTCTCCCCCGGGATGACCACCATCCACTGGCCCTGCCAGCCCACCGCGCCGCCGAAGCAGTAGGCGACCCCGGCGGTGAGGCAGGCGTCGTGGAGGGCGAGCTTGGTGGCGGTGCGGTCGGTGGCGTCGATGACCACGTGGTAGCGGGCGAGCAGCTCCGCCGGGGTGCGCTCGGGCCAGCGGTCCGGGTAGAGGGCGACCTCCAGGCGCGGGTGGTCGCGAGTCAACGCCGCGGCGGCCACCGCCACCTTGCGCTGACCCAGATCGGCGTCGGTGTAGAGGAGCTGGCGCACCAGGTTGGAGCGCTCCACCCGGTCAGGGTCCACCAGGCCGAGGTGGCCGACCCCCGCCGCCGCCACCGCCGCCGCCGCCGGACAGCCAAGACCACCGACGCCGACGACCAGCACCCGGCCCGCGGCGAGCGACGCCACCGGTCGGGTCAAACGCCCCCCTCCTCCGCCTCCCACCCCTCGCCCACCGCCGGGGAAGGCGTCGCCATGGCGCTGGGCGGCGGGTCGATGGCGGATCCGTGCTCCCACTCCTCGGCCACCGCCTCTGCCGCCTCTGCCGCGTCCTCGCCATCCCCCCGCCCCGCGGGGAGGTCGAGGTCGAGCTCCTCCTGGGTGGTGCGCGCGTCGGCAAACTCCGCCACCGTCGGCAAGTCGGCGAGCCGCTTGAGGCCAAAAACTTTGAGGAAGTTCTTCGTGGTCGAGTACAGGAGCGGCTTGCCGGGGATGTCACGACGGCCGGCAACGTGGATGAGGTCGTGCTCCATAAGGGTCTTCAGGGTCCCCATGGGGTTGACCCCGCGCACCTGCTCGATCTCGGCGCGGATGATCGGCTGCTTGTAGGCGATCAGCGCCAGGGTCTCCATCGCCTGCTGGGAGAGGCGAATCTTGCGCGGCGGGTTGAGGTCCGCGAGCCACACCGCCTGCGCCGGCTGGGTGGCGAACTGGAGACCGCCCGCCACCTCCACCACCTGGATGCCGTGGCCCTCTTGGCTGTACTCGGCGACCACCGCGGCGAGGGCCGCGGCGGCGAGGTCGCGGTCGTAGCCGTGGGTGGCGGCGATCTCCACCAGACGCGCCCTGGGCAGGGGCTCACGGGTGGCGAGAAGCAGGGCCTCGAAGGCGGCGAAGAGGTCGCGGTGGCAGGCCCCCCGCTCTGCCTCGACGGTGGCCGGTGGCCGTGGCTCGGCCTCGGCAACCGCGGCGTCGGGCGGCCCATCCACCGACCGGTCCACCAGGGCAGTGCCGTCAGGGGGGAGGGCGGGGTGGGTGGCGGTCGGGGTGCAGTGGCAGCCCCCCCCCTCTGCCTCGACGGTGGCCGGTGGCCGTGGCTCGGCCTCGGGGAGAGCGGCCCCAGCGGCCCCACCCACGTTACCACCGCCCCCGGCGAGACCCTCGGCGTCGCCACCGACAAGCCCCTCCGCGCTACCCCCGCCAACAAGGCCCCCAACGCTACCGGTGGGGGTGGCGGCGGCGCGGGGAACGGCTAGATCGGAGGTCGCAAAGGGGTCGTTCACGGCACGGGCTCGGGGAGGGGATCGGGGGCGGAGTCGAGGCCACCGCCGGCGGCGGCGCGACGGTAGATCCACAGGGGACCGAAGGCGACCTCCTGGCGGAAACCCACCGCCTGGAGGCGGATCAACTCCAACAGGGCAAGGAAGGTGACGACCCACTCGGTGCGCGTTGCCTGACCGCGGAAGAGGTCGTGGAAGAGAAGGGTCTCGTGGTCCGCCAGGCGGGCGAGGACCACCTGGATCTGCTCCTCGATGGTGACCGGCTCCACCTGAATCTGCCGCACCGCCCTCCCCTTCAGCTCTTTGAGGACCACCTGAAAGGCATCGAGCAGATCGACGAGGGTGACCTCCCGTAGCTCATGGTTGCGCGCCTCCACCTGCGCGACCGCCATCCCCGGGTAGAAGATTCGCGCCTGGGCCTCGGCCCGCTGGCGCAGAAACTCCGCCGCGTCCTTGCAGGTCTGGTACTCGAGGAGCTGCTCCACCAAGGCGGCGCGCGGGTCGCCCTCCTCCTCGCCCTCTTCCACCGGCGGGGCGGGGAGGAGCATGCGCGACTTGATCCACGCCAGGGTCGCCGCCATCTCCAAGAAGCTCCCCGCCACCTCCAGGTTGAGGGTGTGGAGGAGCTCTAGGTAGGAGAGGTACTCGCGGGTGATGGTGGCGATCGGAATGTCGTAGATGTCCACCTCGTGCTTGCGGATGAGGTGGAGCAAGAGGTCGAGGGGCCCCTCAAAAAAATGCAGGTCGACGCGGTAGTCGTCCCCCTCCGCCTCGCTGACGAGCCCCACCGCCGGCGGTGCGGCGGCGGCCACCGGCGGCCTCTCGGTCCTCTGCCCACGCGGATCGGTCGGCATGGCGAAATCCCTCTAGCGATCCATCAGCAAGGGGCGACAGCGCGCCTCTAGCGCCGCAGACCCATCGCCGCGCGCACCCGCGCCATGGTCTGCTCGGCCGCGCGCCGCGCCACCACCGCGCCGGCGGCGAGGAGCTCCTCGATCCGACCCGGCGCCGCGGCCAGCTCCACCCGCCGCTGGTGGATTGGGCCGAGCTCCTCCCACAGGTGGTTACAGAGGAGCTTCTTGCAGTCGAAGCAGCCAATCGCCGCGCTCCGGCAGCCGCGCGCAACCTCGTCGCGCTCCCCCTCCGGCGTGTACAGGCGGTGAAAGTCAAAGACCGGGCAGTGGTCCGGCTCGCCCGGGTCGGTGCGCCGCACCCGGGCGGTGTCGGTGACCGCCCGCGCCATCTTCGCCCGCACCGTGGCCTCGTCGTCGGCGAGGTAGATCGCGTTGCCGTACGACTTGCTCATCTTGCGGCCGTCGAGGCCGGCCATCTTCGGCGCCTCGGTCATCAGGGCCGCCGGCTCGGGGAAGGTCTCGCCGTACAGGTGGTTGAACCGCCGGGCGATCTCCCGCGCCAGCTCCAGGTGCGGCAACTGGTCCACCCCCACCGGTACTTGGTCCGCCCGGTAGATCAGGATGTCCGCCGCCTGTAACACCGGATAGCCCAAGAACCCGTAGGTGGTTAGGTCCCGGTCTTTGAGGTTCTCCTGCACGTCCTTGAAGGTCGGGTTGCGCTCCAGCCACGGGGTCGGAGTGATCATCCCGAGGAGGAGAAAGAGCTCCGCGTGGGCGGCCACGTCCGATTGCACGAACAGGGTCGAGCGCGCCGGGTCGATCCCCGCGGCGAGCCAGTCGAGGACCACCTCGCGGATGTTGGCGGTGATCTGCGAGGGGTCGCCGTAGTCGGTGGTTAGGGCGTGCCAATCGGCCACGCAGAAGAGGCAGTCGCACGACGCCTGCAAGGCCACCCAGTTCTTCAGGGCCCCGAGATAGTTCCCCAAATGGAGCCGCCCGGTAGGGCGCATACCGGAGAGGACGCGGGGGGTGGCCATGGGGGTGGGACGCGCCGCCTGGCGACCTCAGCCCAGGAGGTGGAGGAGGAGCGCGATGGGCGGGGATATTAGTTTCGGGACGATTCCGCTCACAAGGAGCACCAAGAGAATGATGAAGCCGTACGGCTCCACCCGCGCCACCCACCGCGCCGCGGCCATCGGCAACAGGCCGACGAGGATCCGGCCGCCGTCCAAGGGCGGCAGGGGCAAACAGTTGAAAACCGCCAGAGCGACGTTGATTTGCAGCGACAACGAGAAGGTCCAGTAGAGGAAGCGGACCAGCCCGCTGCCGCCGAGGTGGGCAACGGAGGAGACCACCCCCTGGAGGGTGTGGAGGAGCACCGCGCTCGCCACCGCCAAGAGCAGGTTCATCGCCGGCCCGGCCAAGGCCACCCACACCATGTCCTCCTTCGGATGGCGCAGCCGCAGCGGGTTGATCGGCACCGGCTTTGCCCAGCCGATCATCTGGGTGAGGAGGAGGGCGAGAAGGCCGAGGGGATCGATGTGGCGAAGCGGATTGAGGGTCAGCCGCCCCGCCTCCGCGGCAGTCGGGTCGCCGAGCAGATTCGCCACCCACCCATGCGCCACCTCATGAAAGGTGACCGCCATGAGAAAGGGCAGCGCCAGGACCGCCACGGTCTGGAGGAACGAGAGATCACCCATCTGGCCAGGATCCCCTCCCCCGCGGGTTCAGTCCAGGCGCGGCCAGGGACGAACCGGGGACGGAACAGAGACCCCTTGCGCCTTGGCGTCCTGGTGCCTTGGCGTCTTGCAGGACGAGTGAAGGACCGCGCCACGGAGTCGTCCACGGGCCAGGACAACGACTCAACACAAAGACGCAAAGCGGGCGGTCGGTCGTGACCTCCGTGGCGCCGGGGTGCACTCCGGGCAGCCAACCGCCTCCTCCAGCGTGAGGCGTTGCCTCCCCCTCCCCGCTTCGCGCCCCTTCGCGGCCCGCTCTACAAACCATCTTCCGCAGGAGCGGATTGGGGTCAGGTCTTTACTTTATACTCCAACGTGGCGCATCAGAGCCCGGTGTTGGGCCGGGAGTATAAAGTAAAGACCTGACCCCAAACTACTTTCCTCTATGGCCGCCAGTCGAGGGCGAGGATGACGTTCGTCCCCGGCTCGTTGTCGCCCGAGCCGTGGATGCGGTAGTCCTCGTCCAGCAGGTTCTCCACCACCGCGGTGAGGGTGAGGTCGGGGCGGAGCGATAGGCCGCCGCGCACAGTCACCACCGTGTAGCCGGGGGTGCCACCGGGGGGGATGCGCTGGCGGTCGGCGCGGTCGCGGGAGGAGAGCCGGTCGGCCTTGGCCGCGACGGTGACCAGCCCCTCCAGCCAGCCGCGGCTTGGCTCGGGCTCCCAACGCAGGCCGAGGTGGCCAGTCGCCGGCGCCAGGCGATCGAGGGGCTCGCGGCTCTTCGGCACGCCGGTGTGGGCGTAGGTGTCGACCTCGCCCTCCACCCAGCTCACGTCCGCCAAGGCGGTGAACGCCGGGGTGAGGCGGTAGCGCGTCGCCACCTCGACCCCGTGGACGAAGCCGTCGCCCGAGTTGAGCTTGGTCACCTCGGTGGCGCCATCGAGGCTGAGCCGGCCGGTGGGGGCGCGGAGGATCATCCCGTCGATGCGCGTGGTGTAGACACTCGCCTCCGCGGCCAGGCGGGTCCGGTGCACCTTCACCCCCGCCTCCGCGGTGAGGTACTGCTCCGGATCGAGGTCGGTGGCGGCGATCTCCTGCTCGCCGCTGCGGGCATCGATCGAGCTGGTGAGGTCCGACAGGTTGGGGGCGCGGAAGGCCTGGGAGAGGGAGGTGTAGAGGTGGACCGTGTCGCTGGCAACGAACAAGAGGCGGGCGGAACCCGAGAGGTTGTCCCACTGATCAGTGAACGAGGTGGCGGCGCCGGTGAGCGGGTCGGCGAAGCGCCCCCCATCGGCGCGGGCGAGGTCGTAACGACCGCCGAGGATGAGGTCGAACCGCTCGCCGAGGGCGAGGTCGTCTTGCACGAACAGGCCGGCGAGGTCGTAGGTGGAGTCGTCGGCCACGTTCCCCTGCACCCGCACCGACTTCAGCGAGCCATCCGGGTTGAACCGCTGCTCAAAGGAATCGACGGCATCGCGGTACCACGAGGCGCCGTAACTCCAGTAGCCCCACTCGGTGTCGCTCTCGCCTTGGAACCAGAGGCCGAGCGAGCCCACGTCGAAGCCGCTGCGCCGCCGCTCGTCGCTCGCGGTCACCCGCGTCTCCAGCTCCTGTTGCGCCTGCCAAGAGAGCGACACGGTGAGGCGGTCCACCCCCGGCGCGAGGTCGCGGCCGTGGTACTGGAGGTAGGTGAGGCGACGGTCCTGGTCGAGGGAGCGCACCGCGTTGGTCCCCACCTCGGTGCCATGCCAGCTCCGCCCGAAGACCGTGCTGTGGGTGCGCCAGGCGTCCTCCACCGCCACCTGCTGGTGGGCGAGGGTGAGGGTGGCTTCGCCCGCCTTGGCGAGGTCGAGGTCAAGCCTCACGTCGCCGTCGTGCTCGTCGTAGCCGGTGTGCTCCAGCACACCGAGGTCGCGGCCGCCGCGCACATCGCCGAACTCCTTCCACGACACCCCAGCCAGGCCGCGCAGGGGGAGGCGGCTGGAGCCCACCTCCGCGCGTCCCACCCACGCGTCCTCACCCGCCGCGTAGCGGCCATAGAGGCGCGGCGCCACGGCGCGTCCCGCCTCCGGGGTGTAGGCGCGGGTCAGCAGGTTCACGGTGCCGCCCACCGCATCCGAGCCGTAGAGGACGGAGCCCCCCCCGCGCACCACCTCCAACCGGTCGACGATGAGGGGATCCACGATGCTCAGGTACTGGTTCGGGCCGTCGCGGAAGACCGCGTTGTTCAGACGGATGCCGTCAATCAGCACGAGGGTGCGAAAGCCGGTGAAGCCGCGCAGATAGGGTGAGCCCTGGCCACGCGACGTCTTCTGAACCATCACCCCGGGGAGCTCCGCCAGGGCGTCCGGCACGGTGCGCGGCAGGCGGCGGGCGGCGATCTCCTCCTCGCCCACCACCGACACCGCGGCCGGGGCGTCAAAACTCTCCTTCGCCGTACGCGTCGCGGTGATCACCACCTCCTCGAGGGCGACGCCGCCGGCCACCGGCGCGGGCGCCTCCGCCGCCACCGCCGTCGCCGGACGCACCACCGCCACCAGCGCGACCACCACCGAAACCCTCAGCCCCCACCTCATCACCGCTTTCTCCAAGGCAAACCGTTCGACCATTTTCGGCATGACCTCTTCGAGGTGACGCAAGGCGCGTGCCACGCGGCTGCCTGTAGTCTGGCCGGTCGTAACCCGCCGGACGACTCTCCCCATGGCCATCCGCGGGCCATCGGGAGGTTGGACCGTGGCCAGAGCCAGCCCTGTGTGGGGTCAGCGTTTGGGGTCCATCCCGCAAACTTGCAGTCCTCCGAACTGCCCCTTCCGGTGCGATGCACCCGGGCCGGCGTAGGGCCCGCAGGGGAACGACCGGTGGTGACCTTGGCGTGGCTCTTGGGGTGGTACTCCGGTGGAGTGCAAGCGCTGCCTTCCAAGTTGGCGATGGGAGTAGCGCCCTCCTTTGCGACAACTTGCAAAGGTACAAAGCTGACACACAGGTCACTCACCGGGGATTGGGGTTACAGGATTTGGGGTCAGATTGGGGTCAGGCCTCGTTAGATTGGGGTCAGGCTTCGTTTCTTTCATTGTTTACCGTAGGGGGTGAAGGCTGCCGCGAGGAGAATGAAATAATGAAAGCCTGACCCCCAACTTTGTGACCCCAACTTTTGTCCCACCCACCTCCGCCCTCTATCCACGTTGCCCCATTGCGCTGGGCTTGCCCTGCCGCCCCAACCTTTCAGAAGCGGCGCTCCCACGCCACCCCGACCGTGTCGCCGGCGAGCCACGGCATGAGGCGCGCGGCGTGCTCGGCCGGTAGCGGGTGGCGACAAGCGACGAAGCGGCCGGCGGTGTAGCCGATCAGACCGCCGCCGACCACGTCGGAGAGCCAGTGGCGTTCGTCGTGCATGCGCGCCCAGGCGGTGAGGGTGGCAAGTCCGTAGGCGCCCACCTTCGCCGTTGCCGGCAGCTCGCTGTCTTGCAAGGTGGCGGCGGTGGCGAAGGCCAGCGCCGTGTGGCCTGACGGGAAGCTGGTGCGCGGTTCGCTGAAGTTGCCCGGGTGGAAGCGGCGGTGGTTGTCCAACTCGCCCGCCGGCCGCTCGCGCCCCACCGCCACCTTCACCCCCTCGGTGGCGGCCAGGGCGAAGAGCGCCGCCTCGGCGACGTTCGCACCCGTTTGCACCGCCCGCGCATCATTCGCGAACCCGCCGTAGCCGCCGTACCAGCCAATCGCCGCCACCGGCGCGACCAAGGCGTAGGCGGTCGCGAACTCCGCCAGGCCGTCCTTGCCCGGCCACTGCCCGGCAAGGCGGTGATCGAAGGTGGCGGCGAGGGCCACCGCCCCCACGGCCGCGCCCACCATCGACCACTCGCCACCGCCCCAGCGCACCGGCGCCGTGGCCAGGGCCGCCGCGTCGCCCACGGCTCCACGCAGCGGCCCCTCCTCCGCCGCTCCCCCCGCCAGACATGGCAGGCAGAGAAGGAGCAGGAGCAGCCCACACCACCGTCGCGATCGTCGCATGATCCCTCCCAAGGGCCACCCGGCCCGCGCCGCGACGGTAGGCGATCCCGCGCCGCTGATGCCATCGCTTGCCGGTGACCGCTGGCGCTGGAACCGCAGGCGAGGAGCCGCTGGCCAGCCCGCGCCGCTGGTGCCATCGCCGCCCAACGGTCGCGGGCGGTGGTACGTAAGCAACCCTGCAATGCGGCACCGCCCGCCGCGCCTACCTCCCCTCCCGCGCCTCTCCCCTCCCCCTCGATCGCCTTCCCATGGCCCGCCGCTTCGTCCTCCTCATCTTGGCTGGGGCCACCCTCCCCGCCGGCACGGCGGCCTCCCCGTTCGTTCCCCCCGCCCCTCCGCAGGATCGCAGGGATCGGATTGGGGTCATCGGAGTGGGGTCACTTTCTGTTCTGCTGCTGCCTCACCTGCCACGACCCCCACGACGGCGCCACCGCCGCGCTCCTGCGCCCGCCGGCGGCGACCCCCTGGTAGAGATCTCCCCCGGCGAGACCGATCCGCCGGGCCGGCGGCAGACAGGGCGAGTCGCGCATCGCCCCGAAGGGGCAAGCGAGTTCCACGCCTCAGGCGGCGCGAGGGGCAACGCGCCAGCCTTGAAGGCCGGCTCGCGCGGAGACGTGGGGACGCGGAGGGGGGCGGGACCGGCAAGACGGCATCGCCGGCAACTCGGCCGACCACCGTGCACGCCGGAAAGGCGGGGCACACACGAAGAGACGAAGAGACGGAGGGGGGGAGGCGCTGGATTGGGGTCAGGCTTCGTTTCTTTCACGAGAGCCCGCCCACCCACCGCCGGCGCGGGGCGCACACGAAGGCACGAAGAGACGGAGACACGAAGAGACGGAGGCGCGGATTGGATTGGGGTCAGGCTTCGTTTCTTTCACGAGAGCCCGCCCGCCCACCGCCGGCGCGGGGCGCACACGAAGGCACGAAGGCACGAAGAGACGGGGGGGGGAGGCGCTGGGGTGCACTCCGAGTGAAGCCACCCATCCACCGCCGGCGCGGGCGCACACGAAGACACGAAGGCACGAAGAGACGGAGACACGAAGAGACGGAGGGGGGAGACTCCCCCCGGCGTTGTTGTCTCCACGAGAGCCCGCCCATCCACCACCGGCGCGGGACGCACACGAACAGAAAGACCTCGGGGTCAGGTCTTGAAACATCAGGTGTCGAGGCTCGCTGCCTTGCTTCGCGGGGTCAGGGCGGGGTCGACCGTCGAGACCACAGGGCGATGGTAGACCCCGGGGTCGCCACTCAGAGTCCGCCCTCGCGACGGGAGCGCCCGCCGGTCCGCGGCAACAGCTACTGGCCGTCCCCGTGACAGAGGCCCTCTCCCCCTCCCCTGCCTGCCCGCGCGACGATCTCGCTGCGGGTCTGGATTAGGGTCAGGCTTCGTTTCTTTCATTGTTTACCGTAGGGGGTGAAGGCTGCCGCGAGGAGAATGAAATAATGAAAGCCTGACCCCCCCCGGCCCCCGGCCCCCGGCCCCTGTGACCCCAGCCCGTGACCCCACCGCACCGCGCGCCTCTACGCGAGCCCCGCCTTCCAGGCTGGCACGGGGGTCGGCCGTTCGCCCGCGCCACCTACCCCTTCCTACTTCCTGCTTTCTCCAGCG
>Ga0100381_1004084_pt1 | contig 12404 bp, 8 predicted proteins | sample CryGeymeta201505_FD_80416 | JGI IMG/M metagenome (GOLD analysis project Ga0100381, IMG submission 80416) | Groundwater microbial communities from Crystal Geyser aquifers in Utah, USA - Crystal Geyser metaG 2015-05 | ecosystem: Environmental > Aquatic > Deep subsurface > Groundwater | place: USA...
TCTGATCTCCTTCAATAAAGAACTTTTCAGGCCATTTTGTCTTGACAAAATCTAAAATTGTCATATATGAATCAACAAGATTTGTTCGCAAAGGGGGCAGGCGATCGTCCCACCGATCGAGGTTTTCCCTTCGAACCATCACATCAATCTTATATGCCGGTAGAATATTACCGATGGTTTCATCCTTGCCAAAAACCAAAGCAGCAGCCAATGTTAGTCCCTCCTCGCCTGTACTGAAATCTTTTCTGATGAAATTAACATCACGGAGAATCCTTTCATTTGAAGCCATGAGCCATGGATGGGTAGTGTTTAAAGCAGCTATCAGCTTTCTGACTTTATCAAACACATCCTGACTCAGGTGTTCCATTTTTAATTCAGGAAATATTTGAGTCTCCGTAAAACTCTGTCTTTTCCTAAAATATATTTCACTAATTTGTCTATCATCAGTTACCCTTAAATCGCTGTCATTTTCACGATCATAAATTATACTGTTGTGCTTGTGAACCAGGGAACTAATGGGTACTCTTATATAAAGAAGTTTTTTGTTTTCATGTTCTGCTTCTCTAACGGGTAACGGATAGGGCGGATTTACCACTTCAGGGTTGTTCAAGGCAGTAACAATATCTTTCTTCAATTGAAGAAGATTGTCATCCTGCAAGCCTAAAACATGGCCATCATCGGTTAACCCCAGCAAAACAATGCCTCCTTCTTTGTTTAAAAAGGAAACAATGGTGTCGTAAAACGAATCGGGAACCCCATTTTGAGCCTCTTTGAACTCAATACGGGTACCTTCGCCTTTTTTAATCAGATGATTAATTTCTTGTGCTGTTATCATTTAAAATTTTATCAATATCAATTACTTCTATCTTTGAGATGCTGTAAACATCATTCAGATTTGTTCCGGAAACATTTTGTGCTAATAAATGGGCTTCAAGTTTTTTATCGAGACCTCCGCTTTTGGACAACACATTTTTCCACGATGCTTTTTTGCTTTGAAAAAAAGAAATAATTTTTGCCGAATTAAAAACATATAACTCTTTTTTCAAGGAGGATGGATACAAATACAGGTTAACCAGGTCGGAAAAAACCTGACGTTTTCTCATACCGTTGGCTCCATCGGTTTGCCAGTTGGAAAACTTAAACTCTGCAATTCGCTTATCGGTAACCAAATCAATCCCCTCACCATCAGCACCAGATGCAAGCGATAAATCAACTACTTTTTCGTCTTCAGCTAAGATACGCGGCAAACATATGATAATTCCGGCAGAATGAACCACTTCATCAATTTGAGCACTTAACTTTTTTACTTCAAGTGCTGCTTTATAAACCTGGTACAAATCAGGTATGCCAGCCTTACCCTTGACCATTAAGCTTGCTTTTATCTCATTTAGGTTTTGTTTAAGGTTTGTACCTTTAAACTCATTTACAATTTGTATGGCATCTTTCGATTTCATTCATCCTCCTCCTCATTATCTGCCTCGCCGTACAAGGCCTTGCCCATGCGGTATTTGATGTCGTAGTTAATGATAAAATCCAGTTCTTCCTCCGTAAAGCCATAGTGCTGGGCTAAAGCGGTGTCGATTTGATCGATGATGGGTTTGGAGTTTCGTGGATAAAACTCTTCATAAATAATATGGCCAGTTTGTGATGATATTTTTTCTTTTTCAATTTTATGTACTTTGTAATCAACCATCAATAATTTTTGGAGGGTTTTAATTCTTAGATCTTGAGAAATGAGGGAGTAAGGCAAGGGAAACTTTTTAAGGTCAAAAGGATTTAGGTCTCGTCCATTTGTCGTTACTTGAAAATACCAAAAGAAAATTGAACTGCATAACGATATTAGACCAGCATCTAAATCGTTTGCTGATTTGAAGAATAAATTGCTTTCACGACTAGAAGCAGTTTGAACTCCTCCCACACTGAATTTTGGTTGAAAAGTTGTGAATATTTTCCAATACCGGCCTCCTCCAATTCTATAGTAGATTTTATGGTTGCTAGTACTTACTAAGAGTGTTTGTAATTCTGTTTTAGATTTAAAAACTTTATTGCTAATTTCTAACTCAATGATTTGTGAGAATTTAGGTATTAAATAATCTCGAATCGGATCCAAATATTTCACATAATACAATGTGGGAAAAAGTGCATTTCTAAATTCAGCCTGCCATTTTATCAAACCAGTTGCATGTTTGATACATGAATTATTTAGCTTAACTCTATCTAAAATGGTGATATTCAAGAGAACCTCAGCTCCATTAAAAAGTTTAGATGGACGTTCAGCGTAAAAACTTGACCAGCATTCTCCTGAGGAAGTTTTATTTAATTCTAATATAGATTGCATTCTTTGGGTACTACCTAAACTTATCGGTACAATCAGTCCAAGTTTGCTAGATTTATTTGATAATAATATACCACGTTCAAATGTCATAGCATAAATATTACCACAACTAATTGTTTTAAATATATCCCCAAGCAGAGAATAGGAACCTTTAACTTTACTATATTCCACATAAGGCGGATTTCCAATAATCACATCAAAACCACCATTTATGGCAATTATCTGGTAAAACTCAGCAATCCAATGAAAGGGTTGGTGCGTTATAAGCCACTTCTTGAAATCGTTGGGTTTAACCACGGAATCCACCCCATAGTTTGTGGTCAAATAAGTACTAAGGCTCAGGTTGAGTTGTGCCAACCGCTTGTTTAGTTCTGCCTTGGCCAGTTTAAACTCCTCGCTGCCCTGGTTGTTTATTAGTTGGCTGTTTTGGAAATGCTTAAAAGCCCTGCTTACCTGTTGGAATTCGTCTTTAAAATTATCCAAGTGTTCCTGGGCGAACATGGGTTCTTTTTTTAGGATGGTGTTGTAGAGTTCGGTTTCGCTGGCAAAGCCCACCAGGGTATTTCCGGCACGTATATTAAAATCGATGTCGGGCAGGGGTTCCAGCCCGAAGTTCTCTTTACGGGGTACTACCTCCACCGAGCCCACCAACTTGAGGAAAAGCCGGAGTTTGGCAATCTCCACGGCCTCCTTCATGATGTCCACCCCATAGAGGTTGTTGAGGATAATGCTTTTAAAGATAAAATACTGGAGGTTGGGGTGTTGGTCGGAGTTGATGAGTTGGAGGGTGTATTCAAAATCGCGGTATTTGCCAGGCGATTCGGCCACAAATATTTCCATGCGGTTGATGCAAGCTTCGTACAGTGGTTCGAGGATGTTGAGGGCGGCAAACAAAAAAGCTCCTGAACCACAGGTGGGGTCGAGAATGGTAAGCGGGCTGCGGCTGTTTTGCGGGTTTATTTTATCCTGGTACCCGGCAATGGACTTGTAAAAATGCAAGACGAATTTGGGATCTCGGGTATTTTCGATCACGTCCTGCGCAAACTGCCTGATGTTGAGGTTGTAGGTAATGAGGTCGTTGATGTGCGAAATTTCACCCTTTTCAATTTTCGATTTAATGTTGGCATAGCGTTTTCGGCGCTCGATGAGTTCGCGGTAGATTTCGGTGGGCAAGGCCATGTTTTGTGGTGCTTTTTGATTCCATGTCTGGCGAATTTCCCACAAATGCTGGGTAGTTGTTTCGGTCACCGTTTGTTGTTCCATATCCGGCAAAAAGCCCTCTTTAACCTCCTCCGGCAAATCATCAAATAAGCCCTGATCATTGTTGATTCCATATTTAACCGCATCGTAAATATAGTTATCACTGCTGTTGGCCATCCACTGCCACAGTTCGCCATCAGGAGCAAAAGGCGTTTTGTAATGCCGTTGGGTTTCGTCGAACAAATAGGGAAGAATAGTGTTTTTTCCGATGTAATCGGTGATGTCTTCTTTGGTATAATACGCTCCCATGGAGGCACGGTCGTTGATATATTTTTCAAAAATATATCCGATTACGTCCGGATTTATATCCTTTCCCGTTGCCTCAATGCTGGTGTCCAAATGCCAATTCCACTGATCGAAAAAGCTGAAGAGGTGTTCAAAAGCATCGTCATTAATTTGTATGGTATCAAACTGTTTTTCCAGTTCATGCACGTCGAACAGACCGCCATTGAGGTAAGGAATTTTTCCGAGAGCAACCGGGAGTCTTTCTTTTCTTTTTGGTTTAGGTTGCCCCAGTCCATCGTGAAACAGCTCGAGCAGGAAACTGCGGTAAAAGCTGTAGAAATTGTCTTGCCCTGCATGAAGTTTACATTCGTTGAGTTTGTTTCCCAAGTAATGTACATCCTGATCGAGGAATCCTTTTTTCTGGATGAAATAGCAGAACATCAGGCGATTTAACATCAGCGAAGCATACCATTGTTTGTTGGTATTTTCCTTATTTCCAATTTCATCGTCTATTCCTTTAATAAATTCAAGAAACGCAGTATGCTGTTTTTTAAACTGATCGTAGAATTTTTTAGTGACTTGTTCTGTATTCCGGGCAAAATTTTCGGAGATGCGTTGTTTTACATCGATGATGGTAATGTTCTCTTCTTCGTCCAGTGTAAAAACCAGGTTTTTTAGACGTTGAAAAAGGCCTTCCACATCCTGGTGGACATACCATTGAAAATCGCGCACCTGCTTGGGTTTATTTTCTTCTTTAAGTGCCAATTGCCACACCTGTTGGGTTCGGTTCCGATCGATGTAAATAATCAGGTGTTCCTGATGGAATTTGGTCAGCTTGCCCTCAATTTGCTTTCGGATGTTGCTCACCGGAATTTTACCATCAGATTGAGGGCTGCATTGCAAAATGACAAAGCCTCTTTTTTCGACAATTCCATTCAGGACAAAAGTTTGATCGGCGGCAGCAACGGGTATTTTATTACTGTAGTGATCCCAACCCAATTCGTTGAATAGGGTATTAAAATCGAATGATTTAATGAAGGCTGAAAAGGTAGTTTTATTCATACTATTTAACTCTTAGTCCCATGGAACAGATAATTTGGGGTTCTTTATTTAAATCGTCGTCTTCGGTTATCAGGCTCAGTTTGCCATCTTCGCGCAAAGAGACCACCAGTTGCACCAGGTCGTCGTCTTCAATTCCGGCTTTCAGGTGTCTGTTAATAGTTTCGCGGGCATATTCGCGCAAGGGATAATCGTAAATGTCCTGTACGGCTCTTTTAAGTTCTTCCGTAACGAAGATGGTTCCAACATATCTTTTAGCGTAGGCATCCAGGCGCATATAAGCCCTGTATCTGGCGCCATTTTTCTTTCCCAACTGGCCACCTACATTCGATTCGGTAACTTTGATATGATCGAGGCCAATTTTTACCAGATCGTGGTGTTTTGAAAAACGTTCGAGAGGCAACTCTTCCTGATCGCACTTCACCTCTTTTAGAATCTCAAACTGCGATTGCGTGACAATTTTTCCGTTCTCATCCACCCAGGCGAGCACATCATTATCGCTGGCTGTTTTTGTGTAAACGATGGAGCCGTTCAATTTTTGATCTTTGGCTGCTTTTTTTGTTGCAAAAATGACATTAGGCAGATCGGGCACCAGCTTAGCCAATGCAGGGTCAGCGTCGATTGCATTTTTCCAGATTTGAAAGGCATAGGAGGCCAGATCGACTTCGATGTCTTCATCTTCATCGAGGATGCCGGATTTTTCGTTGTACAGGTCGGCTATATTGATGGGGTCGCCTTCAAAGAACACTTCATCAGAACCTACTGTTTCTGCATTTTCTTTAATACGTTGACTCAGGCGACGACGCAGGTGGATGATGTTTTCGATACCATCTTCGGGTAAAAATGAATACGCAATAATTTTGGAGCTTTTCTGTCCAATCCTGTCCACACGGCCAGCGCGTTGGATGAGGCGAATAATTGCCCAGGGCAAGTCGTAATTTAACACGATGTGGGCATCCTGAAGGTTTTGCCCCTCACTGAGCACATCAGTGGTTACCAGCACCCGTATTTCTTGTTCTTCAGGGTAATCCTTTTCGTTGCTTCTTGGGCTAAAGCGATAAGCCAGCGAGGTTGGATTTTCGGTGTCACCCGTAACACATTCCAATTTTTTTACGTCCCTTGCCTTTAGCGAATCAAAAAGATAATTGGCCGTATCGGAGAATTGGGTAAAAATGAGGATTTTTTCGCTTTTATGCGTATGGTTAATTAGCTCATACAGTGCATTGAGCTGGCGGTCGTTTTCCTGTTTCCAGTTTTTTCCCCATTCTAGAATTTTCATCAGTTGCGTGCTATCCTGCTCAAGATCCTTCTGCATTTTGTTGTTAAAGAGTTCGCTTTTTATCCACAGGTATTTGTGATTATTGTTTTGAAGTGAGCGATAATACCTTTCAGCTTGTTTCATATAGCCATTATGGTCAATTATAAAGTCGAATTCAGTATCCATATCAGCATCTATGTCTTTGTCCGAATACAGGAAATCGTCAATTAAACCTGGTTCCTGTTTACCTATTGGGAAGGGCAGATTATTCTTGATAGCATAAATAAAAAGATAATTCCTGAGGATATGGCGACTGATTGAGAGTAAAAAAGAATATCCACTGCTTTCGAGCCGTTTAAAGAGATTGGTACGAGCAAAACCGATGAGGCGAGTTCCAGCACGGCTCAGATTGTCCTTAATGAGGATTTCCTCTTTTGTTATCAAAACTCCCGGTTTTTTACTTTCATAGTTTGCCTGCCCTAAACCATACCTGGGCAGAATGAGATTGTTGATGATGTCGATGACTTTGGGGGAATAAAGTTGAGCGTATTGGTCTTCGGGATCGTTTGGATTGAAGGCATACTCTACTTTTTTTGGTAGTCTATCAGGAAAATACGAACGATCGCCGTTGGGGAATTCGAGGTATTTTCTACCCACTTCTGCATCATCTTTTGCATAATTTGTTTTGATGAAACTACGGGTTCGACGAACCAGAAACAAGCGCATGAGTTCAGCCCAGTCATCGGGGAATGGACTCTTTTCAAATGCAGGTACCGTATTTTCGAGTACCTGGTGATTTGCCTGGAACTGAATGCGACCACCTATACTTTCAATATAACGTTCCGGACTTATCCCCAGATTGTAGGTGTCGTCCAGAAACAGACGGAGCTGATTGCTTAAATCGAGGTAGGTTTTGTTGTAAGGTGTAGCCGTTAGCATAATAACCTTGCTATCGTTCAATTGAATGTATTCCTGAATCACCCCATATCTTTTTCCTTCTCTATTACGGAGGTTGTGACTTTCATCGATGATAACAATACGGTATCTTCTTTCATTAGGAAGTCGGCTTTGAACATTCGTAATGGAAAGTACTTTAGCCCTCAGCTGATATTTGTGGGCGTAATCGTTCCACATGGGAACTAAGTTTTTGGGACAGATAATGAGCGTTTCGAGAAAGAAATCATCTTCAAATATTTTTGCCAGCGCCGTGGCGGTAATAGTTTTGCCTAATCCAACCACATCTCCGATGATAACTCCACCACGTTTGTGCAAATGGTGAGCGGCTACTTTAACAGCGCTCTGCTGGTAAGTGAGGAGCACGTTTTCAAAAACCTTGGGAAGATTAAACTCTGAAATACCCGACCGTGCTTCTCTTGACAGGTGGTAAGCCATTTTTAAATACACATGATACGGATGGTAGAGTGTTTTAGCTGCCCAGCTGTTGTCGATTATTTCAGCTAATTCTTCAGTAATATCGATACTCCATCTATCATCCCACCGATCCTGAAACCACTTGGAGAGTTTTTTGGCAGCATCGCCTTCAACCACATCCACATTGAGTTCACCCTGTTTTGAGATGCCGGCAAAAGTTAGATTTGAGCTGCCTACAAACCCAATGGTAGGGCTGTTATAATCATCGCGGTGAGCCAGATATAATTTGGCATGAAGTTGATGTCGTAAATGTAGTTTGACGATCACTTTTCTTTCATGTAGTTGTAAAGCCAATACTTTGAGCGTTTTTTCATCCTCGTTGGTTGGATTTCCTATAGTGAGCTGGTCCTTAAAATTCTGTGCCATTTTTTTACGGAATCTATTCGCATCACTAAGGTCAATGGTTTTATGAGGGGTTGCAGAGAAAAACTCCTTGATTTCTTCTTCGGGTAATTTTTGCATTCCCACCAAAACACGGCAATGGTACTTGTTGTCGTCCTCATATTCCTCAGGCAACGAACCGCCATCCAGCTTATTCACGTTATTGGCTACCTTTTGCCAACCTCTCAAATTAAAATATCCGATACAAAAATCTGCTCTTTTAGCTGTTTCGAGGGTTCTGTTTAAACCCTCTTCGAGATGTTTTTCGATGTTATCGTAAATGGTTGGCATACTATATTTTATATTTGAATAGAACTTGGATTATCATCTTTTTTATAAATTCATGGCTAATTTAGAAAAAAACCTGATTCGATGAGGGATGTTGTAAGTCATATTGGACTGAATTTGATATTGCTTAATATATTTCATATTGACGACTATTTTTGAACAGACAAAATATCCAACAGTCCATTTTTAGGATCGAGAAAGAAATAACCGTTGGTATTTTTTTTATATGAAGATAGGTCGTTTTCGGTAATGAATGGTTCGGTTATTTTGGTTAAAGGAATGAGGTATAAGTTATCAGGATTGGAAGCTTAGCCACCAATACCCAAAGCAATGTAGATATCAATGTCTTCCTTTTGTTCAAATTCTTTGTAGCGTTTGAGTTGGTCATCGTAGGAAAACTGGACACTTCCTTGGAAGAAAGAACTGCGCCATTTACATTCGATGGCTACTTTTTTGATGTAGTCGCGGAGGTGAAATTCGACAATGATGTCGGGTTGTTGGTTTTCTACGGAATATATGCCATCAACGTATTTGTCACTGGCCCATTGCTTGATGGTGAAGAATTTTTTATTGAATTTCTTTATGATGAACTTTTCGAAGTCATCGCCTTTTCTTTTGCTTTGGTCGATGATTTCGGTTTCGGCTTCCATGTCGTCGGAGGCGAGGATTTCATCAATTTGTTTGAAGGTTTCTTTGGGATCGAGGTTGTACTTGGTGGCGGTCTGCTCGATGATGGTTTTTTCTTTCTTGGTCAGGATGCCATCTGCGGTCACGGCCTGGATGATGCCGGCCATACTCTCGGTGGAAACCTGAGCGGTTGTGTTGGCTTTGTCTTCTTTTTTTTGCTGGCTACTGAAAGTAAGGTAACCCGCGACCAGGAGGATTAGTCCGGCGATCATCATGACTATTCCGATCATTTTATTCATGGAGTTAATTGATATCTTGCGTTTTGTGTGAATTGACATGGGGTGCTCTGTGGGCTTCCGTGGAGATGGGTTGTTTGAAGGATTGTGGAAAGTGGGTCAGGGTTTGTGAAGGTGTTCATAGCGGGTTATATTTAAAGGAGGCTAATTTAGGGTAAATTTCGGTGGGATTGATGGAATTTGGGGGAATTTGATGGAATGGAACTTGGATGACTAATTCGTTGGAGGAAGGCACAAGTTGCAAACTTGCGCCAGCGTGGGGTAAGGCGCCAGTGAGGTGGGTTGTTTATATTGCATATCGCGATTCACAATAAATTTAACTAACTAACTAATATATTGAAGTATTATTCGTAATATTGCATATCGCAATACGTAATAAATTGAAAATATGAAATTGCAGCAACCCAATATGCGGCCACAAGATGTGGTGATCTTACTTAAGATTATTACTTATGGTGGTCAGGAGTGGTACCAGATACCCATGGCGGAAGAACTGTACATGAGTCAATCAGAAATCAGTCAGTCGATTGCCCGGTCTAAATTTGCAGGGTTATTGGACGTTACCGGAAAAAAAGTACGTGCGATGGCACTGATGGAGTTTTTGCAATATGGCATTTCTTATGTATTTCCTCAACAGGCGGGTGCCATTGTCAGGGGCATCCCGACGGCACACGCTGCACCTCCGCTGGCGGGAATGATTCAAAGCCAGGAGAGTTATGTATGGCCTTCGGGAAAGGGGAAAGCCAGGGGGCAAAGTATCGTTCCACTTTATCCTTCGGTGGTGGAGGCCGCTTTAAAAGATGAAAAATTATACGAATTATTGGCACTTGTTGATGCGATCAGAGTGGGAAGGGCACGTGAAAAGGAAATCGCTGTCAATGAGTTGAAATCACGTATTCTCCATGGATAACAGGACTACGATTGTAGATTTAGGAATTAGGAATTAGGGGAAATGTGTGAGGTAACCTGAGTAAGAAAAAGCTGATGTCACTATTACCTATAAACTTGCTTTATTGGAGAAAGTGACATATTTTTGCAGGTCTAATGAAACCCATACTGAGATGGCTAAAAAAACAATAGATATTGCAACTGTTTTTAAGGGGAGGGCAACAGTTACCAAGGATGAGCTAACTGCTTATATTCAGCGTTCAGAGGGCAGTGTTAACGAACTAAGTATTCGTCAGCGGATTTCAAGGTACAAAAAAGCCGGACTTATCATAAGCGTGAGAAAAGCCGTGTATGCATTTTCCAACAAGCCTGTTTACAAACATCCGGAGGATAAATTCATTACAAAGCTATCTCAATTATTTTCCGGTCAGTATCCGGGCATTAACAATTGTATCTGGTCTTCTGCCTGGCTATACGACTTTACAGTTCATCAGCCTGCGCAATTCTTTTATATTTTTGAAACAGAGCCAGATATGGTTGAAACTTCGTTTAATCTCCTAAAAGACCATGGGTATAAAGCTTTTATTAACCCTGATGAACAAACCATTCAATTGTATGTCATGGGAGAGAAAAATGCAGTTGTTGTCAAGTCCTTGATATCAAGATCACCCCTGGTTAAAAAAAAATCAATCCCTTTACCATCGCTGGAAAAAATGCTGGTGGATGCTTTTATTGATAAGAAGCAGTTTTATTTTATTCAAGGCAAGGAAATGCAAAATATTTATAAGTTTTCGTTCAGTAAATACAGCATTCAATTATCCAGCCTGCTCAATTATGCCAAGAGAAGGGGATCGGGAAGCGAAATAACGAATTTTTTAATGGAGCATGTTTCAGATTTAAGAAAGGTATTGGAAAATGATTAGTGCACGTTCATATAAAAAAGAATGGATTGAGTCGTTTCGTAAAATGAAGGAATATAGTACAGTTAATCCGCCTATGTTCGAGAAAGTAATTTATGCCTTATCCCTTCTGGAAATGTTGGTTATTTCAGGCTCTGATTTCATTTTCAAGGGTGGAACTTCGCTGTTGCTTATGCCAGTTGGTTCTAACCGGTTTTCTGTTGATATTGACATCATCACAGAAATGTCAAAATCAGCACTTGAGCAAGCCATTCAGAAATCCATTGCAGGCAGCGTTTTCAACTCTTTCCATGAAGATAAAGCAAGGTTGAATGCAGGGGGAATCCCAAAGGCGCATTACATTTTCATGTTCGATGCAAATTTCAATAAAGAAGGGCAGCTGCTGCTGGATGTCCTATTTGAAAAGAATCCCTATCGTTCGTTTTCAGAAGTAGAAATACAATGTCGTTGGGTTGAAACCCAGACCCCTTTATTGCTAGTAAAAATTCCTTCGGTGGACTCAATATTAGGCGATAAACTGACAGCCTTTGCCCCAAATACTACCGGCATCCCTTATTGGCTGAACAATCCTGACATTCCCGATAAGCGGATCGAAATCATCAAACAACTTTATGATGTATCAAATTTAATCAATCATTGCCAGGATATTGAAGAGGTTCGTTTTGTTTTTGAGGCCATAGCGATACAGCAGATCAGCTATAGGGGGCTTGCGATTACAGCCAATGATGTGATTGATGATATATTTAAAACGGCACTGTTGTTGGCTAGGAGAGAAAGAAATTTTGATGAACGGGATAAGTCATGTTTTGCAGAGTTGCAGTCCGGACTAAAAATGTTTGAAGGGTATCTTATTAATACAAAATTTCGAATCGAAAATGCAATCGTCGCTGCTACAAAAGCGGCGTATTTTACACAAAAGATAAAGTTTACGACTGGTGTTCCATTCGAGTTGTTTCGTGCAAATTCAGAGGTATTTGGTTACAATATTATAAATAAAGAGTTCAATTTTCTGAATCGCTTTAAAAAAACCAATCGAGAAGCCTATTATTATTGGTATAAGTGTCTTGAACTGATGAGTTTGTTGCAATAAATCTGCAACGGTGTTAAAACGATGGAATGACGATGGATTGAATTCCATCGTTACTATGTCGGTCGTGTCGATGGCTCTACTCTGGAATGGGTTAAATGGTTGTTTTTTAGGTTGTATATGGGTTAAGGAAAGGCTTAAAATTTAAGCTTGCCAGCCTGGGAGGTTTGGATAAGCCCACCAGTTGCAAACTGGCGGGAGCGTTGGGTTGTTTCATGCAGATTCAGAGATATTTGGTTACAATATTATAAATAAAGAGTTCAATTTTCTGAATCGCTTTAAAAAAACCAATCGAGAAGCCTATTATTATTGGTATAAGTGTCTTGAACTGATGAGTTTGTTGCAATAA